>Ga0209000_1001693_pt1 | contig 13403 bp, 29 predicted proteins | sample RifGroD2_FD_183998 | JGI IMG/M metagenome (GOLD analysis project Ga0209000, IMG submission 183998) | Groundwater microbial communities from Rifle, Colorado, USA - Groundwater D2 (SPAdes) (version 2) | ecosystem: Environmental > Aquatic > Deep subsurface > Groundwater | place: Rifle, Colorado...
GTGAATGGAGTAGGATTAATACCATTTGTATCTACCCACCAACAAGGATGAAAGATTTGGAATGGGTTATGAGTATCAATTGATACTGCAATTTGAGCAATTTTATCCATGTTATCATATATAAATTGTGTGAATCTTACTGTATCTGCACAACTACCTTGTACTGCTAAAGATCCTTGCTCTAAAAAATCATATTGGATGTCTATCCCTATCACTAATATTTGTTCTACGTTCTTGCTTGCAGGTTGAAACTTCTCCTGATTTGCTTTTGCTAGAATTTCATTCATATTACGAGTGTTTCCTGCTAATCCAATTGCCTGAACATCCACAATTTCTTCGTATAATGTTTTCATTTTTATCATTTCTCCTTTATTTTTAATTTATTTTATATGATGACTTATATGTTTTCTACATTATTATCACATCCTTTAATATGTCTATATTCACCAAAATATTTTATTTCTGCTTCTGCGCGTATTTCAATTGCTTTTTCAAAATTATCAAAACCGTATACATTTTCTATCAACCACAATTTGTGCTATCCATTTGTTTCTATCTTTTCTCCAAAAAACTCCAGTTACACCAGATGTATTGTTTTTACTTAATCTAGAATTAAAAGTATTTTGTTGTTGAGTACATCTTCGTAAGTTTTCATCTAAATTATTTAAAGGATCGCCATTAATGTGGTCAACTTTTTCACTTTTATCCGCATTGGTGATAAATCTATGTAATTTGAGATTTTTGTTATTAAAACTAGTCCAAATATACCCCTTACCATCTAAACACCACTTATGCTGTTTTACAAATTCTACTTTGTTTAAAGATATTTTTGTTCTTGCGACTTCTTCACATTCTACATTGTATATAATTATTTCAGCATAATCATCGTATATAATAATTTCATTCGGATCATTTATTTGTTCTATCTAAGATTTTATTATATAGTCTCATTTGTGCATAATGTTTTTCACATAAATGTATTTCATTATTATATAGTTTAACATTATGATTACTATTGCAACTACTGCATTTTAGATCATATATTTCCGTATAAACAATCTTAGAACATTTGTAGCACAAAAATTCTTTTGACATATTATTTTTACACACTCTTTTATTACTTCCACATTTTTCACAGATATTAATTTATTTTCCTTCTTTCATAATATTTATTTTATATTTAAAACATGTTGAAGATAAATATAAATAGTTAAGTATATGTCTCTTTGATCATGTTTTGATTCACATCCTTTCAATACTTAGCTTATGTTAAGTATACATTATTTCTTGATTGTTTGTCAAGTTATATTTTGAGTAATATTTTATTTTAATTTATAATCAACACAATTCATTAGTTCTAACCGTAAATCATAATAATGTTCATATAATTCTGGACTGTGATATTCATACCATTTTAACCAATTATTATCTACCATCAATTGTCTTAATTCTGTTGCGGATATGGGTATTCCCGATCTCGGTACAACAATTTCCATAATATCTTTAATATCTTCAGGAGCAAACCACCCAGACCTAGATTCATCATTACCATAAATCATAACATCTGGATTCTTTCCAATAATATCATGAACTTTATCAAGTAAATATTTACCCCATTCTACTGAGATGTCATTTTCATTTGTTAAGTCTGGCAATCCACAAACAATAACATTATTATCAGGATAAATTTCTTTAATCATTTTAATTCTTGTTTCTACACTAAATGGATTTCGCAATGTTCCACTTTCTTGTGAAGATCCTACAAGAATTAATAACCTATCACACATTGTAAGAGTTAAATCTGCTAGTGATTTATGACCAATATGAAATATATTGAATCGACCTACGAGCAACCCTATATCATATTTTTTCATTTTCATTTATATGTTAACCTCCTCTTTGTAATATTTTATTTCTTGTTTTCAATGGTATAGTATTCTTTACTAATTATCAAGTATTTATTCAAAAACATTTATATCATACACATTATTAATCGCATCTCTGAAAAATTCAATATCTCCTAATCCAACAGGTTTAAAATTATGACAATCACTTCCAACATTTAATCCATATCTTTTAATTTTACACAAACCATGAACATGACCAAATAAATTAAATTTAGTCTTATCACAATCTTCTGGCCTATGAGTACAATTATAGCCTAAAAATGGCATTGTTTCTCCACAATTATAAAATACTCTATGAAAATTAAAATCTTGTTCAAGTTTTCTGCATCCTGTATTTATCATATCAATATTGTTTTGGTTGAAATTTGGATAATAGAAAGACTTAATAAATTCATCAATTGACATTCCTAAATCATCCATTTCATAATTACCACAAAGTAAAATTATCTTTCCATTTAATTTATGGGAAATTTCATAATCTCCGAAATCACCTAAATGATAAACAGTATCCTCTACATTAACAACGCTATTCCAATTATTAATCATTGCATTATCCATCTCTTCAACTGAATCAAATGGTCTGCGACCAAATTTAAGAACTCTTTCACTTCCAAAATGAGTATCTGCTGTAAAATAATAATTCATATTTACTCCTTTCCTCCAATCCAATAAAATTTGATTTTCAATTGACCTGTTTCTCTAATGTAGTCGCAAAATCATATAATTCCTGTGATCTTTCTTTCCCTAAAACTAAATCTAATCCTGTCATTAGTCCACTAAATTTAGCCATATTCATAAGACTTTCTGTTTTGTCTTTAGATTGTTCCAAAACTTTTCTATAATGTTTAATTGTATTAATAATATCTTTATCTTTATTGGTCATTAATTTACCTTCCTTCCTGCACAAAGATTTGACAAATTTATAACCAATATAGCAATACCAACCCATTGATAAAACAATACATGTAACAACAAACTCCATAGGACTATGTAATGAATAAGCACCTTGTAAAACTAAACCCATTAAAGATAGATTAATTATTCCAACTATTAATGTAATAAATGATAAATTTAATTTATGCTCTTCTTCTTTTGTTCGATTGTAATTTCTTAACATTATTTTACTCCTCCAAATATAACTTAAGGGAACTACTTAAATTCATACGTTGGCACAATTTTAATACTATCAAGTGATTTGTCATAACTCCATAAATTAACATTTACTTGTTTTGCTTCTAGATATCTTTTAGATAACAATTGTTTTATTAAATTAGAAAATTCTTTTTCTGACATATTACTTGTGTTTATTTCCATTTATATTTCTCCTTATTCTCCTTAAAGTTTCATAAAAGAATAACAAACTAAAACAGTAGACATCAATGATATTCCATAAAATATTATAAATAATTTACCATTACCTTTAAATATTACATAAGTTTTTGATAAATCAGAAAGACAAACCTTCTTATCTGCCATCATTACCATTCCCGCTAAATAAGAAAATATGAATAATGACATAACTCCAATAGAAAATAGTATTGTTTTCACTTAATTACTCCTTTACTCATCACCAATTTTAACTAAATCCAAATCATCATCAATTTTATATCCATTACGTTTTGAAATTTTATTAATCTTTTGAAAATCTACATCGGCATATCTTGCTGATCTTAATAATTCTTCTAAGAGCCATTTAATGTCTTCATCTTTAGTAATATCTTGCTCTTTTTCATTTTCAATACTATTTGGATTATATTCACATTCTTCGTCATTACAATTATTTCTTGTTTCACAATCTACTTCACACGAATAACAACAGAATAATGTATCTTTGTGACATGTTACATTTCTTATACACAACATTATATTTTCCTCCTTTAAAATAGCTTAAAATATTTGTTTTAAATGACTATACTCTATCCTCAACTGGATTAAATAAATCTCCTCGCAAACACTCACAATCCATATAAAAATTGTATCTCAAATGTTGCATAAAAGCATCTTCCACTAAAACTCTTGAAACTAAAATATCATTATTGCTTGATGTATTAAGAAACTTCTTTAACTTTTCAGCAATTTCAACAGCCAATTCTCTAATTTCTTCATTAGCAATGGTTTCAAAATAATCTATATTATTCATCTCGCCAATCCTCCCTCTCTTTAGGATTATCCCAATCTAAAAATTCATTCTCTGCTCTTTTCCTACATTCTGGACAAAATCCTCTACCCATTCCATCTGTACACAAATGAGCATTGGCATCTTTTCCACAATACCAACAAAGATAAAAACTATTTTGTTTTAATGGATGCCAAGGATTTTCTGTACTATCTTTATCAATGAAAAGATGTCCACATTCTTTTTCAAACTCTTCATCAGTCATATTTTCAATATGATCTGCAACTAATTTTAATTTATCTACCATTGATAATTGCAATATTTCTTCGTCTGTCAATTCCATTTATATTCCTCCTAATAACCATATTTTATATTATGTATTATAAGTAGAGAGAATTTAATCTCCCTACTTATATTAATTATCTACTTTACTACTCTAACTCAGCAAGCATCTTTGTAAGTTCTTCTTTAGACATATTATTGTAACTTTCATCTTCCTTGTTTGCTAAAATTTCCATAATCTTTTGCTTCTTTTCTTTTTGCTCTTTCGCTTTAAGTCTTTGATTCTCTGCTTCTTTTTTAAGTTCAAAAATATACTTAACGATTTCAATTTTAATGTCCAGTTCTTCATCTTGCTTAGTTTTTATCTCTAATAAACTTTCTTCCTTTACTTGTTTTAATTGAGAATTTAATGTTTTGAAAACTGAATCTAAATCCCTAACATTTAAGTCGAATAGATCCTCTACAGATATTAAACCTTTGAACTCGAAACGAAATTTCGATTTAACCGCTACCTCGAAGATATTTGTGTTTGTTGCATTTGCCATTTTAATACACCCTCCTTAATTTTTATTTATTTTTGGATTTCCTTATTCTTTTATTTTAAATGTCCAACCTTTATATTGTTTTACTTTATTATGTATACACCTCCCGATATTAGAACAGTTTAAGTTCCATTTTCTCGCAAATTCACTTTGATTAATAAAATCCTCAGTATAATTATCAGATAACCTAGTAGCAATATAAGTTAAACCTGTTAAATAATTTTGTTTTGTTCTATCTTGCATTTCTATTTCATTATCTTCTTGTAAGATAAACAAACATGTTTCTTTGGAATATATTTTTGGATTAACTGATAATTTAGCACATAAGATATCTTTATCTAATTGCCACTCGTTAATCCTATTTTTATCATTTTTCCAATTTTCATATCCGTCTAAATTAACTATATCTTCACAGAAATTTTGGAAACAATGCCATCTTTTGCTTACCCATATATTGTCATAGGTAGGAAACCTTCCATCATAACATCTTCCTAACATTCCCTTCCAAACTCTATATTCTTTAGTCATTTCTCCATTAATCCTACATTTCCATTCTCCTTGACCCATATATCCTATTCCATGTATTATAGGATTATTTGGATTTCTTACTGAACCATTCTTGATTGATGTGCGATCAGAGTCAACTATTGTACCATCTTCAAATTTACATAAATAATAATTATAACGTTTTATAAGATCGTCATATTCATAGAATCTATCAATCTTACCAATTATTTTAAATTTCCCGTGTCTGTTGCTGTCCCATTCACTCCCGTTAAAATAAACCTTACTTGAATTTTCTATTAATTTATATTCTTCCAAATTAGATTTCTCACCTCCTTTCCAATAAATTATTTAAGAAATTAGAATTTAACTTTAACCAGTCTTTCGGTATTTCCTTTAACTTTGATTAATAATTCATTTCTTTTAGTTAGACTAAAACCCAAACCACTCATTTGGTCAATAGTATCTTTTACAGCCATTTTCCCACCAAGGGCTTCAAATACTCTTTTGTGTTCTAATAATTCCTGTTTCAAAAACTCATTATAGAACGAATTAGGAGCTTCTGAATTAATACAACAGTTTAACATAAAGAAAACATGTTTGTGTCCTTGATTATGCTGACCATCCCACCAATTTGGCGAATAACAAACAACTGATACAGGTACAAATTGATTTGTTTTCAAACCCCATACTTCTCTTGACGATACATTGGATGGTAATTTTTCTTTAATAGTAAATCCCTTAACTTTATCAAAAGTAACTTCTGCAACCTGAACTTTTTCATCTTGTCTTAATTCCTTAGCATAGTCAAAAGAGAATATTTGACCATCAAATTCTACTTCTGCTCTAAAACCACCCCTTCCACCTCTATTAGAAAAGTTATGAACTAAAAATTTATAAACACCTTCTTGCATTTTACTTTTATTAGTCCATGTAATATTTTCTACCGCAGGTTCATTCTCCCTTGGTCTCTGAATATCAACATCTAATTGACCCGTTGTACGAATATTATTTTTCGCACCATAGTAAATCAAGTTTCCATTAGGTTCATAACAATGAGCATCGAGATCATTACTATCAAATTTATCATCATTCCACTGTATAGAGAATCTTAAAACACCTTCTACATTGCCTCCTGCACTTTTAACTTTATCTTTCATTGAACTATCTGTGATATTTCCAGAATAAGACCATGAAAAATTATTATCCCATTTGAACATAGTCTTAGAATCCTTATTCTCTGGAGCAATCAAAGAAACCATATTACTAGCATGTTTATTTTCCAGAAATACTTCAAGTTCCTTTGCTGTAGGCAAAATGTCTTTGATAAAATTATCTATTGAAACTTCTTCAACCTTAGAGAATTTCTTAGGATTAACAGGGATACTACTAGACATTTCATCAAAAATATCTGCACCATTAATTCTCTTAGCAGAATCTTTATTCGAGAACAAAATATTATTCACAGTAATGTCATTGAGAGTAGCAAATCTTCTATTTAATGAATCCATATATCCAAGTTCTTGTAATGTCTTCTTAGCATCATCGAGCATTTTCTTGGTATATATGGGCTTGCTGCGTTTATAGTTTTCTGGTGCTGTAATCGCCTCATATTTCTTAACTGCTAAATCTAAATCCATACCTTCACTAATATTAATTAGTAATGTCCCAATTGAATGATTTTTAATCCTTCCAATTGCTCCACCAACTTTTACAGATTGCTCCCAAGTATAATTTTCTTTTTCTTCTAGTTTTAATTTGTCATATTGCTTCTTATATTTAAGAAACTCAGTTAATACTGCTTTATGCTCTTCCCCTTTATATAAACTGTTCTGAGAAATAAGTTCCAACACAGTAAGCAAACTTTCCTCAGTGATTTCATCCAATGATCTTTTGAATACATTTCTTGTGTCCCTAAAACCACCCTTGATATCACCTTCTGATTTGTTAGACTTATCTACGAATTTATCAGGAAGTTCTAAGAAAAAATGCTCCCATTCAATTATTTTACCGTTTTCACAATTCTCATAATTTTTATTCGTCCCAATCTTTTTGTCTTTAGAAACATAAATATTTGAAACAAGTTGAGATTTTACAAATTTAGATAGAGCATTAATTACTGGTTGAAAAGTTGTATCATTGGTTTCAAAGTCCCAAATAGTTGTGATTTTATTATTTACAAGGAAAGCTGTATTACCAATATTTTTTACAAAATGTCTACAGCAACTACAATCATGTTCTCTTCTTTGCCTAAAAATTTCGTTTGTTCCAACAGGGTAACTGTCCAAATACAAATTCCATAAAACATCTTTATCTAACTCAACTTCAAATAAATGTGTAGCATCCTTTGACATTTGCTTAAAATGTTCCTGCATTAATACTTTAAATTCTCCAAAATTCATTCTATTCATCCTCCAAATATTTTATTTTTATATTGAGAAATCATAAGAAAACAGTCTAATTAGTTATATATAATTTCCTCTACCCATAACAAGTTTCACATCCTTTCGATGTTTGACTTATGTAATGCTCCCTCGATTTACCATGTATTTAGTATAACATTATTTATTGATTTGTGTCAAGCTTTATTTATTCTTCTACAATATTTCAATTATACTTCTCCTCAAGCAAATCAAAAACTTTCTTCAAATACTTATACTTATCAACTAAATCCATTCCTTTAACAGCGTCCAAATGTTTTCTTCCGAACTCATTCCCTTCAATAGCACAACTAGCCAAAGCACTCTCATATTGTGCTACCTCTTGTAAAGCCCATAGAAAACTTCCTTGTTTTACTTCTTGCATTCTATTAATCCTTTCTCATCCACAATTTATAAACTCGTTTTCATAAGAATCTACAAGAATACCATCATACATTATTGTATACAATTTTCCTGTAGTGAAAGAAAATTCCACCAAACAATTTACGCAAAATGAATTTTTATCATCAATTGGATTGACTCTTTTACTACCGCATGATGGACAATTATGTACTAATATTTTATATTCTTTTGCCATTTGTAATTCCTCCAAATATTTTATTTCTATATTTAGTATAGCATATTGGAGACAATAAAGCAAATATAATTTATTATCTCTCCTTCTTTTAATTAAACTATTTCTCCACAAATCTTCTCTTAATATAATCGGCTGCATCGTACAATCCAAATTTATTAGCAATATAATGTAAATCATACATCTGATCAACCAAAGAATCTTGTCTTTGTGGACATTGATTTACTTTCTTCAATTCTTCTTTCCACATTGGAATAAGTTCATCTTTAATACAATGAGAGCAATTTTCTGCATAGTCCCATCCACAAATCATAGTTTGTAATTTTGTATTGTAAGTTTGATGATGACATTTTATAATATTTTTACATAATAGATTCATTCTATTTCCTCCAATCATATTAATATATTAACTATCTTCGCTCTGAACTAGCAATTCTAATTTTCCTCCATTTTTGAAACCTTGCCAATTAGACCCTATGATATTATAGAACTCATCACCAATTCTTACTATAACCTCTACATTGGGATTGCTTCTTACAATTTTCTCAAGTTCATATGATTTCATAAATTAATTCCTCCTTACTCCCATCTAATCAAAGTTTGATGCTATTCAAATTTCTCAGTCCATTTACATCTTGTGTCACGTTTTTTATTGATAAATCTTTTAGTCAATGCCAAAGATTTTGATGTATAAAATTCACCCTCAAATACTGTCTGATAAATATAATTTAATGGATCAAGTCTTGGGATATCTCCATGTATTATATCACCAAATTGATTTGTATAAGTTGGTAATAATCGTGGCGGCATTAAAAATTCCTCCTAATCCAATAGATTCTTAGATTTAATCACTCTCATATTTAACATATAGATTATCAGGTTGTAATAATTCTTTTAGAGGACAATTTTTCATTTGTTCTTCCCAATTCTCAAATTGAATATAGCAACCATCTTCGACCTGCAAATTGCATCCATCATATTCGTCATCTCTTAATGGACATTGTAAACAATGTTTTTCTTTTTCAAATTTAATTTCTACCATATATGCTTTCATTTATTTTACCTCCCAATACCAATCATATCCTCGATTTAAAGGTTTTAATTTATTTGGCGGTCTGAGCAAGAATTGAACTTGCATAGGGCATCACATGAGGGTATTTTGCCATTAAACTAACACGCCACGTATGTCGGCATGTATAGGAATCGAACCCATATCTCCGAACCCCCCATTTTAACCATTAAACTATCAGACCGAATAAAAACAATTCAAATAAAATAATTAGGATTTATTAAAAATTGGTTTCCCACTCCCTTGAAAAGTAAAAGACTTGCCATCAAAAGAAAGTTTTGTAATGATTATATCTCCAATATTTGTTTTACATATATCATTATCAAAGTTAATAATGGATTTTGCTACACCATGTCCCGACCATTCTCCTAATGATCCACCTATCGACTCTTTGTGATAAATTTGTACATCTGCTTCAAAATCATTTGAAATCATTACACCGTTCCATTTTTTCATAAAATTATCATTCCTTTCTCTTATACGTTAAATCTAGATTTTTAAGTGTTTACTAATAGCAATATTTTTGACAAGGGTAATAATTATCTTTCCCGTAATCACTACAACCGTCACAATCCCTTGCTCCACATGCAGACCTAATAAATGTTTCCATGCGTTTAAACATTTCTTTATCTCTTTCTTTCATTGTTAAATGTTTGATAGTTCGTATTACTTCAACCTCTGCAATCTCTATAACATCAAGTTCATCAATATTTTCCTTTTTAATATACTGATTCAATTCTTCTTCTGTATCAAACCACACTGAAGGGTATCCATCACCATCAAAATGAGTAAGTACAAATTTTATCATTTCTTCATCTCCAAACAAATCAAATTACTTTTTCAACGTGTTACTAATTCATTCTTAAAAATATCTAAATATGGTTTATATTGATCATAATTAACAACATATCTTGGAGGTGGTTCTGGAACAGTATCATAACGCTCCATAACATCTAAATATTTACTGCGTTTAATCATGTTAATACAATTTTTAATATGATCTGTGGTCATTTCAGATATCTTTAAACGTTTACCATCTAAAGTTACCCAAGTAGAATAATCTATTTTAGATATATCATCGTCCATATGTAGTGATGGAATATTATAAATCCTCTTACTAAAATCATCTAACTCAATAGGCAATACTCCTTTATAAATTCTCTCGCATTCTCTGACACACCATTTATTTAGTCTTTCTTCTTTTATTTCTGGTTTCCCTGCCATTTCGAACCCTTCATACGTTCCAGGATCAATAGGAGCTTCATCTAATTCATCATCTGATAAATAAGCATAATCGTCTTCATTATTATCATCAAAATATTCTTTTGGTCTACTATTCATACCCCATGCTTTATTACATTTTTCATCACAAGCAACAACAATTCGTTGACCATAATAAGTAATATTCTTTTGAATCATGTGTATACCTCCTTTCTTCCTACCAATAAATCCACACTTTTATGTCCTATATTTCATAAACTTTAATACCATCCTGTGATTCTTCCGCAGGACATTGCACAGTTAAAATAAATTCTTTGCGATATTTCTTTTCTAATTGGACGAATAAAGGTATATTCCTTCTTTGAGTATTAAATTCCAATACCACATATTTAATGTTTTTATTAAGAAAAAACATATGGTCGAAAAAGTCTATTAATTCATCTTCGCCAGTTTCTTCTAAAGGTAATGAATAGGAAATTCCGTATTCATCCAACCCTAAGATTCCAACACTATCTAGTATTATCGTATTACTTGTAGAAGTACCTTTTTCTATTAGAATGTCTACTAATTTTCTGCTTTTGCCCATAAATCCATCAATAATTAACATTCTATTATCTCCTCTACCAGATAAAATTCGTCTTTTAAATTCTCTTCTCACAAATTGCCTTTAATTCATTTACATAAGCAATCATCTTACTAACTGCAATTTTTTCACCTTCATAATTATCACAATCACCTGCATAAGTTACTATGACACCTATATTATCTAATTGACTATATAAAACATGAAATTCTAATTCCAATATATCGGATAAATGTTCACTATTAGCAATAATTACACTTTCATAATGGTTTAAGTTTTTCAATTGTTTTTCACTTATTGCATCGTAAACACACCCATCATTAGAATATAAATATGGATCAACTTTGTAATAATTATCTTTTCTACTACTTACTCTAAATGGATTATCCAAATCAATTTTAACAATATCTTTGCTAACTGTTTTCATAATATCTAATTCTGGAATAAAAACTGTCATATAAGTTTTCATTGATTTTATCACATCCTTTATTGTCTATCTTTCAAAATTATCACACTGAATACCTATCAGAAAATGTTTTCATCCAACTTTTTAATATCTCCCTTGCACTAACTTCTGATAAATTAGAAAATACTTCCATCAAATAAGGCGTTGCTCCAAACATGTTGATTACTCCACTATCCCTTAAATCATCAAGAAACTCATAATATATTTCATTAGTATCCATTAATAATTCCACCTTTCAAATTTCTTCTTACCCTATTCTACCATATCCACAATCAATACGTCAACCATTTTAATAAATTTTATTTTTGTATTCACTCTCAAGACTTATCAATAATACCATCTGCAATTTTCCTCAAACACCCTAAACAATAATCTGATTTATTTTCATCCGGTTTCTCACTTGATGAAAAATCGTAATTTCTAGTTTGCTTACCACAATTGTTACAAAATTCATTCCATTTCCACCATAGACCTACTTGCTTGATATCTGTTTTCAATTATTTTCACTCCTTTTTTTTATTTATCTAAAACTGTTTCACTCTTTTTCTAACAAATTTTTAATTTTTCTTCACTCATTTCAATTTCATATTTTCGCTTTTCTTTTTTACTATCATAAATAACAGTTTTAAAATATATATTAATAAACATTCTTCCAATCAACCTCTGTTTCTTTAACACTAATTGTTTCAATACTAACATTTTTGATAACAAAATTTTTAACCATAATATCTTTTCCAGTATTCCAATCTAATAACAATTGAACAACTTCATCTACAGTCATATTATGTTGTACGACCGTTCCATGGATAAAATCTTTAGCGAAAACAGAAAACATTTAATTCACACTCCTTTCACAATTGCTAAAATAATATTACCAATCACTTCAGTTTTATTTTCACTTCCTCTAATGCAAACATCTAAACCTTTTGCAACCTTGATCACATCTTTAATTTTTAATGGTTTTAGAATTTGTTTTACTTCACTAGGATTGTTTGATATTTTAATAGTATTAATAATATCTTGCATGATTTACACCTTCTTCATGCTCTTATTATACTTTCATTTACATAATTTTTCTACTAAAATTCCAAAGAAAATGGTTGTTCTATGGTATTGTCAATTTTGAGTTATTATAATATATTTAACTGGAACCATATCGGTAAGCCATACATTATTATCTGACAATTTGAATTTCAAACCATCTACATTCATTTGTTTGGCATTTACTTTTAATATTGTTGGATTTCCATGTCTCTTTCCAACTGAAATAGCTGTGTCAATATTGCTAGATAAATGAACATATTCTCTAGACCGTTTTAAAATACCCTCTGTCAGTATTTTATCTACAAACCTTGATGCTGTACCATGATATAATACTTCTGGTGGAATTCTATCTTCTAATTCCAAATCTACTTTAATAGAATGTCCTTGACTAGCTCTAATTTTTGTGCAATCCTCATTAAATTTGTATCGTTGCTTATTATCTTCTGATACTATATTTTGCAAAAGTTTAAAATCTATAAATCTGCCAGTTTTATTTATACCTTCTAAAAGATCATTTACATTGGCGTATCCATAGTTATCTAATTTTAACCCCACTACCTCCGGTTTATGTCTTAATATTAAACTTATGAATATACTAATATCCTTGTCACTACCTCGCATTTTATCCACCTTTCTTTTTTAACCAATTAAATT
>Ga0209000_1001694_pt1 | contig 13393 bp, 10 predicted proteins | sample RifGroD2_FD_183998 | JGI IMG/M metagenome (GOLD analysis project Ga0209000, IMG submission 183998) | Groundwater microbial communities from Rifle, Colorado, USA - Groundwater D2 (SPAdes) (version 2) | ecosystem: Environmental > Aquatic > Deep subsurface > Groundwater | place: Rifle, Colorado...
GAATTATTATTTTGATACGCCCGCGGCTGCTCCCGTCGTTGTTGCGGCTGTTGCGCCGGTGGTGGTGAAAGAAGAACCGAAGCCTGCTCCGGCGCCCGTTCCTGCTCCTGCTCCGGAACCTGTGCCGGAGACCTGGAAAACGCTGCTGGAAAACAAGCCGGTGTGCATCGAAGGTGCCGAGTTCGAGTTTGACTCGGCCAGGTTGCGCAGCGGTGAAATCAGGAAGCTGGATGAAGTGGTCAGCTTCGCCGAAAAATACAAGAATGCACAACTGGAAGCGGATGGCCATACTTGCAGCATCGGCACCGAGGCCTACAATCAGGGGCTGTCAGAGCGCCGCGCCGAGTCGGTCAAGGCTTATCTGGTCAGGAAGGGCGTGGCCGCGGATCGCATCACCGCCGTCGGCTACGGCGAATCCAGGCCGATGGCAGACAACAAGACCCGCGAGGGCCGCGAGCTGAACCGCCGTGTCGAGGTCTGCACCGTACTCAAGGTGGAGAAGAGAGTGCGCGTGACCAAGTAGCCATTTTTGCGACATGGCGAAGCGGGCTGTTGCCAGCCCGCTTTTTTCTCGCCTGTAACAAGCGCATATCACGATGGTAAGATGCGCGTCCTTAACCTTTCTCGGGTGCGACGATGAAACTGGCAATCGCGCAAATCAACAGCACAGTGGGCGATCTGGCGGGAAATGCCGCAAAGATATTGCAGCGCGCCGAGCAGGCCAGGCAGCAGGGCGCGCAATTGCTATTGACGCCAGAATTGGGCCTGTGCGGCTATCCGCCGGAAGACCTGCTGCTGCGCAACGGGTTTTATCAGGCGTGCGCGCAGGCATTGGCCGAGCTTGCCGGAAAAATATCGGGCATCGCCGTGGTGGTGGGGCACCCGCATGAACTGGACGGCAAGCGTTACAACGCGGCCTCGCTGCTGCGGGGTGGCAAAATCGCCGCGACCTATCTCAAGCATGATCTGCCGAACTATGCGGTGTTCGATGAAAAGCGCTATTTCGACCACGGCAGCGAGCCTTGCGTGTTTGAAATGGAAGGCATCCGCTTTGCCCTGAATATCTGCGCCGACATTTGGGAGCCGGAGACGGCTTGTCTGGCGCGCGATGTCGGTGCGCAGGTGCTGCTGGTGCTGAATGCATCGCCCTATGCCATGCGCAAACAGGAGGCGCGTTATCAGGTGATCCGCGAGCGCATCGCCGAAACCGGCCTGGCGGTGGTTTATGCCAACCTGGCGGGCGGCCAGGATGAGCTGATTTTCGACGGCGGCTCGTTCGCCATGGACCGGCACGGCAACCTGACCGCGCAGGGCAGGCAGTTTGAAGAGGACTTGTTGATGCTGGAAATCGGGGGCGATTTGTGCCCGGCCGGGGAAAAGGTTGCGCCATTGGGCGAGGAAGCCGGCGTCTATCGCGCATTGTGCCTCGGCGTGCGCGACTATATCGGCAAGAACCGCTTTCCGGGCGTATTGCTGGGATTGTCCGGCGGCATCGATTCCGCATTGACTCTGGCGGTTGCGGTCGATGCGCTGGGTGCGGACAAGGTCCACGCGATCATGATGCCGTCGCCCTATACCGCGCAGATCAGCCTGGACGATTCGCGCGAGATGGTAAAAATTCTTGGAGTGCGCTACGACGAATTTCCCATCGAGCCGGTGTTGCAGGGCTATTTGACTGCACTGCATCCCGTTTTCGCCGGGCGCGCGGCGGATGTCACCGAGGAGAATCTGCAGGCGCGCATTCGCGGCAACTTGCTGATGGCGCTGTCAAACAAGTTCGGCTCGCTGGTGCTGACCACCGGCAACAAGTCCGAAATGACCGTGGGTTATGCCACGCTCTACGGCGACATGGCGGGCGGTTTTGCGGTATTGAAGGATGTCAGCAAAACGCTGGTGTATCGCCTGGCACGTTACCGCAATACGCTCGGGCAGGTGATCCCGGAGCGCATCATCACGCGTGCGCCGAGTGCCGAATTGCGCGCGGACCAGACCGACCAGGACAGCCTGCCGCCCTACGATGTGCTGGATGCCGTCATGGAGTGCTATGTCGAGCAGAACCTCGCGATTCCGGAAATCATCGCGCGCGGTTATGCCGAGGCCGACGTGCGCCGGGTGGTGCACCTGATCCGCATCAGCGAATACAAGCGCCGCCAGTCCGCGGTGGGCATCCGCGTCACGGAACGCAGTTACGGCAAGGACTGGCGTTATCCGATTACGGCGCGCTATCAGGATAACTTCTAATTCAATTCCATTTAACCGCCAGGTTTGATACAATGCGCGGCGTTTTGTGGATGGGCTTCGAGCCCGTTTTTTATTTGTGGGCAGTCATTATGGATGTGGTTAAGCTGGTCGAAACAACGGTAAATGGCCTGGGCTATGAGCTGGTGGACTTCGAACGCTCGGGGCGCGGACTGTTGCGCGTGTTTATCGACAAGCCCGAAGGCATTTCAGTGGATGATTGCCAGACAGTCAGCAATCAGTTGACGCGTTTGTTTCTCGTCGAAAACGTGGATTATGACCGCCTCGAAGTTTCGTCGCCCGGTCTGGACCGGCCGCTGAAGAAGGAGGCGGACTTTATGCGTTTTGCCGGGCAAAAAGCGCAGATCAAACTGCGCATGCCGTTGGCGGGACGTAAAAATTTCGTCGGGGTGATAGGCGAAATAAATAATGGAGTATTGCAGTTGGATGTGGATGGCAGGCCGGTGGTAATCGAACTGTCGAATTTGGATAAGGCACGTTTAGTGCCGATTTTTTAGTTTTTAGCGCCGTTTGCCGTTGACGCCTGTCAGGGTCAAACGGGCAATCTGGCCGGAGAATGGTATGAGTCGTGAAATTTTATTGCTGGTGGATGCGTTGTCGCGTGAAAAGAGCGTGGACAAAGAAATCGTGTTCGAATCATTGGAAGCGGCCTTGGCCTCCGCGACCAGAAAACGCCTTTCGGATGAGGCAGATGTACGTGTTTCAATCGATCGCAATACCGGCGAATATGAGTCCTTCCGCCGCTGGGAAGTCATGGACGACGAAACCTTCGAAACTCCGGATATGCATATCAAGCTGGAGGAGGCGCAAAAGCGCAATCCCGATATCCAGCTTGGCGAGTTTATCGAAGAGCCGCTGGAGTCCATCGATTTTGGCCGCATCGGCGCGCAGGCCGCAAAGCAGGTCATCTTTCAGAAGATACGTGATGCTGAACGTGAACAGGTATTGAGTGATTTTCTGGAGCGCAAGGAACACCTGGTTTCGGGCGCGGTGAAACGACTGGAGCGCGGCAATGCAATTATCGAATTCGGCAAGATCGAAGCCCTGTTGCCGCGTGACCAGATGATCCCCAAGGAAAATCTGCGCGTCGGCGATCGTGTCAAGGCACATCTGTTGCGCGTGGATCGCAGTGCGCGCGGCCCGCAGGTGATCCTGTCGCGCACCTCCAGCGAGCTGCTGGTGAAGCTGTTCGAGCTGGAAGTGCCGGAAATCGAGGAGAAGCTGCTGGAGATCGTCAGCGCGGCACGCGACCCCGGCTCGCGCGCCAAGATTGCCGTGTTGTCGCATGACTCGCGCATCGATCCTATCGGCACCTGCGTCGGAATGCGCGGCTCGCGCGTGCAGGGCGTAACCAATGAACTTGCCGGCGAGCGAGTGGATATCATTCTCTGGTCGGAAGACCCCGCCACTTACGTCATCAATGCACTGGCTCCGGCCGAGGTAAGCAGTATCGTGGTGGATGAAGAAAAGCACAGCATGGATGTCGTGGTCGAAGAGGAAAATCTGGCGCAGGCGATCGGGCGTGGCGGCCAGAATGTACGTTTGGCCAGTGAGCTGACAGGCTGGGAGCTCAATATCATGACGGTTGAGCTGTCCAACGAGAAACACGCCGAAGAGTTTGCTGAAACACGCACGATGTTTATGGAGAAACTGGATGTAGACGAGGAAGTCGCCGATATTCTGGTGCAGGAAGGTTTCAATACCCTGGAAGAAGTGGCCTATGTGCCGCTCGAAGAAATGCTTGAAATAGAGTCATTTGACGAGGCAACGGTAAATGAATTGCGCAGCCGTGCGCGCAATGCGCTGCTGACCGCAGCGATTGCCAGTGAAGAAAAGGTGGAGCACGGCATTGAAGATTTGCTCAAGCTGGAAGGCATGGATGAGCAAACCGCACGCACACTGGCGGCCAAAGGTGTAACAACGCAAGAGCAACTGGCGGACCTGGATGCGGATGAGCTGGTGGAGCTTTCCGGCATGGATGGCGAACGCGCCAATACATTGATCATGACGGCACGCGCACCCTGGTTTGCTTAAGCGGGCAGTATCTAAAGGACGGTAATGGGAAAATTGAACGTAGCGCAGTTTGCAACTGAACTGGGATTGCCAGTCACCTTGCTGCTTGAGCAATTAAAGGCGGCTGGTGTCAGCAAAGGCCAGGAATTAGATCCGATTTCCAAAAAGGACAAGGCGCAATTATTGGAACATTTGCGCCAGGCGCATGGTGCTGAAAAGCCTGTCAGAAAAATTACGCTGACACGTCGCGAAACTACTGAAATCAAAAAGGCCGACAGCTCGGGGCGGGCGCGCACCATTCAGGTGGAGGTGCGTAAACGCCGGGTAGTAGCCCCCGCTGCCATAGAAACCCCTGCACCCGCCGAATCCGCTGTCTTGCCCAAGGGTGAAGTTGCCAGGGTTGTCGACGAGCAGGAACTGGCAGCACGCGAACAGGAAGCCCGTTTGCAGGCGGAGCTGGCGGCGCGCCAGGCAGCCGAACTACAAGCCAAGCAAGAGCGCGGCAAGCGCAAGACCACCAAGAAGGCGGTTGAGGCCGAACCGCAACCAGCCGTGGCGGCTGCGAAGGAAGAGGCTGTACCGGTTGCCGCGACTCCGCCGGCTGATTTGGCTGAAGGCACGTTACATAAACCGGTTCCCAAGCCCGGTGACAAGGTGGTCAAACCAAGCAAGAAACCCAAGACTGAAGTCAAAAGCAGTCCGTGGGACGAAAAGGGGCACAGGAAACGTACGCCGGTCAAGACTGGCGAAAAAACCGGTGTCTGGTCAAGCCCGGTGCGTGCGCCACGTCATGACAAGCACAGCAAGCACGTTGCCGAGCCGGAACATGCCTTTTCTTTGCCAACCGAGCCAATGGTGCATGAAGTGTCCGTTCCGGAAACGATTACCGTCGCCGAACTGGCGCAGAAGATGACGGTCAAGGCAGCTGAAATCATCAAGGTGTTGATGAAGATGGGTTCGATGGTGACGATCAACCAGGTGCTGGATCAGGAAACGGCGATGATCGTCGTGGAGGAAATGGGGCATATCGCCAAGGCCGCCAAACTGGACGATCCTGATGCTTATTTGATGGATACCGAAGAGCATCATGATGCGGTGCTTGAGCCGCGCGCCCCGGTCGTTACCGTGATGGGACACGTCGATCACGGCAAGACCTCGCTGCTCGACTACATTCGCCGCACCCGCGTGGCATCAGGTGAAGCGGGTGGTATTACCCAGCACATCGGTGCGTACCACGTGGATACCCCGCGTGGCATGATTACTTTCCTCGATACGCCGGGCCATGAGGCGTTTACTGCGATGCGCGCACGCGGTGCCAAAGCGACCGATATCGTGATCCTGGTGGTGGCCGCCGATGACGGCGTGATGCCGCAAACCAAGGAAGCCATCGCTCATGCCAGGGCCGGCAACGTGCCGCTGGTGGTGGCGGTGACCAAGGTCGACAAACCCGAGGCGAATATCGAGCGGGTCAAGCAGGAACTGGTTGCCGAAGGCGTGGTGCCGGAAGACTGGGGTGGCGATGCAATGTTCATCGAGGTTTCCTCCAAATCCGGGCAGGGTATCGATCAGTTGCTCGAAGGCGTACTGTTGCAAGCCGAAGTGCTGGAGCTGAAAGCGCCGCGTACTACGCATGCCAAGGGATTGGTCATCGAGGCGCGCCTGGACAAGGGTAAGGGACCGGTGGCCACCGTGCTGGTGCAGTCCGGCACCATGAAACGCGGCGATGCCGTGCTGGTCGGTTCGGTGTTTGGACGGGTGCGCGCCATGCTGGATGAGAGCGGCAAGACGGTGAGCGAAGCGGGACCGTCCATTCCGGTCGAAATTCAAGGCTTGTCCGAAGTTCCGGCTGCCGGGGAAGGGCTGCTGGTGTTGGCGGATGAGAAACGCGCACGCGAAATCGCGCTGTTTCGCCAGGGCAAGTATCGCGGAGTGAAACTGGCCAAACAGCAGGCCGCCAAGCTGGAAAACATGTTCGAGCAAATGGCGGAAGGCGAAGTGCGCACCTTGTCGCTGATCGTGAAATCCGACGTGCAGGGTTCAGCCGAGGCAATCGCGCAATCGCTGCAAAAACTTTCCACCAATGAAGTCAAGGTCAACCTGATCCACGGCGGCGTGGGTGCGATTACCGAATCGGACATCAATCTGGCGCTGGCTTCCAAAGCGATCGTGATCGGCTTCAACACGCGCGCCGATGCGGCGGCACGCAAACTGGCCGAATCTTCCGGCGTGGACATCCGCTACTACAGCATCATCTACGCGATGGTGGACGAGATCAAGGCTGCGCTGTCCGGCATGCTGGCTCCCGAAAAGCGCGAAAGCATCATGGGCATGGTCGAAGTGCGCCAGGTGTTCACCGTTTCCAAGGTTGGCACGATTGCCGGTTGTATGGTGCTGGAAGGCGTGATCAAACGCGGCGCGAAAGTGCGTGTGTTGCGCGACAACATATTGATCCACGACGGCGAGCTGGATTCGCTGAAGCGCTTCAAGGATGACGTGAAAGAGGTGAAAGCCAATTTCGAGTGCGGCCTGTCATTGAAGAATTTCAATGACCTGGTGGTGGGCGACAAGCTTGAGGCCTATGAAATCGTTGAGGTTGCGCGCGCACTGTAATGGGCAACTTCGCCAGAACTGACCGGATTGGACAGCAGATTCAGCGCGAAATAGCCGAGCTGGTGCGCCTCGAAATCAACGATCCGCGCGTGCGTCTGGTGACCATCACCGGCGTGGAAGTGGCCGGCGACTATTCCCATGCCAGGATTTTCTTCACGCGGCTGGACGGCAAACACGAAGAGGCGCTGCAAGGCCTGGAGAGCGCCAGTGGCTTTCTGCGCAAGCAGTTGGCGCGCAGCATCAAGCTGCGCATCATGCCGCAATTGCACTTTGTCTACGACGCATCTATCGAACGTGGCAGTCGTCTGTCGCAGCTGATCGACCAGGCGGTAGCCAGCGACCAGCAACACGATGATAATGAATAGCCTAAAAACGATTTCATCCACGAATTGGGTTAAGCAGGGATGGGCGTTTTTTTGCCCAACTCGCAAAAACACGAAAGAAAGCTGGGAGTCGTATCGGTTTTACGATTCATCCATCGGGCATTGATTTGCAGCAGAAGTTTTTTGCGAACATCTGTTTTGCAGCAAAATGGCTGCTTATCTAATTTCGTGTTTTTCGTGCCTTTCTTGGACAACTGTTTTTCTCAGGGCAATAACTAATGGCACGCACTTATCGCCCGCTCGACGGCGTGCTGTTGTTCGATAAGCCGCTGGAATTAAGCTCCAACGTTGCGCTGCAAAAAGTCCGCCGCCTGTTTCAGGCCGAAAAGGCCGGGCATACCGGCACGCTTGATCCGCTTGCCACCGGGCTGTTGCCGATCTGTTTCGGCGAAGCCACCAAGTTCTCCTCCGCCTTGCTGGATGCCGACAAAACCTATCGCGCGACCTTGCGCCTGGGGCAGACCACGACTACCGGCGATGCGGAGGGCGAAATCGTCACCGAACACCCGGTTGCAATCGGGCAGTCCGATATTGATGCCGTGCTGGCAAGATTCCGCGGCAACATCCAGCAACTTCCGCCGATGCACAGCGCGCTCAAACATCAGGGCAAGCCGCTTTACGAATATATCCGCAAAGGCGAGACCGTCGAGCGTGAATTGCGTGACGTGGTGATTCACGAACTGGTGCTGGATCGTTTCTCCGCAAATGAAATGGACATTACCGTACGTTGCAGCAAGGGCACTTACATACGCACCCTGGCCGAAGATATCGGCAAGGCGCTGGGTTGTGGTGCGCATCTGATTGCCTTGCGCCGTACCGCCATTGCCCATTTCGATTTGCAAAGCGGCTATAACCTGCAGCAACTGGAGGCGATGAGCGTTGCGGAACGCGAAGCTTGTGTGCTGCCGCCGGAAAGCCTGATGCCGGAAATGCCCCAACTGCACCTGGATGCCATACAAATCAAACGATTGGCGCAAGGTCAGCGATTGGCGCTGGATACCGGGCTGCCGGACGGCAGGGTTAGCCTGTACGGCCCACAGGGGTTCATCGGGATGGGATTATTGCAAGGCCGTCGCCTCGCTCCGCAGCGATTGTTGGCTGATGTAGCGAAACAGGCTGCGCAAACCGCTGCGGAATAGAATATCGGGGCGTTGCGGACAAATCATAGCATTCCCCGCAGAACTGACTGGCTTGGGATTCGCTCAAAATAGCCAAACCATACATTGTGTTATCATCAAGCTCCCATCAAGCCGAGGAGGAAGATCATGGACGAAACCCAGAAAACCGAACCACGAGGCCAGACACCCGAAACCGATGGTAACACCACGAAGGCATCTGCCCTCTATGATCGTTTTGCCGAAAAGTCGCGTGAAATCTTTGAGTTAGGCCAAGAGAAGAGCCATGAGGCGTGGGAAAAGGCCATGGAGCTTTCACGCCAGCAGCTCACGGCGGCCGGCGAATTCAGCGCCGAGCAGGGCGAGGTCTTCAAGCGCTACCTGCGGCGCGACTTCAATCAGACGACGGAGGATATGCGCCAGTTGGGTGAGGAGGCCAAGGAATATCTCAATCCCGCACGGCTGGGCGCCGGTGCGCTCTCCTCGCTGGCCAAACTGCTGCACACTGCCGGCGGCGCCATGACGGCGCTGTCGGCCAAGGCCGAGGATGCGCTGGTATATCAGACCGGCGAGATCACCATGGCCGGCACTCTCACCTGTTTGTCCTGCGGCCACAAGGTGCAACTGAAGGCCACCAGCGTGGTTCCGGCTTGTCCCGCCTGCCAGGGTACGCGTTTCCGCAAGGGCTACTGACACACGGCGGCGATGACTCGCAACGGGGTCGCGGCAGACATCGCTGCGACCGCCGATCACCATTGTCATCGGGTGAACCGGGCTTTCCTTTGCTCGCTACGGACAGAATATTTGGGTTGAGCAATAACCCCGTTAGAGGGTAGAATGCCGAACTTTTTCCTGGAGAGCAAAACCAATGGCAATTACCGCTGCGCAAAAAGCGCAAATCGTTTCCGACTTCCAACGAATCAAGAGCGACACGGGTTCCCCCGAAGTGCAAGTGGCACTGATCACCGCACGCATCTCTTACCTGACAGAGCATTTCAAGGATAACGTCAAGGATCATCACTCCCGCCGCGGTCTGCTGCGCCTGGTCAGCCGCCGCCGCAAGCTGCTCGACTACCTGAAGAGCAAGGATGACGCCGCCTATCGTGCGCTGATTCAACGCCTGGAAATCCGCAAGTAAACTTTGTATTCGGCGGGTCGCTTATGCGACCCGTGTCGTTTTGTCCGTTCTATTTTAACGTGGCGCGATGCGCGCCATTTCACGCACAGAGAGGTCTATCTTGGGTCACTATAAGAAAACATTAGCGTACGGTAAACATCAACTCACCCTGGAAACCGGTGAAATTGCCCGCCAGGCAAGCGGTGCAGTGATGGTCAGTCTGGACGACACTGTGGTGCTGGTCACCGTGGTGGGTAAGAAGGACGCGAAGCCGGATCAGGACTTCTTTCCATTGACCGTCGATTATCAGGAAAAAACCTATGCAGCGGGCAAGATCCCCGGCGGTTTCTTCAAGCGCGAAGGTCGTCCGAGCGAAAAGGAAACGCTGACTTGCCGCCTGATCGACCGTCCATTGCGCCCGCTGTTTCCGGAAGGTTTTTACAATGAAGTGCAGATTATTGCCACGGTATTGTCATCGGATAGCGAGATCGATTCGGATATCCCCGCGATGATCGGCGCATCTGCCGCGCTGGCATTGTCCGGCATCCCCTTTGATGGTCCGGTAGCTGCGGCGCGCGTCGGTTATGTCGACGGCCAATACCTGCTTAACCCGACTGCGGCGGAACTTGCGGCTTCGCAGCTGGATCTGGTGGTTGCCGGTACCGATCGCGCGGTGCAGATGGTGGAATCCGAAGCGCAACAGTTGTCCGAAGAAGTGATGTTGGGCGCGGTGATGTTTGGTCACGAGCAAATGCAAGCTGTGATCCAGGCGATCAATGAAATGGCCGATGCCGTCGGCGCACCGGCATGGGATTGGGTTGCGCCTGCCAAGGACGAGGCGCTGATCGCCAGGATCGCCGAGCTGGCCGATGCGGAACTGCAACAGGCTTATGCGATCCGTTCCAAGCAAGCACGCACTGATGCGGTGGCGGCGATACGCGACAAGGTGATGGCGGCTGTTATCACGCCGGAATCCGCCGCTGGCCAGAAAAACCACGTCAATGACTTGTTCAGCGCGCTGGAAGCCAAGATTGTACGCGGACAGATATTGAGCGGTGAACCGCGCATTGACGGTCGCGATACCCGTACCGTACGCCCGATCACCATTCGTAACGGCGTATTGCCGCGCACTCACGGCTCCTCGCTATTTACGCGCGGCGAAACCCAGGCCATTGTGGTGGCGACCCTGGGCAGTATGCGTGATGCGCAAAAAATAGATGCGCTGCAAGGCGAATATACCGACCGCTTCATGCTGCACTACAACTTTCCGCCGTATTCCACCGGCGAGACCGGCCGCGTCGGTACGCCCAAGCGCCGCGAAATCGGTCATGGCCGTTTGGCCAAGCGCGCGCTGGTTCCAGTGCTGCCCAGCGAAGAGGATTTTGGCTATGCGATCCGCGTGGTATCGGAAATCACCGAATCCAATGGTTCCAGCTCGATGGCATCGGTATGCGGCGGTTGCTTGTCGCTGCTGGATGCAGGTGTGCCGCTCAAGGCGCATGTCGCGGGCATCGCCATGGGGCTGATCAAGGAAGGCAACCGCTTCGCGGTGCTGACCGACATCCTCGGTGATGAGGATCATCTGGGCGACATGGACTTCAAGGTGGCCGGCAGTGAAGCCGGCGTGACCGCGCTGCAAATGGATATCAAGATCAACGGCATCACCCGCGAAATCATGCAGGCCGCGCTGACCCAGGCACGCGAAGGGCGTATGCACATCCTCGGTCTGATGAAGCAGGCGATGCCGCAGGCACGCACCGAGGTATCCGATTTTGCGCCACGCATGATCAAGATGAAGATCAATCCGGAAAAAATTCGTGACGTGATTGGTAAGGGTGGCGCGGTCATTCGCGCCCTGACCGAGGAAACCGGTACGACAATTGACATAGATGATTCAGGCAACATTACGATCGCTTGCGTCAGTGGCGAAGCGGGTGAATTGGCCAGGAAACGTATCGAGGATATCGTGGCAGACGTGGAAGTCGGCAAGGTATATGAGGGTCCGGTGGTCAAGTTGCTCGACTTCGGTGCATTGGTGAATGTATTGCCGGGTAAAGATGGTCTGTTGCACATCTCCCAGATTGCACACGAGCGCGTTAATGCCGTGTCAGACCACCTGAAGGAAGGCCAGATCGTCAAGGTTAAGGTGCTGGAAGTTGACGACAAGGGACGCATGAAGCTGAGCATGAAAGTGTTGCTGCCGGCACCGGAGGCCGCTCCGGCTTTATCTGCCACCGTCGAGTAAATCGTTACATCACAAAAAAGCCCCGCCAGTTTTAGCGGGGCTTTTTTTATTAGGAATTTTTCATTTTTGGTGATAGATTCCTTGAGCATGCAGGTTTGCCAGGTGAGCTATCGATAAACACCGTGAATACTGTAATTTGGACGAGCCAATTCGTATTACGCCAGCAAGTTGTTTTAGCTTCCAGATGACATTGCAAGGAGATGGGCCATGACCACCATCCATAAAGACCAGAATGAGCTACCGCTATCCGGCAGGGAAAAAATCATGATGCAAGCCCCTTATCGGGTGCTGGTCGTGGATGATATGGATACTAACCGTCAGTTGATAATAAATTCGTTGCAGCCCTCACGCTATGTGGTTGCCGAGGCGATTGACGGCAAAGGCGCGCTGGACATGCTTGCGTGCCAGCAGTTTGACGTGGTGGTGCTGGATGTCATGCTGCCTGACATGGATGGATTTGAAATCTGCAGGACAATTCGCTGCAATCCGGATTGGCATCTCCTGCCGGTCATCATGCTGACTGTTCTTGATTCTCCCGACAGCCTGGTTCGCGGCATGGAAGCAGGCGCCACGGATTACATAAGCAAGTCATTCAATTCCGTCGAATTGACGGCCAAGGTGGCTGCAGCGGCGGAAAAGAAACGCACTACCGACCGCCTGGACGACACTGAATCGGTGCTGTTTGCCTTGGCGCGCATGGTGGAGGCCAAGGACGAAACAACCGGGAATCACTGCGACCGGCTGTCGTACATGGCGATGGTGTTCGGGCAGGAGCTGGGGCTGGATTATGATGACCTGGATGCCCTGCGGCGCGGCGGCATCCTGCATGACATCGGTAAACTGGGAATACCCGACAGCATCCTGTTCAAGCAAGGCACACTTAATGCGGATGAGTGGAGACTCATGAGGCAGCATTCGGAAATTGGCGCAAGCCTGTGCTCTCCGCTCAGGACCATGCGCAAGACCCGGGATATCGTCCGCCACCATCATGAAAGGTGGGATGGCAGCGGATATCCTTACGGCCTGAAGGGGGAGGAAATTCCCTTCCTGGCACGGATATTCCAGATTGTAGATGTCTATGACGCCCTTGCTTCGGAGCGCCCTTACAAAACAGCCTGGCCGCCGCAAAAGGTTATTGCAGTCATGGAAGAGGAAACCGGCAAGGGGCTATGGGATCCGGAGCTCATGGCCAGATTCATGGATATTGTGCGGAGCAGGCCGGAATTGTTCATCAAGCCCGAGGAAGTCGAAACGGACCGGAGCGCCCGGATATTCGAAGAGATCGTCGGCTCGGGTGCGCTGGAATGGTGCAGGACATTGTCCGGCAAGAAGAGCACAAGCGGGTCAGGGGGTACTGGTGCAGGCAACGCCTGAACAGAGCTTCCTGCTGTTTACCGCCCAGGACATGCGCCTGTGCGTCAGGCTGGAACATTGCCTCAAGATTCTGCCGCTGATGGCATTGCAGGCGCTGCCTGGTGGGCCACCGCATCTGGTCGGACTGATGAACCTGCATGGGGAGGGCGTTCCGGTGGTGGATATAGCCGCATGCCTGAACCTGGGGCGGCACCGGCACTACGATCTCGAGACAGGCATCCTGTTGTGCGATTCCGGGGGGAAACGGGGCGGCCTGATCGTTGATGAAGTCCTGGGC
>Ga0209000_1001695_pt1 | contig 13388 bp, 11 predicted proteins | sample RifGroD2_FD_183998 | JGI IMG/M metagenome (GOLD analysis project Ga0209000, IMG submission 183998) | Groundwater microbial communities from Rifle, Colorado, USA - Groundwater D2 (SPAdes) (version 2) | ecosystem: Environmental > Aquatic > Deep subsurface > Groundwater | place: Rifle, Colorado...
ATCACCATGTTGTCGCGCAGGTAGTCGAAGCCCACCTCGTTGTTGGTGATGTAGGTGATGTCGCGGTTGTACATCTCCCGGCGGTCCTCGTTCTTCATGTCGTGCTGCACAAAGCCCACCGTCAGGCCCATAAATTCGTGTACCGGGCCCATCCACTGGCTGTCGCGCTTGGCCAGGTAGTCGTTTACCGTGACCACGTGCACGCCGTGCCCGGTGAGGGCGTTGAGGTAGGCGGGCAGGGTGGACACCAGGGTCTTACCCTCGCCGGTGCGCATCTCGGCTATCTTGCCGCGGTGCAGGGTGATGCCGCCGATAAGCTGCACGTCGTAATGGCGCATCTTAAGTACGCGCTTGGACGCTTCGCGCACGCAGGCGAAAGCTTCGGGCAGCAGGTCGTCGAGGGACTCGCCTTTGGCCAGGCGCTCCTTGAATTCGGGGGTCTTGGCCTTAAGCTGGTCGTCGGAAAGCTTGGAGATCTCGTCTTCGAGAGCGTTGATCTGGTCGACCACCGGCTGGACGGTCTTAAGGGAGCGCTCGCTTTTGGAGCCAATGAAGGATTCAACGAGTTTTTTGAGCATATATCCGATATTAAACAACTTTTAAGCGCGTTTATAAAGCGGGAGCGGGCCCGGGTTTGTTGACACGGGGCCCGGCATGCGATATTATTTCACTTGTCGCTCACTCTAGCCCCATGGAGAAACACCCGATGCCCATACGCAAATTATTGCTGCCAGCCCTGTTCCTCTGCGCCGCGGCCCTGACCGCGGGCGCCCAGGAGCCCGCCGGCCAGCCCCGGCAGCAGGCGCAATCAATGGCCACGCCGCCCGCCCCCGCGCAGCCTTCGCCGGAGCAGACGGAACTGGCCAAGCTCAGCGCGGACAACCAGATCGCCGACCAGCGGCTCAAGAAGAAGCTGCAGCAGGTCACGGCCGAGAAAGAAGAGCTGCGCGCCCAGTACGAGCTGGAGCTGCAGCGGCAGAAATCCAAGACCGCGGAACTCGAGGCCGAACTCTCCCGCACCGCCTCGGAGAACAAGCTGGCCGAAGAGAAGCGCAAGGCCGAACTGGCCAAGCTGGAGACCGAGTACCTGAAGCTGGCCTCGCAGAACAAACTTTCCGCCGAGCAGGCCCGGGCGCTGGCCTCGGCCCAGGGCGAAGAGCTCGCCCGGCTGACCACGGAGAACAAGCTGGTCGAAGAAAAGAACAAGAAGCTCATGACCGAGCTGGCCGCCAGGATAGCCCGGCTGAAGGCCGAGAACGACATGAAGGCCGAGCAGCAGCGCATGGACCTGCTGGCCGACAGCAAGGAGCGCAACGAGATAGACCTCAAGATGAAGCGCCTGGACCTCGCGGAGCGCCAGCTCAAGTTCGAGAGGGCGGAGCTGGACAACCGCATAGCCCGGATCAACAGCGACCTGGAACTGCGCGGCAAGAAATCCGAGTGGAAAAAGGAAAGCAATACCGAGCCGGTCTACACGGACCAGCCCTTCAAGGCCGGCAAACTGACCGTGAGTGACCGTCGCATCCCGCTAAACGGCCCCATCTATGAAGGGGTGGGGGATTACGTCACAGAACGCATCCATTACTTCAACAATATCTCTACGCAGCCGATCTTCCTGGTGATAGACTACTCTCCCGGAGGCTCCACCGCCGAGGGCTACGCCATTCTTAAAGCCATGGATAGCAGCCGCGCCCCCGTTTACGTCGTGGTAAAATCCATGGCCGCCAGTATGGCCGCTGTCATAGCCACGATGGCCGAAAGGTCCTACGCCTATCCCAGCGCCAAAATACTTCACCACCAGCCCTCGGGGATAATGTATGACGCAGCGCAAGGAACAGCTGGAATTCGCGAAAGAATGGGATAAGCGCCTGAACGCCCCGGTCGCAAAAAAAATGGGCCTCTCCATGGAGGAATTCCGCAAGAAGATGTACGAGAAGAATTCCGACGGAGACTGGATAGAATTCGGCGACAAGGCGGTGGATTACAAATGGGTAACCGGCACCGTTGATAAAGTGGAAGAGACGGGCTTTTTCAAGAACCCCGACGAGAAGAACAGCCGCCGGTCCGCGGAAAGAATGGACTCGGGCGAAAGGCAGGAGAAACTGGAGGAGAAAAAGGACGAAAAAGGCTTAAGCTTCGTTACGCTGCCGCGCCTGAAGCCGTTCGACTTCTACTTCATCTACAACCCAGAAAATTACTACAGGTACTGAAAACCTGCGACAGTAAAAAGGCCGGGCCCCATGGCCCGGCCTTTTTTATTACTATAATTGTCCTCGATGGAAGCGCCAGAAGAACTCCCCGACAACATCCCCTGCCCGTACTGCGGGGCGGCGAACCCGCCGGAGAGCGAGTTCTGCGGGGCCTGCCTTAACAAAACCCACGTACCCAGGGAAGTCCGCGCCGAGGCCGGCGCGGCGAGGCTGCTTAAGAACGCGCTCCCGGGTGCCGTTACGGCGGCGGCTCCACAGGCCAGCCCGGCCGCGCGGGCCTGGGGCCGCCTGGCCCTGATAACCGCCCTCTTCCTCTTCTACACCCGCTGGCTGGCGCACAAGGATTACTTTTCCCCCCTGGACTACGTGAACCTGGCTTTCCACGAGGCCGGCCACGTCTTCCTGGGCTTTTTCGGCCGCTTCGTCTCCGCGCTCGGCGGCACGCTGTTCCAGCTGCTGCTGCCGGCCGTGTGCCTGGTACACCTTCTGCGCCGCGGGTCCAACTTGGGCTGGCAGCTCTGCCTGTTCTGGCTGGGCCAGAACCTGCTCAACGTCAGCGTCTACGCCGGCGACGCGGTAAAGCAGACCCTGCCGCTGGTGGGCGGCGGCGAGCACGACTGGACCTACCTGCTTACCGAGCTCGGCCTGATAGCGCACCCCTCCGCCGTAGCCGGCTTCATTTTCCTCTGCGGCTCCGCTGTTATCTTCTGGAGTTTCTACCTGATAGCGAAAGATGCGAAAACCCGCGAACCCTTTAACTTCGGCTGACCAAGGATACAACATGAAAACCTCCACCCTGCTACTGCTCCTTCTCCTGCTCCCCGCGGCGGCCTCCGCGCAGGGCCGGCGCGGCCCGGGCGGCCCCGGCGGCCGGCAGCCGGACGGGCTGGCCGTCATCTCCTCTTTCTCAGGCAGGGAGAATTTCGACTCCAGGTCCGCCGGCCTCTCCGGCAGCTTCGCCCTGGGCAAGGCCGGCGCCTACGCTTTCTCCGGCTCCGCCGGCCTGACGCACCACCGCACCTGGACCCGCGGGCCTTTCCCCGGCGAACTCTACGACGCGGACCTGGGCCTGAAAGCCGCCGGCCCCAAATGGTCCTTCGGCGCCGGCGCCAGGTCCAACTCCGACAGGCCCTACGCCTCCGTGCACGAAACGGACCTTCATTTCGACGCCAGCACCACCCTGCGCCGCAGCGGCCCGCACACGCTCCTGTTCGGCGTGAACTATTCCTCGCAGCGCAGCTTTCTCAAGGGCCTCCCTTTCCCCTACCTGGCCTACTCCTACGTGAACGAAAAGATACAGCTGTTCCTGCCGTTCTCGCTGAGGTGGAAACTCTCGGAAAAGTCGGAGTTGGCCGCGGCTTACCTGCCGCCCAAATATTTCAATCTCTCCTTAACCCGTAAAGTTTCGGAGGCCGTGGCGTTGAGCCTCTCCGGCGGCGTGCGGCTTAACCAGTACCTGCTGGCGGGCCGGCCGGACGAGGACCAGATACTCTTCCTTGAAAGGCCCTACGCGGAGTTCAAGGTCTCCGTCACGCCCCGGGGCTGGCCGGAACTGGCGGTCACCGCCGGGCACGGCTTCGAGGGCCGCTATTTCAGCGGCCGGCAGTACGACGAGCACCATGGCGAGGTGGACGTGAAGGGCGGCCCGGCGGCCGGCGTGTCCGCCAGGCTCCCGTTCTAGCCCGCCCTGTTACCGCCGCCTTTAATTTGCTTCAATCGCATATACCATGCCCGACCTGAAAAGGATCGTATTGCGCAGCGGCCCCTGCCTGGACAGCGTGCCGCTACTCGGACTTTATCTTAAAGCCCTGCGCAGCTCCGTCTTCCGGTGGCCGGCCATCCTGTCCAGGCTTAAATTCTCCCCCGATATCCTCGCCAATATCCGCGCCTCCGCCCTGCCGCCGGAGGAAAAAAGCCGCCTGTTCTCGGAGGCGATGACCCTTTTCCGCAGCGGCCCCGCCTATAAGACCACGGCGGCCGGCCGGAGCCGGCTTACCGACGGGGAGATCCTGAAACTCCTGCGGCCCGGCCTGACCGTGCTGGAGACCGGGGTTTCCGACGGCGTCTCGGCCCTCGGCCTGCTGCGGGGAGCCGGCGGCGCCCGCGTGCTGCTGTCCGACAGGCAGGCCGGCTATACCCGCTCGGGCGGCCTGGTGAAAAAATTTTACGACGCCGAAGAAGGGCTGCTCTCGCTAAAACTGCCGGGCTTCTACTTCTGCACGGGAGTGAAGGCCCCTGCCCCGCCCGCCGGCGCGGACAGCATTTCGCTCCTCAACCCGCTGCTCGAAAGCGCTTTCCCGGGACTCAAGCTGGCGGAGTTCGACCTTCTGCGCGGCGCCGCGCCGGAAACCGCCGACGTCATTAAATGCGCCAACGTGCTCAACAAGGTCTATTTCACTACCGAGGAGATCGGGCTGGCGCTGGCCAACCTGCTGGCCAGCCTGCGCGACGGCGGCTGGCTTTTTATCAGCCAGAGCAACCCCCGGTACGAGGACGGCGAGGCCTACATAGCCCTGCGCCGCGACGGGGCCGGTTTTGTGCTGGCCGGGGAAGCCCACGGGCACGAACTGCTGCCGGACCTGCGGGCCGGGCTTTTTTCCGGGCTGCTGCGGCCGGGGGCCGCGGCATGAAGAAAAAGATACTTTTCGTTTCCTACTCGGTCTACGGCGGCGGCGCGGAAAAGCGCACGCTGGCCATACTGCGCTCCCTGGACAGGGAAAAATTCGAGCCGGAGCTCTGCGTCTTCAGCGCCGCGCCCGGCGACCGGGACAAGCTCCCCCCCGGCGTGCCGCTGCACGACCTTTCCACCGGCCTGCGCCCGGCCTCGCTGTTCCTGGCCTTCAGGCTTTTCCGCCTTCTCCGGCGCACCCGCCCCGACCGCGTCTTCTCCGCGCTGTGGAGCGTAAACCTTATCGCGCTGGCCGCCGCCGCGCTGGCCGGCGTGCCGGCGGTGGTCACCGAGGCCACCACCCCGTCCGTCAGCGTGGGCAACGAGCCTTTCTCCGCCGTCAAGGCGCTGCTTATACGGCGCCTCTACCGCCGGGCCGAGAAGGTAATAGCCGTGGCGGCCTGCGTTAAGCGGGACCTGGAGGACAATTTTGGCGTGCCGCCGGTGCTGGTCACCGTAATACTCAACGGCGTGGACGCGGGAGAAGTGGAGAAGAAAGCCTCCGAATACGCGGCCCCTCTTTCCGGGTATCTCGCCGCCTGCGGCGGGCTGAACTGGTGGAAGAACTACCGGCTGCTCATCAAGGCCGCGGCCCTTTCTTCGGTCAGGAAGGTGGTGATAGCGGGCAAGGGGCCGCTGCGCGACGACCTGATGGCGCTGGCCGCGGCCGAGAACGTGGGGCTGCTGCTGCCCGGCCACCTGGCCAACCCCTATCCCTACATCAAGGCCGCGACGGCGTTCGCGTTGACCTCCGATTTTGAGGGCCTGCCCAACGTGATCCTGGAAGCCATGGCGTGCCGCACGCCGGTAATCTCTGTGGATTGCCCCGGCGCTATCCGCGAGCTGATAGAGGATGGCCGCACCGGCCTGATAGTCCCCATGAACGACCCGGCCGCCCTGGCCGGAGCCATCGACAGGATAAAAGCGGACCCGGCTTTAGGCCGGGCCCTGGCGGAGAACGCTTATGTCGAGCTGGGGAAGAACTTCTCCCTGGCGGGAATGCTGCGGTCCTACGAAAACATCCTGGGCGCCTAGCGCCCGCTAATCTTTCCTCGCCCCGGTGACGGCCACCGGGAAACCCAGGCGCTGCGGCGCCAGCCCCGCCTCCCCGAACCACCCCTCCACCTCGGCGTAGGTATGCTTGAACTGGTACCTGGGCGAATACCAGTCGAAGGTGTCCAGCACCCGCTCCTCGGCCCGCGGGCTCATGGAAGTCGGGAAGACCATCTCTAACAGCGCGCCTATCTTCCAGAGTTTCTTAAGATAATAGAGCGGCACCGCGGCATGGCAGAGCAGCCACAGCAGCCGTATCGGCATACGGCAGGTGAAGAAGCGGTAAAAGTCGGTGAACGCGTTGCGCACCCGCTCATAGCGCGTCTCGGCGGAATAGACCCAGATGGAAACACCGCCGGCGGGCGCCAGCAGCGGCGGCAGCTTAAGGAAGGCTTCCCGCGTGGACGGCGTGTGGTGCAGCACGCCCAGGCTGTAGATAAAATCAAAGCTCCCCGGTTTGAAAGGCAGGTGGAAGATGTCGGCCTGCACCACGTGGGCGCCGGGGCGGCCCTTCATGTTCTCGGCGGCCGTCTCCACGGCGAAAGACAGGTCCACGCCCACCACTTCGGCGCCCTCGCTCCCGGCCACCTCCATGAAGCGGCCGGTGCCGCAGCCCACGTCGAGCACCAGCTTGCCCTTTAGCGCGGCCGGCTCGCGGCCGGTCTTGAGGATGAAATCCTGCCTGGAACTTTCGGCCCGGTTGTGGCTGTCCAGCTGCGTTTTCCTGTAGAAGAGCCATTCAAAGCTGAAGTTGCCGACGTATTTGTCGGTCTCCACGAAGCGCGGCACCGAGTTGCGCACAGGGTAGCCCTTGCCGCAGCCGCGGCAGGCCAGTTCCCCCTCCAGCACCTCGCCGCCCGAGGTTTCGCCGGCCTTCAGGGCCAGGTCGGCGCCGCAGGCGGGGCAGCAGAGCAAACGCAGGAGTCTCTCTTTCATCGTGATATTTTACACTATTGCCGCGTGCGCCTGAGCCCCTCATAAAGGGCCACGCCCGCCGAGGTGGAGAGATTCAGCGAGCGCACCCGGTCAGACCACATCGGGATGCGGTACATGTGCTCGGCGTACTTTTCGTACACCCAGTCCGGAAAGCCGGCCGTCTCCGCGCCGAACACCAGGCAGGAGTCCTCGCGGTACGGGGCCTCCCAGTAACTTTTAACGCCGCGGGTGGAAAAGAAGATCAGCGACCGGTCCTCCGGCAGCGTGGCGAGGAAGGACTCCAGGTCCTTGTGCACTGAATATTTCAGGAACTGCCAGTAATCCAGCCCTGAGCGCCGGATCTCCTTGGAATTTATCTCGAAGCCCAGCTTGCCGGCGAAAACCAGCTCCGTGCCGGTGGCCACGCAGGTACGCCCGATGTTGCCGGCGTTCCACGGGATGTCGGGATTGAGCAGTACTATCTTCACAGTTTAAAATCGTCCGCGAACTGTTTGTGCCAGAGTTCCAGCATCAGCAGCGTCCACAGTTTGTAGCCGTGGTCGCGCCGGCCGCCCTGATGCTCGTCCCAGAGCCGGCGCACGTGGGACGCGTTGAAATAGCCGCGGCCCAGCGCCTTCTGCGACAGGCAGATGCCCGCCCAGTAATCCTTCAGCTCGCCCTTGAACCAGGGGCCCAGCGGGATGCCGAAACCCATCTTGCCGCGGCCGTAGATGTCCGGCGGCAGCATGTCCTTGAACGCTTCCTTGAGCAGCCACTTGGTGCCCCGCAGGCCCCGCAGCTTCAGGTTGCCGGGCAGCCGGAAGGCGAACTCCACCACGTGGTGGTCCAGAAAAGGCGAGCGCGCCTCCAGCGAGTTGGCCATGGAGGCGATATCCATCTTCACCATCAGGCATTCCGGCAGGTAGGAGCGGAAATCCACGTAGCTCATTTTTCCCGGCAGGTCCTGGCCCTCCGCCTCGGCGAAGAGCTTGGAGATATAGTTCTCCCCGTAACGGAAGTCCCGGCCGAGGGCGTTGACGTAGGCCGGGGTGAACAGGTCGTCCTTCTCGTTGGGGCCGAACATGGAGATAGTGGACAGGTAGCGCAGCGGCAGGCTCTCCTGCAGCGAGGCCTTTATGAACTTCTCCGCGCGCCAGAAGAAATTATACGGGGCCCGCTTCGGGAAGAGGTGGGTGGAGGCGAGCATGGCCCTTTTGACGGGGTTCGGCATCATGTGCCAGTATGAGTCGATGTTCATCGCCACGTAGCGCAGGTAGCCGCCGAAGGCCTCGTCGCCGCCGTCGCCATTGAGCGCCACGGTCACGGCCTTGCGGGTTTCGCGCGACACAAAATAGGAGGGCAGCGCGCTGGAGTCGGCGTACGGCTCGGAGTAATGCCAGACCAGCTTCTCCAGCACGTCGGCCATCTTGGCCTCCACCGTGAACTCGGTGTGGTCGGTGCCGTACATTTTGGCCACCTGCCGCGCGTAGCTCAGCTCGGAGAACTTCTCCTCCTTGAAGCCGATCGCGAACGTCTTTACCGGCGTGGCGGAATGCTTGGCCATCAGCGCCACTATCACGGAGGAATCTATGCCGCCCGAGAGGAAAGCGCCCAGGGGCACGTCGGAGATCATCCGCAGGCGGGTAGCCTCCTCCAGCTCGTGGCGCAGGCGCTCCTTGAGCTCTTCCACCGGGTAGCCTTCCAGCTTGGGCTCGTTCAGCGGCAGGTTCCAGTAGCGGGAGACGGAAACCTTGCCGTCCTCCATCACCAGCACCGAGCCGGGTTCCAGCTTCTTGATGCCCTTGAAGATGGCGAGCGGGCTGGGCACGTACTGCAGCGTCAGGTAGGCGTCCACCGCGCGCAGGTCCAGGTCGCGCGGCATGTCCTTCACCGCCAGCAGCGCCCGCAGCTCCGAGGCGAAAGCCATAAAGGACGGGGTCTGCGCGTAGAAAAGCGGCTTCTTGCCTATGCGGTCGCGGGCCAGCACCAGGCGGCGGCGCTTCGTATCCCAGACGGCGGCGGCGAACATGCCGCGCAGCTCTTTGGGGAAATCCGCGCCCTTCTCCTCGTAGAGGTGAACCAGCACCTCGGTGTCGGTTTTGGTCTTGAACTTGTGGCCGCGGGCCAGCAGGCCGGCGCGCAGCTCCTGGAAATTGTAGATCTCGCCGTTGAGCACCACCCACACGGTGCCGTCCTCGTTGGACAGCGGCTGGTGGCCGGTGGACAGGTCTATGATGGACAGCCGGCGCATGGCCAGCCCGAGGTTCCGGTCCGTGTAGTAGCCCTCGTCGTCGGGGCCGCGGTGGACTATCAGGTCGTTCATGGCCTTCAGGTCCCCGCGCTCCACCGGCAGGCCCGAACCGTAATTATAGATGCCGCAGATTCCGCACATGGTCAGCCTTCCCCGTAGATGGCCAGCAGGTCGTCGGCGACCCTGGCCATAGAATATTTCTCCACCGCCGTCCGGCGGGCCTGCTCGCCCATCTTAACGGCCAGGCTGCGGTCGGCTATATGCCGCCGCAGGCAATCTTTCAGCTCTCCCCGGTTGAGCGGGTCGAACAGGAAGCCGCTGACCCCCGGGAGCACCGCGTCCCTGGCGCCGCCCACACGGCTGGCCAGCACGGCCACCCCGCAGGCCATCGCCTCCAGCATGGAATTGGACAGGCCCTCGGAGATGGAGGGCAGGATGAAGACGTCGGCGGCGCGGTAATAGGGCCTCAGGTCTTCCTGCGGCCCGGCCAGCGTAACGCTGCCGGCCACGCCCAGGTCCGTCACGGCCTTCTTCAGCGCCGGGGCGTCGGGCCCGCCGCCCACTATCACCAGCCGGACCTTCGGCGGCGCGGTTTCTTCGCCCAACAGTTCGGCCCAGGCCTCCACAAATTCCTTCATGCGCTTCTCCGGCGACAGCCGGCCCACGAACAGGAACACCGGGGAATTATCCAGCCCCAGCGCGGTCTTGGCGTTGATCTTTTCGTTGTAGAGCGGCGGCGTGTAGCGGCCGGTGTCTACGCCGTTGCGGAACAGCCGCAGGTTGAAGCCGGAATACTCTTTGGTGGACTTCAGCCACTCCAGCACCTCTCCGTTCATCACCAGCAGCTCCGGCCGGGCGTAGCGGTAGAAGGCGAGCTTCAGCCGGCCGGCGAAGGTTTTACGCGACAGCGAGATCTCGTCCACACCCTTGCCGCCGCCCAGCTTTATAACGGCGCGGCGGCCGGTGAGCCGCGCGGCCAGCGCCGCGGCCACCCCGGGCGAGGAGGCCAGGTGCACGTGCACGGCCTGGTACTCGGCGGCGTGCGCGAGCATCCAGAAGAAAACCCTGGTCATAAAAAAAATAGAATTAGGCAGCCCGGAACCGGGACAGGCGAAGCGCTTGATGCGCACTCCGGCCACGGTCTCTTCCGCCGGCTGGCCCGGGGGCCGGCGCGTCAGCACGGTCACGTCCACGCCGCGCCCCGCCAGCGCCTTGGAGATCTCGAAGGCCTGCCGCTCCGACCCGCCTATCACGGGGTGGAAGGTCTGGCTGACCATCAGCACGGATTTTATTCCGGAAGGGATCACGCCGCCCCCTTGCCGCCGGAGGACGAGAACTGGCCCCAGACCTTGCCGAGCGAATGGCCCATCTGGTAGATGAAAAACACGCCGATCAGCGTGACGATGGCGTAACCCAGGAAATGCAGATAGGACGCGTAGGCAAAGCCCACGTCGGGGGCTATGCCCCAGGCCGACAGCACCTTCTGCAGCGCGTATTCGAAGTTGCCGAAGTAGCCCGGCGGGCCGGGCACCGACGCGGCCATGGCCCCGGTAAAGAGCAGGGCCACGCTCTTGAAGATATCCAGCACGCCGCCCAGGCCAAAGGCCAGCGCTATCAGGTAATAATTCAGCGAGTCCAGCAGCCATTGCGCGGCGGCCAGCAGCAGGATCAGCGCCGCGTTCACCGGGGACCGCAGGGCCCTCACGCCCATGGCCAGCTTCTCGAAAAGGTTTTTCACCCGGGGGAACCGCGCGAAGGCGCCGGAGAACCAGGCGTGCGCCACGATCTCCTCGGCGAACACCAGCGCCCCGAGCGCGAGCGTCATGCCGGCCAGCACGGTCCAGACCACGCCGTCGTGCCCGGACAGAACGCCGCTCAGCCCGCCCAGCCTGGCCGAGACCGCGAACATGACGAACAGCACTATCACGTCCAGCGCCCGCTCCACCAGGATGGTGGCGAACACGGTGACCATGGGGATATTGAAAAGCTTGGCGCCGAAAGTGCCGCGCGCTACCTCACCCAGGCGCAGCGGCAGGATATTGCTGAGCGCCAGGCCCGCCGCCTGCAGCCGGAAGGCGTCCCACAGGCTCACCTTGCCGGCGGGGGCCAGCAGCAGGCGCCAGCGCGCGGCGCGCGTAAGCAGTTCGAGCACGGCGATGAGGGCGAAGGGGAGGATGAAGACGGGGTTGACGCCGGAATAAAGCTCCATCAGCTTGCCGAGATCCATGTTCCGGAAAGCCAGGTACAGCAGCCCGGCACCCAGCAGGAACCCGGCCGCGACGGAGAGCTTGGTCTTCATGATTTAAAGGCGGCGCTCAGGCCGCGCCTATGCTCCTCAGGAAAGCGTCCTCGGCCGCCGGCCGGCCCAGGAACTTCTCCACCTGCCCCGCCTCGTCGTAGCTGCGGCCGGGGGCCAGGATGAGCTCGCGGTACTTCTTACCGGTCTCGGGGTTCATTACGCCCGAGGCCTCGAAAGCCCCGAACAGGTCGGCCGCTATTACTTCCGACCAGAGATAGCTGTAGTAGCCGGACTCGTAGCCGCCCATCAGGTGGCCGAAGTTGGCCTGCGGGTGGTTGTCCGGGCTGAGCGGGATCAGCGAGATCTTCTTCATCATTTTCTCGTAAACCCGGGTGGTGTCCACCTTTCCCTTGGCCGTGTGATAGCGGATGTCGAGCAGGCTGAAGAACAGCTGCCGCAGGTACACCAGGCCGGAATCCATGTTCTTGGCGTCTATCAATTTTTTAATGGTCTTCTCGGGCAGCGCCTCGGCCGGGTTCTTATAATGGCCGGAAACGCGCCGCAGCACGGCCGGGTCGAAGGCCCAGTTTTCGAGCATCTTGGACGGCACTTCCACGAAGTCGCGCGAGACCGCGGTGCCGGAGAACTTGCCGTACTTGGCCTTTGTAAAAATATTGTGGGTGACGTGGCCGAACTCGTGAAAGAAGGTCACCACGTCGTTGAACTTCATAAGCGGCGGGGTGTCGCCGGAAGGCGGCGGGAAGTTGGAGACGATGGCGGCGGCGGGCAGCTCGTAGGAGCCGCCCGGCAGCTCGCGCCCGTGGCGGATGCCGAAGCAGGCCGCGTGCTTGTACTTGCCCTCGCGCGGGAACAGGTCGAAATAGAAATAGGCGGCCACCGAGCCGTCGAGGTTCTTCACCTCGTAGGCGCGCACGTCCTTGTGCCAGACGGGCAGGGCGGCCGGCAGGAACTTCACGCCGAACACCTCGCCGAACACGCCCAGCATGCCGTCTATCACGGTCTCCAGCGGGAAGTATTCCTTGATGGCCTCGTAGTCGATGGAATACTTTTCCTTCTTGAGGCGGTTGTTGTAGTAGCGCCATTCCCAGGAGCGCAGCACTTTATCCTCGCCGGCCTTGAGCTTCAGCCGGGCGCGCAGTTCCTTGCGGCCTTTTTTCTTGAGCTTGTCGCAGATGCGCCCGAGGAAGGAAAGCACGTTGGCGGCGTTGGCGGCCATGCGGTCGGCCAGCACGTAGTCGGCGAAGGTGGGATAGCCGAGCAGTTTGGCTATCTTGCGGCGCAGGGCGATGGCCTGTTCCATCAGCACCACGTTGGCCGGCACGCAGCGGTTATTGAACATGTGCTCAAGGCGCCGGCGGGCGTCGCCGTTGGCGCCCGTGTCCATGAACGGCAGGTAGTCGGGCATGTCCATGGACACCAGGTAGCCGTCGTCGGTCCGCTTCAGGCGGGCCTTGAAATCTTCCGGCAGGCCGGCCAGTTCGGCCGCCGTTACTTCCAGCGCGTCTTTTACTTCGCGCAGGTTCTTGGAGAACTGCAGCTCCAGGCCTATGAGTTCCTTCATCAGTTTCTTTACGCGGGCGCGCGGGCGGGGCTCCAGGCCGAGGCCGTTGCGCTTGAAATTAAGCAGGGTCTTCTCCAGCAGGCGGGCGTCCACCACCCCCAGCTTTTCGCCCTTGGCGGCGTACTCGTTAAGGGCCTTGAAGACGTCCTCGCGGGTGTAGAGGTCCACGGAATACTGGCTGATCTTGAGTTCCAGGTCCTGGGCGGCTTTGCGCAGGGCGGCGTTGTCGGAAACGTAGGCCAGGAAAACGGGGATGATGAGGGCTTCGTCGAATTCGGTGACGGCCTGCTCGAAAGCCAGCAGGGTGTTCTTGAAATCGCGCTGCGGGGCCGGTATATTGGCCAGGCTCTTGAGCTTACCCTCAAGTTCTTTGACAAGGGTATCGGCCAGGCTGGTCACCTGTTCGGGGGTGTAGGAAAACTCGGGCGCCTTGGACATAAGAACCTCCGTCTATCGATATCCATATTATA
>Ga0209000_1001699_pt1 | contig 13373 bp, 8 predicted proteins | sample RifGroD2_FD_183998 | JGI IMG/M metagenome (GOLD analysis project Ga0209000, IMG submission 183998) | Groundwater microbial communities from Rifle, Colorado, USA - Groundwater D2 (SPAdes) (version 2) | ecosystem: Environmental > Aquatic > Deep subsurface > Groundwater | place: Rifle, Colorado...
GACCTGATCGGTTTTGAATATTCACGCTGGCACGGCAAAGACGCCGCGCATCATTTTGTCGATCAAGTCGCGAGCATCGCGCAACATGCCGCAGAAGATGAAACGCCCGTAGTGAGTGTGATCCTCGATGGCGAAAACGCCTGGGAATATTATCCCTACAATGGTTTCTATTTTATTGATGAGCTTTATGCGGCTCTCGAAACCCATGAACAGATACGCACCACCACTTACGGCGATTACCTCAACAACCAAAGTATGGCCCGCCCCGCGGCTGACTATGCCCGCGCCCATAGCCTCGGAAATATCGTTGCGGGGAGCTGGGTTTATGGCAATTTCTCAACCTGGATAGGCTCGCCTGACAAGAATCGCGCATGGGATCTGCTGTGCGTCGCCAAACAAAGCTTCGATATGGTCATGTCCAGTGACCGGCTCAGCCCGGCCGAACAGGAAGCGGCTGAAAAACAGCTTTGCTCTTGCGAGAGCTCTGACTGGTTCTGGTGGTTTGGCGATTACAACCCCTCGCATTCGGTAGCCAGTTTTGACCGCCTGTTCCGCCACAACCTCACCGAATTGTATCGCCTACTGAAATTGCCGCCCCCGCTGAATTTGTCGGAGCCGATCAGCCAGGGCGGCGGCTCTCCCGAGGCGGGCGGTGCGATGCGGCGCGCTTCCGAATAAGCGTGGGCTGAATGCCATTTTCCAATAATCGAACCACGACACGCCTATGTTAGATATGCGAGCAAGCGGCATATTGCTTCATCCCACATCGCTTCCCGGCAGGTTCGGCGCTGGCGACTTGGGGGAGGATGCGTACCGCTTTGTCGATTGGCTGAAAAGCGCCGGACAGACCTATTGGCAGGTTCTGCCACTGGGCGAAATCGGTCCCGGAAACTCTCCGTACATGAGCAAATCCGCCTTTGCCGGCAATGTCCTGCTTATCGACCTCTGCGAGTTGGCCAAGTACGGGTGGCTGGATCAGGGTGATCTGGAGCCTCCTGCGGAATTCAGCACCGACCGGATCGATTTCGCGTTGATGCGCCCCTTCCGCATGGAGCGCCTGCGCCGCGCCGCAAAGAAATACTTCTTATTAAACAATGAAATGCAGCATGAATATAAAGAGTTTTGTAATGACGAAAAAGCCTGGCTTGATGACTACGCGCTGTTCATGGCAATCGCCGAACATCACAACCAGCAGGAATGGAGCCTCTGGCCAGCCGATCTGGTTCACCGGGACGATCAGGCGTTAAGCAGGGCGAAGAGAGAGTACGCCGATGAGATAGGCTTCTGGAAGTTCTGCCAATGGCGTTTCGCGCACCAGTGGTCCCGGTTGAAAGAATACGCCAACTCGCACGGCATATGGATTATCGGCGACGTGCCGATCTTTGTCGCCTACCAATGCGCCGACGTGTGGGCACACCAGGAATTATTCAAGCTGGATGAAAACGGGCGCCCCTTGGTGGTTGGCGGGGTGCCGCCCGATTATTTCAGCGAGACAGGGCAGTTATGGGGAAATCCCGTCTACCGCTGGGAAGCCCACGAAAAGACAGGCTTTGCATGGTGGGTGGCGCGTATGCGGCATGCGCTACACCTTGCCGACCTCGTACGCGTCGACCATTTCCGGGGATTTTCAGCCTATTGGGAGATACCCGCAGATGCTCCCAACGCCATCGACGGAAAATGGGTGCCAGTTCATGGAGATAAGCTATTGAATGCGCTGCAGCAAAGCTTTCCATATCTGCCTATCATCGCCGAGGATCTGGGGGTGATTACCCCTGATGTAATCGAACTCCGGGACAAATTCAGGCTTCCCGGCATGCGGGTTCTGCATTTCGCCTTTGCAGAGGACGAAGCCAACCTTTTCCTGCCGCATCACTATATTCCGAATACCGTTGCCTATACGGGAACCCATGACAACGACACATCCATAGGCTGGTGGAATAAGCTATCCGCCAATGAAAAGACTTTCGCCCAACGATACCTCAAGAGCGATGGCCACGCTATTCAGTGGGATATGATGCGGGCACTCTCGGACTCAGTGGCAAACACTGTCATTTTTCCCATGCAGGATGTCCTCGGATTGTCCAGCGAACACCGGATGAACTTCCCGGGTCATCCGGGGGGGAATTGGGAATGGCGCTTCTCATGGCCACAGATCAAACAGGAACACACTCAAAAACTAGCCAGGATGTCCGCCGAACATGAGCGGCTTCCTTATGGCCTTCGGCCCTTGATAGGTGAGAAGCATTAAATTCGCAACTGATTGAATATCCATTGGAAGCGCATCATCTCTTATTTTACATAATATACATTATGCGTATTTCAGGGTAAGGCGAGGCGGAACGGTTCGCGAAATGGTTTTACCGTTTCGCCCATGAAATTCAGTCCAGCCCTGCTTCAATTTGGCGTACCTCATCTTCCAGCAAGTGCTCAATCAACGACCTGAGCTTGGCTGGCCTGACGGGTTTGTGTAGTAAATGATGCCCGCTTACGCTGGCCAGCTTCAAAACTGTCGGACTGGTATCTCCGCTGATTAAAATGCATGGAATTCGTTGATTTTGATGTTGGCGCACCAAGTCAATGACATTAATGCCGTTCGTATTATTTTCCAGCTGGTAGTCACTGATAATCAAATCCCATTCCATCCCGTCATGTAAAAATTGCTCTACCTGTGCTACCGATGCTGCCGCGTTTACTTGGCAACCCCACGAAGTCAGAATGCCGGCTGTGCCGGATAGCACCGCAGCGTCATCATCGATGATCAGCAATCTTTTCCCGGCTAAAGGCAATTTCTCAACCTCCTGATTGAGATCGGCTGAAACCTGTTCAGCCGTCATGGATGGCCTGCCGGAATTGGGCGTAATCGGCACTTCCAGGGCGAAGACGGATCCCTTGCCGGGCGCGGAGCGCAATTCAATACGATATCCGAGCAATTTCACCAGGCGATCCACAATGGCCAACCCCAATCCCAGCCCCTTGCCGGTGTCCAGTTGCGGCTGCGCCAACTGAAAAAACTCGCGGAATATATTGCCCTGATCTGTTTTTGAAATGCCGACACCGTTGTCGCGCACCTCGATGCGCAAAAAATGGCCGCGACGGCGGCACGCAACCATGACGCTGCCGTTCTGGTAGGTGTAGCGTATCGCATTGCTTACCAGATTCGCCAGAATGCGCTCCAGCAGCAGCGGATCACTGGTGACATATCCGGTGCATGGCCGGACAATCAGGCGAATATCTTTGACGCTGGCGAGCATTTGGTAGTCTGCCGCAATACGTCCCAGCATGGCATCCACAGCACAGGTTTGTAGTTGTGGGATCACCGCTCCCGCGTCCAGTTTGGAAATATCGAGCAAGGCATTCAACAGTGTCGAAAGCGCCTCGATGGAACGCTCCGCCTGGTCGACCAAATGCCGTTGCTCGGCATTGGATACTTTGCGCTGCAGTTCGGCGACATATAAGCCTAAGGCATGCAGCGGCTGGCGCAAGTCGTGGCTGGCCACTGCCAGAAAATGGCTTTTGTCATGGCTGGCGTGCTCCGCTTCTTCTTTTTTTACCCGCAAAGCCTGCGTCGCTTCTTCTATCCGCTGTTGCAGAGTTAAATGTTCCTGTTGCAACTCTGCGGTCATTTCATTCAGGCCCTGCGCCAAAGTATTCAGTTCGCTGACATGGGTTTGCAGCGAAATACGTGTAGCGAGATTTCCCCTGCTTATTGCCTGCACGGCATCACTGAGCTTGCCAATCGGATAGGTAATGCTGCGGCTGCCGAGATATATCAAATAAAAAAACAATCCCAAGAGCAAAGAAGTTACAGCCACAGTAACCCTGAGCATACGCGTCTTGGCTTCCTCGATACGATGTTTGCTCATTTCCACGATAACCGCACCTATCTTCTGTGTGGCGGCCGGCTTCTTGCTGGTTAAATCATCCAGGGCGATCTGTTCCGGAACAATCGGCTGGTAAATCCATACGCTCTCCTTATTGCTGCGCACCGGAGTCAGCAAATTTGCATCTTCGCCAACGGCTGTCTGCTCCAGATTGGTTTGGCCAACGAGATAGTCGCTTGCCGCAAGACTCGCTTCAGTAAAAGCATTTTTTGGGGAGCGGGAAAATGCTCCCGCTTCAACCAAAGTTTCGGAGGATGAATTCAAAACGACGACACCGCGCACATCCGGCTGGAGCAGAACTCCATTGACAATATTCTGCAAAAACACCTGATTGTTTGAAAATACGCCATACTCACCGCTCACAGCAAGTTGACGCGCAATTGATTTGCCGCGCTCCAGCAGATTTTGGTCCAGATCGGAGAAGCGCCCATGCAGAAAGAATGATTCCAAACTGGCCGCCATAATGAATAACGGGATAAGCGTCAACCAGGCGACCTGCTGACGAATGCTGAATTGTTTCACTGCCTCCCCTCCCCGGCTTTATTCATGCGTTCGCGTATGGCTTCCGGCGAATCCAGCGCAATCCCTAATGAGCGCGCAACTTGTTGATTTAATGAAATACTGAACAGCTTTGGATGCTGTGGTTCGGGCAGCCGCCGGTTTCTTGCAAAGAAAACAATCATCTCTACGGTTTGCCCGGCCAGCTGTTCGGGTGTGGAGAAAATGGCGCCAAGCGCGCCGGCATTCACGTAGGCCTGCGAGATGCCGATTAACGGAACCTGATGCCGATAACTGGTCAGCAAAATATTGCGCATGTTGCTGCTGCTGTAAATTTCACTGTCAGGAATAACCAGCAGCACATCGCTGTTGCTCAAAACACTTTCCAGAGCGACGAAAAAGTTTTCGGCGGGTCGAGTCGATTGAGCGTTAAGCGACATCCCTTGTGGCAAGCGAGGGAGGGTGATATGAGTATCCGGCGAATACAGCAGGCCGACTGTTTTGTGCTTGGGAAGAGCCGCCTGGATAAAACTCAGCTGTCGGTCCCAGGGTTGGTCGAGATAAATAGCCGATGTCGCCTTGGATCGATGGTATGCAGGGTGTCTCTCGAGCAATATCTCATAACCTATCCTTGGGATCATTACGCCCAGCACCGGCGCATCGAATTTGGCAATGGCAAGTTCCATTGCTTTCATGCCTACAGCGACAACCAAGCCAGCATTGGCGCCTTCTCCGGATTGGGGGGTTCCAGCCTGGGATTCCATGACAGTCACATCGACCTTGTTTGCGGCAAGCACCTGGCTGAGTGCGGTTGAGAATTGCTGGTAAGGCGGAGTGCTGTCGCTCATAAGCAAGCGAACATTCAGTGTTTCTGCCTGAGCCAAAGTTGACAACAGCGCGATTGCGCTTGATAACAACAAGATGGTGGATTGGCGAAACACGGCGGTTAGCCTTAGAGCCCCAGTGTTGCGGTCAGATAGGCGCGCCGCTTGTGTCTGGTTTGTGAGCTATAGTCAAAATAATGGTCGCTCAGCGCGTTTTGCACTACCAGGGCGATTTCGCCGCTGCCTGAGCCTTTTTCTTTGCTTCGCTTTGTGCCAAATCGTTGCGCCACCCGCAAGTCAAGATAGCGCGTCAATGGCTGTAGGGTTCCCGCATCCAGAGAGCGAACCGGGTCTATGTGGTAAAACCCCACTCCAAGCTGCAGCCCGTCCGAAAAATCATGCGACAGCAACAGGCTGGCGCTATTTAACGGTACGGTTTCGGAATATTTGTTTGCATAGCTTATCAGCGACGCATTGATCGAAGCATTCTGCGCAGGACTAAGCGACGCATTGTTCGAAACACGCGACCGGGTTGCGCCGGCAACCTGGTGCGCATAATTCACGGTCAGTCTGCTACGCGCGGCCAGCCTGTAATTTAGTGTGCCTTCCAGCCCGCTATAAAAGGCATTGAAATCGCTCTGAAAGCTCTTCGGCTGCACGGTGGAATTGGTGGTGTTGGCGACATAATCCAGCCAGATAATGTCGCCAATCTGGTCATGATAGACCCTGACGTCAAGGGTTGAGCCGTCTTCGTCCAACTGCCCAATATAGCCGATCTCGCGGGAGATCGCTTTTTCCGGACTCAACCCACCAGCCGCCGAAATGTTGTGCCATGTATATTGTGTGGCTCCCACCTTGTTTAACAGCACAGATTGATTTCCCAACTCCTCCATCATTTCAGGATTACGGTAGGCGACTGAAACGCTGGCACGCAGCGTATTTTTCGGAGTCAGGTGATAGTTATATGAAACACGCGGTGAAACGTGTGTTTGACCCAGTGCGTTCTTTTCCGCCATCGCCCCGATATTTATAAGGCTTGCCGGAGTAATGCGCCATTCGTCATGCGCAAACAGGCGATACTCCCGCCACGTTGGCGAATACCGCAAATTGTTTGGGGCGATTGCCGAGTCCTGGCGTGCTCCCATTCCCAACACCACACGATTGGAGGGAGAAGTATGCAGCGTATGCTGCATCTCGAGATCGTGGCGATGAATGACGGCATCATCGAAAACCGGGTAACTCCCGGAAGCAATTAAATTCAATGGGAACGCACAGGTAGCGCAGGATAAGCTATATCGCTCGTCTTTCGTATCCCGGCCTATGTGGTAGTAACGGAGCTGTAGGTCGCTATCTCCACCGAAAGTATGCAGCCAGGTAAATTGTTCAAAATCGGAGCTGACCTTCTGATCGCGCAACGTGGAAAAAATCCCGGTGGATGACAGTGTTGGATTCTGGTCTCCAAGTTGCCGTGAGGAATGGCTATAGCCAAGCTGAATATCAAGACTGTCACCGCCAGTCGGGCGATAATTGATTCTGGTATTGATCAATTGCGTGCGATGGTTATCGTTCAGCGGGATTGAGAGGACACTTGGCATAGGATCAAAGCCGCTGTCGCCACGCGAGGCCAGTGTCACCCGATAATCCCAGCTCTCCCCCATGCTGCCAAAACGAGCCGAAACGTCCGAGACACCGGCATCTCCCTTGCTTACAGACGCCTGGGCCTGGGAGACACCCGAAGCCTGGCGCGTGAGAATATTGATCACGCCCTGCACGGAATTCGAGCCGTGCGAAGCTGCTGACGGGCCGCGCACCACCTCGATCCGATCTATATCGCCGATATCCAGCGGCAGTTCCGCCCAGTCCACCTGCCCGAGTATTGGCAGGTAAATCGAACGGCCATCGACCAATACCTGCATTCTGCGCGCATAGGCATCGGTAATGCCGCGATATGACACAATCGGCGTGTGCCCGTCCGCATATCCCACATACATCGAGGGCACCAGCTTGAACACATCGGCAATGTTGCGCGCACCGGAAGCCACGATCATGTTGCGGTCAATCACTGTCATCGCATTGGGCGTTTCTGAAATCGGCTGGGACAGCCGCGAAGCGCTGAGTACAACGGGAAATTCCTGAAGATAATCCTGCTCGCTTGGATAATCGGCAGCCTGAGCACTTCCGCAGCTCATGCCAGCAAGCAATACGGCTATGAATGGCCGATGCGGAAATTTCTTCATATTCAAAACACTCCCAATATTTTGGTTATTCCACACAGCCCGCATAGGCTGCGCTGCGCGCGATTATACGGTGAGGAAAAATAAAAAGGGCTGGCAATCTGCCAACCCTTCATTGACTTGGGAGTGGATATTTGACGGTGTCCGAATAATTGCGCACCACTTGTGCGATGTTCGGCCTGGAGATAAATCAAAAAAATCAGTCTTGTTGCAAGTTCGCCATGAGACCCAAGTGGAGCAGTTCAGTAGGCTGGGTTAAAATAATCACGAACCATCCGTAATTATTTTCAAACCCACTTTGATTCTCACTTCTCACTCCCCGATGCGTATCGCCCACCTTCGCCAACGTCTGCGTGATCTCGGTGCCAAGCCGTGCCACGAAGATCGTCTGCTGCGCGGCTGGAGCCAGGTCTGCTCGTACGACAGGAAGCACAGCCCCGCAGAGGCTTTCTTTCCGCTTGCGCTGCGCAACGAGTTGCCCGCCATTGAAGCGGAGTTGAATGGGCTGGCGCGCCTGCGCAGTGAGTATCCCGCCGGTGAAGGTGTTGCGCGGCTGTTGGTGGAGCTGGCCGATGGATCGATGGTGGAGAGCGTGCTGCTGCCGCGTGGCGGTCTGTGCGTATCGACGCAGGTGGGTTGTGCCGTGGGGTGTGTGTTCTGCATGAGCGGCCGCAATGGCCTGCTGCGCCAGCTCGGCAGCGCCGAGATCGTCGCCCAGGTGGTGCTCGCGCGCAAAAGCCGCGCGGTGAGCAAGGTGGTATTCATGGGCATGGGCGAACCCGCCCACAATCTCGACAACGTGCTCGAAGCGATTCAGCTGCTTGGTACACAAGGCAACATCGGCCACAAGAATCTGGTCTTCTCCACTGTCGGCAACCTGCGCGTGTTCGAGCGTCTGATGGAGGGGCTCCCGCTCCCGAAGCCCTCTCCTCAGTCCTCTGATGGAACAACTAGCCATTCGGCTAGCCCATCAAAAAACGATGGGCAAGCCGCTGGTTATCCCGCAAGCGGGAGAGGAGGCGAACGAGAAAAGCAGTTGTTGATTCCTGCTGTGAAACCAGCGCTCGCCCTTTCGCTGCACACCACCGATGCGGCCCTGCGCGCCAGATTGCTGCCCCGCGCCCCACAGATCGCTATCGAAGAGCTGGTGGAACGCGCCGAAGTGTATGCGCGCGCCACCGGCTATCCGGTTCAATATCAATGGACGTTGATTGAGGGCGTCAACGACAGCGACGCCGAGGTGGAGAGGATCGCGCAGCTACTCTCCGGGAAATACGCCGTGATGAATTTCATCCCCTTCAACGAAGTCGACGGACTCGACTACCGCCGCCCCTCATCCGAACGAACTGCGTTCATGGCGCATAGCCTTCTTCGGCATGGCATCCTCGCCAGGATACGCGATTCAGCAGGGCAGGAAATCGAAGGCGCGTGCGGACAGTTACGCGCACGGGCGGTTACAGCAAAATAGCCGCGTAGCCCGGATGCAGCGCAGCGGAATCCGGGAATGCCCGACAGGCACCGGATTTCCCCCGCATGCCAATAGTGCACCAAGAATCCGGGATTCCATTTCATTGCATTCTGGCTACAAACTCAATTCAAACATCTGGTACTCTCGTCATATGAAAAAAACCGCCCCGACCAAGCCTGAGATCGCCCTTTTGCAACCATTCGTCGGCCTCACGCTGGAACGCATCCATGTGCCGACCAGCCGGGAAGAGTTTGCATCCGCCGCTGCCGAGATCAAGGCGGCGGGCATCGTTGGATTTGATACCGAATCCAAACCGACGTTTGTCACGGGCGATGTGAGCGAGGGGCCGCACGTGGTGCAGTTTGCGCTGCACGACAAGGCATACCTGTTCCAATTGCATCGGGCGGATGGGCGCACCTGTCTGCTCGATCTGCTGCAATCGGAACAGCTCATCAAGGTGGGCTTCGGCCTGAAATCGGATCGCGGGCATATCTACGCGAAACTGGGCGTGCATTTCAACGCGGTGGTGGATCTCAATACGGTGTTCCGCATGGACGGCTACCACAAGGAGATGGGCGTCCGCGCGGCGGTGGGGCTGGTCTTCAAGCAGCGCTTTGCCAAGGCGAGGCATGTGACCACCTCCAACTGGTCGCAACCCCAACTCACCTCGCAGCAAATACTCTACGCGGCAAACGATGCCTACGCGGCACTGAAAGTTCTGGAGGCTCTGGGCTTGCCCCGTGAAGATTTGCCCATCATGGGCTTGCACCCGAAAACCCCGGGGAAGACTTCATGATTTTCAGGGCTTCGTATTTCTATTTGAACAAATCGAATTGCTTCGCCCCGCTATCACTCTAGCCCCAATGTTGTTCACTTAAGAAAAATTCCGTTCGCCCTGAGCTTGTCGAAGGGCTCTGGGTGTAAAGCTGGTGGTTCGACAAGCTCGCCACGAACGGTTAAGTGAATAGTATTAACTCTAGCTCGCCAGCCCCACATAAACATTCTGCACGTCATCATCCGCATCTATCGCCTCCAGAAACGCTTCCACTTCTTCGCGCTCGGCATCATTGCCGAGTGTGACGGCATTCTTCGGGCGATAGCCTAGCTGGGCGGAGATGACGGTGAAGCCTTGTGCCGGCAAGGCGCGGCACACGGCATCCAGATCGGTGATGTCGGTGATGAAAAGGGTTGCGCCTTCGTCGGCCGGTTCAAAGTCCTGCGCGCCCGCTTCGATGGCGGCGACTTCTGCATCGGCTTCCTTGGAGTTCGGTGTGGCTTCAATCATGCCGACGTGACTGAAGTCCCACGAGACGGAGCCTTCTGCGCCGAGCTGCCCTTTGCGGAACAATACGCGCATGCTGGACATGGTGCGGTTGATGTTGTCGGACAGGCATTCGACGATCACCGGGACGCGGTGCGGCGCGAAACCTTCATAGACGAGGCGTTCCAGATTCGCGCCTCCGTCGAGCAGGCCTGCGCCCTTCTTGATCGCGCGCTCCAGCGTTTCACGCGGCATCGAGGCTTTCTTGGCTTGCTCGACCACGAGGCGCAGGCGCGAGTTCGAGTCCGGATCGGCTCCGCCCCGCGCGGCGACCGTGATTTCTTTGCACAGCTTGCCGAAAATCTTACCCTTTGCGTTCGCTGCGATTTCTTTGTGCCTTGCTTTCCACTGTGCGCCCATAGCTATTCTCTTGTTTGTTTATGCAAAAAATTCAGGGAGCGTATCTTGCCCTAAGTGTGGAGATGCATCAATCTCGAATGGGATTTTCAGAAGGAAATCCCAGCTATCAGAACACCCAAGGCGCCGCAGAACACCCAGGGAGAACACCAAGGGTGCCGGAGTCGAATTATTTTTGGCGAGCTAAACCAAAGAAGCGATGCGGTGGTGCCGCATGCGCGGGGAATCTTGTCGACGAAGTTGTAACGCGCGTAAAACGGAACCCGCCATAGGGCGGAAAAAGCAGCGCCTTCCGCCGTATGCTTCACCTCCGGCGGATAGCCTTGCATAGCCATCTGACTAGGCCGTCAAAAAACGACGACCAAGTCATTGGTTAACACCTGCTGCTCATCCGCCTTTCAGGCATTCACAAAACAAGCCTCCAGGCAGTTTGATTTAACCCGCACACTTGCCATCTTGCCAGGCGCAACTCTGGCAGCAAAACCCGCTACGGGAGCGTTCTCGCGAGACGAAAGCCGAGGTTGTAGTAGCTGTTCCCAGGCTCGTTCCAGTTGCGGCTAGCATCTTCCCCGACCCGTGGACTGACGATCCACGATCCGCCGCGCAGCACGCGGTTCGCGCCATCGCCCTGCCAGGCGCTGCCGTCAACCGGGGCGCCGTTATAGTCGGCATGGTGGCTGTCCTCTACCCATTCCCATACATTGCCGCTCATGTCGTACAGGCCGAAGGCATTGGCTTGTTTTCCAGCTACCGGGTGGGTTTTGTTGCCGCTGTTGCCGTCATGCCACGCCACGCTGTCCAGATCGTCGCTGCCGCAGTATGCCTGCCGCCCTCCCGCGTGGCAGGCGTATTCCCATTCGGCTTCACTCGGCAGGCGGTATTGTTTGCCGGTCTTGGCGTTGAGTTTCTGGATGAATGCCTGGACATCGTTCCAGCTTACTTGCTCCACCGGGCAGTTGTCGCCGCAGCGGGTAAAGTTACCGGGGTTGTTGCCCATGACCGCTTTCCACTGGCCTTGCGTGACTTCGGTCTTGCCCAGCGCAAAGCTCTTCAGTGTCACCCGGTGTGTCGGGCCCGTTTCGCCCATGTCAAAACTGCCTGCGGGAATGATGGCCAGTTGGGGGCAGTCCGGACAGTCGAGGATGGGTGTTTCGGCTTTCGGGGCGCTGACTTCGACCTTGCTGATGGCGGCAAGTTTTTCCTGTGCGGCGGCGGCATGGCTGCCGTTGGGGTATTTGTCGAGATAGGCCTGCACGGCCTGGGCGTTTCCTCCGGCCTGTGCCTGTTGCCAGAGTTGCTGTTCCTGCCGCGCGGCAATGGCGGCAGCATGGCTGCCAACGAGGTACTGGTCGAGATAGGTCTGCACTGTTTTGGCATCCTCACCCGACTGCATTCTTTGCCAGAGCTCTTTCTCATCGCGAGCCAGCTGGTTGGTTTGAAGTTTTTGGATGCGGACCTTTTCCTGGTCATTGGCGTCCGCCCCCTTCGCGATCAACAATTCGGCAATATCCTTGTTTCCCCAAAGGGCTGCGATATTAAGAGTGTCGATTTTAGCGCCCTTGGCGATCAGCAGTTCGGCAATATCTTTGTATCCCATAACGGCGGCGAAATAAAGAGGCGTACCGCCATGCTTTTCCATAGCATTGATATCCGCGCCTCTGGAGATCAGCAGTTCGGCAACATCCTTGTGCCCCGAAAGGGTGGCGAAATGAAGAGGCGTGGCGCCATCATGGTTTTTGGCATTGACGTACGCGCCATAGACCAGACTTTGGCTGACGTCTTTTACGTCACCCGATTCTGCCGCCGACAGAAGTCCATTATTGGTGCTCGTAAGCGTGTTTGTTGCGAAGACACAGACGGTCAGCGTCAGTATGAAGCAAAACATTAGGCCTGATAACTTCGAAAATTCAAGATTCATAATGTCACATTCCTCTGGCTAAACAGTTGAACCAATGCCGTGGCCTGTTCACGACAGGAGTGGGCTTGGCGGGGTACCCCAGCTGCTGCATGTCACCGTGATGCGTCAGCTTCCCGGTGCCATGCAGTAGCGTTTTCATTGCCGCAACCACCCTGGACTGGCCTCGTGGCATAAAGCAATTGAATAGATCGAACCTGATATTTCTCTTGATCATCGGTGTCAGTGAATGTCCTTCCAGAGCTCTTTCTTCAGCGCATAAATCAGCATAAAGAGCACGAACAGGAAACCCAGCACGATGTAGCCGAGGTCATAGCGCACCATTTTCGACGGATCGCTCATGAAAACCAGGTAGTTGGTCAGGTCGGCAATCGCCGCATCGTACCCGGCAATGCACAGCGAGTTCCCAGCGGTGCACATCGTGCCCGGCGTTTCCAGCACCAGCTTCTTGACTTCATGGCCTTTGCGATTTTCGACGCGCAGCACCTGCTTGCCTTGCAGATCGGCCAGCACGAACGGCATGCCCACGCTGGGGAAAACCAGATTGTTCCAGCCGCTCGCGCGACTGGGATCCGCGTAGAAGGTGCGCATGTAGGTGTACAGCCAATCGGCGCTGCGCGAACGGGCGATCACGCTCAGGTCGGGAGGCGCTTCGCCGAAGGCCAGTTTGGCCGAGTTCGCATCCATCGCGGCCTGCATGGTCGAACCGAGCTTGACGTCTTCGGGGAGCTCCAGATCTTTCTTGATCTGGTCCTCGCTCATGCCGATGTCCCGCAGGCGGTTGTAACGCATGTAGGAGGCACCGTGGCAGGCCAGGCATCTTGAAGTGAACAGTTTTGCGCCGCGTTGCAGCGAGGCGGTGTTTTTCAGATCGA
>Ga0209000_1001702_pt1 | contig 13363 bp, 14 predicted proteins | sample RifGroD2_FD_183998 | JGI IMG/M metagenome (GOLD analysis project Ga0209000, IMG submission 183998) | Groundwater microbial communities from Rifle, Colorado, USA - Groundwater D2 (SPAdes) (version 2) | ecosystem: Environmental > Aquatic > Deep subsurface > Groundwater | place: Rifle, Colorado...
GTTATTGAATTGTTGCCACATTTGCGTTCCAAATATAAATCTAGTCATCCTAATAGGTGGGACACTCGCTTCGGTGGACATGTTGAAACTGGTCAGTCTATGAATGAGGCAGCTGAAAGAGAAGTTAAAGAAGAAACGGGTATTAAGATTGAGATCAATGATCTTTTGCGAGGATTAAAAAGAGTTTACGATGGTGGTGCAAACAAAGAAGTCACACAAGTTTATTATTATAATTTCGATGATGACTTAGGCAGACTAACTTTTGATGATGGTGAGGTTCAGGAAGTTAGATGGATGAATTTTGATGAAATAGAGAAAGAAATAATAAAAAATCCGGAAAAATGGTCAGGCAGTGTGAAAGGATTGCAATTGATAAAAAAAGATCTTTTACAAAAAAATCCACAATAAAAAAAGAAACCTCTCGCGAGGTTTCTTTTTTTTGTGATTCGTGATCTGTAAGAATCCGTAATCAATCCGTTTATATCCGTAAGAACTACTTGTTCTTTTTAGCAATTCTTGCAACCAAATGCTTTCTAACAGTCTTTCGCATATTTGGTTTTCTCGCAACTTTCCAAGCTCCTTTTTTCTTGCCAGCTTCGTTGGTCTTGAGATTAACGCGAAGTTTTGCTCCAGCTTTCTTAGCACCAGTTTTCTTAGGTTTGATTTCAATAGGTGTGTCAGATTTTTCAACTGCAACGTAACGACGAGTTACCAATACCCCAGTAAAGTTTCGAACTTTTTTTGAAGTAAATTTCACAATTCCATCAACGAGAGCCATCAATGTGTCATCATTGCAACGCATTACATTCTTTCCTGCGTGATAAGCAGTTCCACGTTGTCGGATGATGATGTTTCCAGTTTTTACTTTTTGATTTCCAAAGATCTTAACACCAAGTCTTTTCGAGATTGAATCTCGTCCGAGTTGGGTAGACCCACCAGCCTTACGATGTGCCATATTTGTCTGTGAGGTACGAACAGCTACAAATATGAGCTATCCCGCACCAATTCATTCAGTAAATATTAAATTAAAAAAATTCTAAGCCGTAGGCGGTTCCGCGTGCCAATCAAAAAATTACATAAAATAATTTTTGGAATTTGGTGCTGGGATGCCACTCCTTAAAATAATAATTCCACAAGTATTTTTTCGTAGTTACACAATATCCATAAATATTATATAATATTAGAAAAGACGTGGGGTTCAAATGTGACAAATAGATTTCTTTTGGATTCATTTGGCAATGAAATGCGCCCAGCGCGGGAGCCCAAAGATAATTTAATGCCACTCAGTGTTACAGAGCTTATTTTAACAGAATTAATGATTATGTCAATCCCGCACTAAACTTTGCACAAGCGCAAAGCGCTAAAATGCAAAAATGTGCAAAGTTAGTGCGGGATCAACCAATAATGAAAGCATTCCTTAATATTAAAGACTTCTTTATAAAAAATGAAACTAAAATCGTGCTTTTCATCGGTTTTTGCCTTATATCAGCCATTTCCTTTGAATTTGGAGTTCTGCAAGGTCAAAAATGGCAGCAAAAGCCTCTTATAATTGAGAAGCCTTCTGATACACGAGAAGGGCAAGAAAATGTAATTCAGAGCAATTCAGAGGCCTCTGAAGCGACTAAAACTGCCACAACACCTCAAATAGCCGTCAAAGGTGCCGCAACCGCAAATACTGCAAACTGTGCCTACGTCGGCAGCAAAAATTCCGACAAATTTTATCTCCCAACCTGTTCATACGCCAAACGCGTCAAACCCGAAAACCTAGTCTGTTTTAAAACCGCCGAGGAGGCACTTGGACAAGGTCGAACCGAAAGCAAATGCAAATGAGTTTATCAAATTGAAAGTTGTAAAATTTATAAAGCCCAAGCTCTTATTGTCATTCCCGTGAAAACGGGAATCCAGGTTACGTTGTTAATTTCCACAAAATATGTCTCAAGAAAAACTTTACTATGTATACATTTTAGCAAGTCATCAAAATGGAACGCTCTATATTGGAGTAAGTAGCAATCTAATAAAAAGAATTTGGGAACATAAGAATGAAGTAGTTGAAGGATTTACAAAAGAGTATGGTGTTGATAAGCTTGTTTACTGCGAAACTACTAATGATATAAATTCAGCATTACTACGAGAAAAGCAACTAAAGAAATGGAACAGAAAATGGAAATTAGAATTGATTGAAAAAGAAAATCCTGACTGGATAGATTTAGCAAAAGAGTATTATAATAAAGAAAGTGAAACAAATTAGGGCTGGATTCCCGTTTTCACGGGAATGACACAGTACTGATGTTGATAAATTAATAAGAATTTCAAAATAATATGACCGAAGAAAAAGAAGTAAAAACCTTCGAGGAAATTGAGGAGCATTTGAAGACTAATTTGATGCAGATTGGGATGGAGATTGCTGAGATTGAGAATTTTTTGAAGCTGGGAGAAGAGCTTTTGGAAAAAGAAAGGAAACTGCAAGAGGGAAGTCCCGTCAAGAATGAAGAAATCATTGCCAAATATAAAAATGATATTGAAAAATTGCAAAAGGGTTTAGAAATGTTTTTGGGAATCAGAGATGAAATGCAAAATACATTGGCCAAGCTTGCTGAAACAAAAGCCAAAGCCGACGAACATATTAACTAATAAAAAAAGTTTATAAAGTTATAAAGTCAAAAGTTTATAAAGTGGAATTACAAAAATGCTTTATGAACCTTACGAACTTTATGAACTTTATGAACTATACTTTATGAACAAAAAAACAATCGTCATTTCATTGGGAGGATCACTCATTGTACCGGAAGAAATTGATTGGAAATTTGTGAAACAATTTAAAAAGGTGATTGAAGACGGAATCGCCAAGGGCTTTCGTTTTATCATTATTACTGGCGGCGGCAGAACTGCGCGCAAATATATTGAAGCTGGCGCAAAAATAGGGGACATTGACAGTGAGGATAAGGATTGGATTGGAATTCATGCCACGCGTATGAATGCTCATTTCATCAGAACCATTTTCAAAAAATATGCACATCCGACGATTAATAAAAATCCATATGATTTGGAAAGTTTTTTGAAAGCCAAAGAATCAGTCTTGGTTGCTGCTGGATATAAACCGGGAAATTCAACGGATTATATTGCAGTGCTGCTGGCCAAACATTTTGATGTAAAAAAAATTGCCAATCTTTCCAATATTGATTACGTTTGTGATAAAGATCCAAAGAAACACAAAGACGCCAAGAGAATCAAAGAAATAAATTGGAATGATTTTCAAAAAATAGTCGGCGAAACTTGGGATCCAGGTTCCAACGTGCCATTTGATCCAATCGCTTCCAAGATGGCGGCCAAGGAGGGAATTGAAGTTGCAATCCTAAACGGCAAGAAAATGAACAATTTCCAGAAATATTTGGATGGGAAGAGTTTTGTGGGGACAACTATAAAATAGCTTATTAGGCATTAGCTTCTTAGCTTTTTAGGAAAACAATTCGAAAGGGTTGTTTTTTCTTTTGCAAATTAAAAAGCCCTGCACGATGATTCTCGCGCAGAGCTTTTGTTATGAAACTATTGGCAATGATAGAAGAAAATTGTTATCGCCACTATCAGCAGTAGGCTTAAATTCCAATTTTCCTTGTAATTTTTCTGCTAATTCTCTTGCGTGGTAAAGTCCTATGCCGGTACCTTCCACATTATTCTGGGTTTCCTCGTCGCGCTGGAATTTTCCAAACAAACCATCACGTGCAAACTGTTCAGAAATATGTCTGCCATTATCGTATACATTGAAAGTGATAAGTTTGTACTCAATGTGATAGCCTATAGCAATAACACCATCTGGATCAACGTATTTTACCGCATTACCTATAAGGTTTTCAAAGATTGAATACAGAGCAGAGAAATTTATTTTCAAGAATACCTGCTTCTCGGGAATAGACCCGTAGGTATTATCTATGAAAATGTTCTTAGCTTCTATTTCTGAGGCATAATTGGAAAGTACCTTGTCTATGATTTCCAATCCGACATCTATCGGAGCCTCACTGAGGCCAAGCTTTCCACTCTCAAATCCAAGGGATTTTACTCTGGAAAGCGCTTCTTTTAATAAATTCTCAACATCTAAAAGTGACGATATTATACCATCCAGTCTCATCTTAATTGAATTAGTTAATTTCCCATATCTGCCGTTAGCAATCAATCTTAAAACGCTGTAGCCGACGAATTTATTTTTCAGCTCGTGTAGGACTTCGGAAAAATAAGTGCGCATACATTCTTCAATTTCTACGCGTCTGGTTATATCTCGCGATATTCCAAAAATGCCGAGAATGTTACCATCCTTATCTTTCAATTGATTTTTAGTATCACTTACATAGTCTATGCTTCCATCCTTGCGTGTAATCTTTTTTACGCGATCCCTTATCTCCTCTCCCTTGTACGCACTCATGTCATCTTCAAAGGAAAGCATAGCTTCTTCAAAGGACATGAAATGTGTATCGTCTTTGCCAAGCATATCTTCTGGTTTTACTCCTGATCTAGCAGCTTTAGCTTCATTAATATAGATAAATACGAATTTTTCACCATTGTAGTATTTCAAATATACTGAATCAGAAATATTACCAGCTAATACCTTGAAAGAAATCGAATCCGTTATACTCTTGGCCAGATCCCGGAACATTGATTTTTCCATAACTATATCTCCTTTGTTTCCTTATTTTGTTGTAAAAGTGCGAAGGCTGTATTGTGACATATTATGTATCTTGTGTCAATACTTGTGCTGGCACGTATTAATTGATATGTTTAAGCTATAGAAAAACAATATGAGCAAATTGGTATTCGACATTGAGACCATAGGGGAAGATTTTGAACTGCTTGATGAAACTTCGCAGGAAGTGCTTACGCGTTGGATCAAAAAGGAAACAGCTTCCAATGAAGAATATGAAAAAGAATTGGCAGAAGTGAAAAATGGACTTTGTTTTTCTCCACTAACAGGACAGATTGTAGCTATTGGAGTTTATGATGTTGAAAAAGATAAGGGTGCAGTATATTTCCAAGCCCCAGATGGCAGTGTTTCTGATCATGAAGATGGGAATATAAAGTTTAGAGTCTTGGGCGAAAAAGAAATGTTAGCACAATTTTGGAACTTGGCAGAAAAATATGACGAGTTTGTCAGCTTTAACGGGCGCACATTCGATGTGCCTTTTTTATTTGTCAGAAGTGCAATCAACGAAATCAGGCCCTCAAAAAATCTGATGGCTAATCGCTATCTCTCAAGCCAACCGCAAAATGCCAAGCACATTGACCTGCTTGATCAACTTACTTTTTATGGCGCAGTTCGCCGCAAAGGAAATTTGCATCTTTGGAGCAAAGCTTTTGGTATCAAGAGCCCCAAGGAGGAGGGAATTTCCGGTGATGACGTCGGCAATTTATTTAAAGAAAAAAGATTTCTCGATATTGCAAAATATAATGTGGGGGATTTGAAGGCTACCAAAGCACTGTATGAATATTGGGAAAAATATTTGAAATTTTAATATTCTACAAAATTACAAATCAATTACAAATATACAAAAAAACAAAGCCGGCTCATCTGATGATGACCGGCTTTTTTAACTTAAGAAATGACAACTTAAGCTTCTTTAAAATTATCCTCTTTGGTTGTTGTAAGCTTCTCTATCCCTTTGTTCTTTCTGTGATCATCTGCCGCCGACCTGGTGACGTAATCAGCAAGGGTGAGTACCGATATAAAAGACCAGATGAAAAAAAATACAACAGCAAGTGACAGATTACCAAGACACGTAAAAAAGATTAGTGCTGTTACGATACAATAAATTGTAATCCCAACCGAAGTACGCAGCGCGACCTTCCTAATCATTATTTTGTTCATCTGTGGTTCCTCCCTTTAAGCTCTAAAGTATACAACAAATAAAAGTGCTGCTGTCAATTTTTTTTGATGTTCTTCTGAGCCCCGAGTCATTTTGCCAAGCATTTTTCCAGACATAATTGCACCCCCATAATGTATTTTATTTTTAAAGAAGATTTTACAGCTTAATTCATTTTTTCTTGATAGTCAAACTTTTGGATTCTTTATCCAAAACGCGGGCGCGTTCAACATCTTGCCGAATTCCAGGGGAAAGCACACTCATAATATTCTTAAGCGCAATACCATCCACCTTAAGGATTGATTCCCACTTATCCAAGGGTTCCAAAATTTCACGAAGTTGTTTTTCATCGTATTTATAGGTCTTGCGCAGTGTTTGAGCAATGATGCCTTCATCGGAAAAAACTCTTTCGACGCCTTCTTGTTCCATATATTTGGTTATTTTTTCTTGCAACTGGGCAAACTGAGTTTTTGTAGAAGCAATCGCTGATTTAAGATTGATATAATCGCCAATAACGGCGTTGATTTCTTCGCTATCAATCTTTCTCTCATCCTTGAATTTGTGTTTCCACATCGGACAAATTTTTTGAAAGCCGCACCAATCGCAAAGCGGCGTAACATTTGGCACGAAAATTCCTTTTTCAATTTCCGCAATAACATCCAAAAATAGTTGTTTGGCGGTATTGAGTTGCTCCAAAGAACGCGTAGAGCTCAGTTTCACGTTATGTTTTAGATAATAAAGACTGACGGTAACCTTGTCCAAATTTGCAGCTTCCTTCGGATAACGAGCCAAAAATGCATTCAGATAAACTGACAACTGCAAATCATTGTCCACCTTGTCTTGCGAAGGCATTTTTTTGGTTGTCTTATAATCAATGATTTCATAGCCATCTTCAGTTTTGTCGATGCGGTCAATGATGCCAGAAATTATATGACCAGTCCCATTTTTTGGATCTGTTATTTCAATCGCAAAGCGACTTTCCAGATCAATAATATTATAATCGCTAATTACATTTTTTTTGTAATATTGTTGAATCATTGCCACGCCCATTGAAAAAGCACTGCGTTCTTCCAGTTCATCCTCAAAAACATCACTGTTCCAATTTTTAGAGAAAAAATCCAAAGCATCTTCCATTTTTGGAGCAAGTAATGCTGGATTATGAATAAATTTCATTGTGCTATGAATAAGAGTTCCAAAAACAGCCTCTTTGCTTTTGGGCTCTTTGATCTTGTCTATGTTTTGAAATTTATATTTCAAGCTGCAATTTTGAAAAGAATCAAGTGCTGAATATGATAAACGCATAGAAATAGGTTTTAGGGATTAGGTGCTAGGTTTTAGGTGATAAGATAACTTAATTTATTATAACAAATAAGAGGTTTTGAGCAAGAAAAAAAGGCTGTTTCGCTGCACAGCCTTTTACCAAATATTTCTGATTTCATCGCAGGAATCGCATCTTAATGCAGGATCAATAAGAAAAATAAGAGGCATATTATGCTGGGGACAATTTGCTCTGTCTTTTCCGCTACACCAAAGACATTCTTTTTTTACCTTTTTGTCCTCACATCCTATAATTCTTCTGATACCATCTTTCATACAATCTGGACATAATAAAATTTTTTCCATACAGTCCGTTCCTCCTTTTTTGCTATTGTACTAAGGTACTACGTTGATAATTTCATGCCTTTATTATACTAAATATAAACTTTTAAGCAAGAATGACGACATTTGACAGTTATTAGAAAGTCTATTATTATGAATGTATACTAATTTAGTAGACATTAATAATATATGCGATTTTCAACCAAAGCAGAATACGGACTCAAGGCTATGACTAATTTGGCGCAATGTTATCCAGCGCAAAAAACGATTGGTGAGATTGCTAAAGAAGAAAACATTTCTCAAAAATATTTGGAAAGACTTATGGGACTGCTGCGAAATGGGGAAGTGGTGCAAAGCTCTAAAGGAAAACAAGGTGGCTATATGCTAGCAAAAGAACCAAAAAAAATTCCAGTTGGCGAAATTATTGAACTTTTGGATGGTGATATTGCACCAATGCGCTGCGTGGGAAAATTCTGCTCTAGCGAACATAAATGCCCATCAAGTGTTGTTTGGAACAAATTAGGAGTGCAAATCAAAAAGACATTGTATTCGATAAAATTAAATACACTGATAAAATAAAATATTCTCGTGTCATTCCCGTGAAAACGGGAATCCAGACCCGATACTGATCAATATTACACGCTACGAATAAAATAATTTTTTGAGATTAATTAGGGCTGGATTCCGGGTCAAGCCCGGAATGACAAAAAACCATATGAAAAAAATCTATTTAGATTACGCAGCCACAACTCCAGTTGATGCTAAAGTGCTTGAAAAAATGTTGCCATATTTCTCGCAAAATTTTGGTAATGCAATGAGCGTGCATAGTTTTGGCCAAGAAGCTTTGGAGGCAGTTGACGAGGCTCGAGCAAAAGCTGCACTTTTTTTTCGCGCAAGTGCTTCTGAAATTATTTTCACCTCAGGAGCCACAGAAAGCAATAATCTTGTTGTGAAAGGAAGTTTGCGTTCATATTATTCCATTGCCAGAAAAGCTGGCGAAAAACCGCATATTATCACCACAAAGTTTGAACATCATTGCGTTTTGGATGCTTGCAAATTTGCCGAAAAAGATGGTCTCGCCGATGTCACATTTATCACTCCTAACAAGGAGGGTTTGATTTCAGTCAAAGATATCAAAGCAGCAATTAAGCCTAATACGATTTTAATTTCTGTGATGTATGTGAATAATGAGATTGGAACAGTTCAGCCAATTACTGAAATAGGGAAATTGCTCAAAAAATTAAACATTGAGCGCAAAGAAAGCAAACTTCCACACATAACATTTCACACTGATGCTACTCAGGCTATTAATTATTTTAATTGCGACGTGGATGAACTTGGGGTTGATCTGCTTTCAATGTCGGCACACAAAATTTATGGTCCGAAGGGAATTGGACTTTTGTATGTCAGAAAAGGCGCATTAATTAAACGCGTACAAGATGGCGGCGATCAGGAATTTAGGCTTCGCGCTGGAACACATAATGTTCCCGCAATAGTTGGCCTTGGAGAGGCGATAAATATGATTAAAACGCCTAACACGCAAAAGAAAAATGCAGAAATAACTGAGTTGCGAGATTATCTTATAAAACGTGTGTTAAGAGAAATTCCTAAATCATACCTCAACGGATCACTAGAAAAAAGATCGCCCAATAACGCAAATTTTCGCTTTGATGATGTTGAGGGAGAAGGTTTAATACTCTCACTAGACCTAGATGGTATTGCAGCTTCTACTGGCTCTGCTTGCTCATCTGGAGCGCTTGATCCATCGCACGTCCTGCTTTCTCTTGGGCTTAAACACGAACAAGCTCATGGAAGTCTCAGATTGACACTAGGAAAACATACCACCAAAAAAGAATTAGACGCAGTCATTGAAAAAATAAAAGAAGTTGTAAAGCGTCTAAGAAAAATTTCCGGCAACGTCCTCGCCGATTTCCAATAAAAAACTTTACAAACTTTATGAACCCTTTAACCTTATGAACTAACTTATATGCAAAAATATTCAAAAAAAGTTCTTGAACACTTCACCAAACCCCATAATCAGGGGAAAATTAAAAATGCAGACGGTGTTGGCACTGTTGGCAATCCGAAATGTGGTGACATTATGCGCTTATATATAAAAGTTTCCAAGGATAAACAAGGTCAAGAAATAATCAAAGATGTGAAATTTGAAACATTGGGTTGTGGAGCAGCCATTTCAACATCATCAATGACCACTGATTTAGCAAAAGGAAAAACTATTGAGCAAGCTTTGGAAATAACCAATAAAAGTGTGGCGGAGGAATTAGGAGGTCTTCCAACAGCCAAGATGCATTGTTCAAATCTAGCCGCCGATGCACTTCACGCTGCTATTAAAAATTATAAGACCAGGAAATAAGGCACTGAAAAAAATTATTCTTCAATATTTTTTAATTTATTAAATAAAAAAATATGCCAAATTTAAGAGAATTAAAAGTGGGGGATGCGGAAAAATTAAAACCACTGTTCAAAATTTTAACCGGCAAAGAAATTCTTATTGATGACGCTTCATTAGTTGCTGACACAAACGCTGTCTGCTTGGTTTTCGAAGAAGAAGGTGAATTGATCGGCTTTGGGTCTTTGATATTTCACAAAGTTCCAACAAAAGGGGACATAGCAAGACTTGAAGATATTGTTATTGGTGATAATAATCAAGGAAAAGGCCTTGGACGAACATTGGTTTTAAGATTAATTGAGATTGCAAAAGAGAGAAAAATAAAAGCAATTAATCTTACAAGCAATCCAATGCGAGTTGCTGCTCAGAAACTATACGAATCAGTCGGTTTTATTAAGGGCAACACTGACACATTCACAATGACTTTTTAGCTTTTAAATTTAAAAGCTAATTATTTCTATCTGCACACATCTTTACATTTTGATATATAAATAGGGTAGAAGACGCATTGTTTATAAATATATACAATGTCGCACATTATATCTTTTACGACATATAATACAAACAGAACCTCAGTTATCCATATACCGCTAACTATCCATCAATCCTTTTATATTTATATTTAACCTATTATCAATCCAGTGATGCCATTACTCTACTCAACCAATAAAAATACTCTTCACAACCACATCCGCTAATTTCAATAATCATCACGTTCCTTTTTTAAGATTTTTAAAATAATGTCTTGTTTTTGATCTAATCGCGAAATAATGCCTAAGATAAGCCATATTAGGAGGTATACGTATACCACTTTTTACCCAAAGAGGCCTTACGGGTCAATTTTGAACGTCGTTTTATGGCTTAAACAAGCCATAATTTGGAGGTCATTTTAGTGTCTTTTTGGGGCATATTTTGACCATATTTGCTCCTAAGATGGTATATTTATACCGAATTAGTATCTATAGATAACTTTTCAAATACAAAGCCTCTAGGGTGAAATGATGATGTATATATGTTAATCTTTAAACACTAATTTATTTTAAATATTTTAAATCTAAAAAATATTTTTTAAAAAATTAAAATAAAAAAACACAAAAATTAATTCGGATAAGAATTCATATACGTATTGTCATCCTCAGCTTGACTGGGGATCCAGAGTGATGCCTAGCTCTGGATTCCCGTTTTCATGGGAATGACAGCGGAGGTAAACAACAATCCTCTGCTTGATGGCACCTACCTATTTTAATGTCGCACAACCCTTTTTGTATAAAAATAAAAAAAGGGTAGATCAAGAGACCCACGCTTTTTATAATCAATACCTAAAGAAAGAAATCTTAATCTTCGTAGATAATCATTTGATCCATATATGTTGCGGTGCTTACACCCATAGCGCCAACCAAAGCGCGAGAAGTGTCCAAAAACAAATTAGCTCCAAAATATGGATCATGCACGACATACTTCCCTGTTTTTGAATCTTTATTGTGAATGACCACATAGTGACCACCTTTTCCTCCAGTTTTTCCAATATAAACAATGACCGGATGCTTATTTTTTATAGATGAGTCAATTACTGACCAACTCAAATTTCTATGAGCTGATCCATATGTAGACACAAGACTTATTTTTGCACCAGACCACTCATTCATTTGCCATTTCATAAGATCAAATGAAAAAATAGGTTTTTTTGCCAATGCGCCAGGCGTTATACTGTCACCATAAAATTTTGCAACCATCGCAACTGAAGTTACCGCGCATCCCCAGTTTTTCATATCACTAGTTGAATTACCAATATTCACATCTGCCCATTTTGGATCTTTCTGAGAATAAAACCAACTTGTTGAAGCAAACAGCGATGAAGAAGGTTTATTTTTTTCAATATATTCACTAGCTGAAAGGCCACCCACGCTGAAATTACCACTCAAAAACAGTTGGTCCATATTCAACAAATCTTGTTTTTGCTCTTCAACGCGCGCAAGAAGTTGCGCATAGCGAGCTTCCTCACCCTTTGTTTGCGCAAGTAATGTTTCTTTTTGTTTTTTGGCTGATTCAAGTGTGGAACCCTGACTTTGCAATTTCTCTTTTGTCACCACAAATTCTCCTTTTTTCTTATCAAGATCCTTGCTCTGCAATTCAAGATCGTCCCTAATTTTCTTGACCGATTCAACCAATTCCTTGATTTTATCACCAGTTTGCGAAAGCCTGTCTTTTTCAACAATAAAAGAAGCGATATTTCCACTGGTTAGATATGAAATTATTGGACTGACCAAATTAACCTCGTAATATGCTTGCATCAAATTTGCCAACATTTCTTTTTGTGACAAAATTGTTTCACCTTTTTCTTTTATTTGTGCTTCAATGCGTGTTATCTGACTGTTATAATCATCAATTTGCTGCTTGCTAACCTCTATTTGAGCCTGGACTTGCTGAATATTTGTATCAGTTATTTCTAGTTGATTGTTTAATGTTTCACCTTGTTTCTTTTTTATATCAATAATCTCGCGATAAATATCAGCGCGTTTCTCCAATTCTTCTATTTTTTCTTGCGTTTCTTCTTCTTCGGCAGTGAGTTCATCTGCAATGCTAGGTGTTTCAGCTTTGATATTTCTCCATAACAAAAATGAAGGCATAATCCCAATTGCCGTAACTAAGGAAAAAATTATGAACTTGTTTTTTAATTTTGTTTTTATTGTCATGCAAAAAATAAATTTATTCTGCGCTTATTTCCACATTTGTATTGCATCCTGAATTCTCTTTGATGATTCTTTTTTTCCCAGCACCCAAGCACATTCAAATGGTGATGGCGATTTTTGTGCCCCAGTCAGCGCCATTCGAAGCGGCCAAAGCAGATCTCCACGCCCGCCTGCAACGCTATGCCCGCCGCCATGACTGCCGTCAGGCTGTCGGGCTGGCGTAGCATTGCGGGCAGGCTTATCCCCTGCTGCTGCCAATAATTTTTCTTCAATTTTTGCAAGTGTCCAATCATCTTCAGAAATTTCATCAAGCACTGTTTGCGCAGTGTTCAATGATGATATTGTTTCATCATCCGTATTTGTTTTCCAACGAAGCATTTCTTTTTCATAAGAAATATTCTGAAAAAAGAATTTGTTTTCCTCGCCCACATCAGCAAATTTTGCCAAACGCTCTTTTTCGACAGTCAAAACTTTTTTCAAATAATCTTCAGTCTTCTTATCTGCAGTTGCATTTATATAAAATTCTTTTTGCTCAAAAAATGGCAACGCATTTTTAATAAGCTCATCATCAGAAAGTTTTTTAATATATTGCCCATTAATCCAATCCAATTTTTTAATATCAAAAACTGCTCCAGCTTTGTGGACTTTCTCAAGTTCAAATTTTTCAATCAACTCTTCCATTGAAAAAATTTCCTGCACACTTCCCTCTCCCGGATTCCAACCAAGCATAGCCACAAAATTAATGATAGCTTCTTTCAGGTATCCCTTTTTGATAAAATCTTCAACTGCAACATCTCCCATTCTCTTTGAAAGTTTTT
>Ga0209000_1001705_pt1 | contig 13336 bp, 9 predicted proteins | sample RifGroD2_FD_183998 | JGI IMG/M metagenome (GOLD analysis project Ga0209000, IMG submission 183998) | Groundwater microbial communities from Rifle, Colorado, USA - Groundwater D2 (SPAdes) (version 2) | ecosystem: Environmental > Aquatic > Deep subsurface > Groundwater | place: Rifle, Colorado...
CCTATTTCAAGAATTTCAAGCTGCCCGGCACCGACCTGCTGGAACCCCCGGTGAAGCAGAGCGCGATAGGTCCCGACGACGACGAGATCCGCGCCGCGCGCCTCCAGCTGGAAACCACCTTCAAGAGCTTCAACGTGAACGTGCAGGTCTCCGGGGTCTACCCCGGCCCGGTCATCACGCGCTACGAGGTCACGCCCGGAGTCGGGGTGAAGATCAACTCCATAGTCTCCCTTTCCAACGACGTGGCGCTCCGGATGAAGTCCGCCGGCGCCATCCGCGTTATCGCCCCGATACCGGGCAAGGACGCTATCGGCTTCGAGATCCCGAACAATACCCGGGCCAAGGTCTGCCTCCGGGAGCTGCTCGAGGACCCCGCCTTCAACGGCGCAAGCTCGCCCCTGACTTTCGCCCTGGGGCGCTACGCCGAAGGAAAGGTCGCCACGGCGAACCTGGAGTCCATGCCCCACCTCCTGGTGGCCGGCGCCACCGCCAGCGGCAAGAGCGTGTTCATGCAGTCGCTCATCCTTTCTATCATCTTCCGCAACAAGCCCGACGAGGTGAAGTTCCTGTTCATAGACCCCAAGCGCCTGGAACTGACCTTCTACGAGGATATCCCGTACCTCTACGATCCCAAGGAGTCCCCGGACAGGGTATCCGTCATCACCGACCCCAAGGACGCCTCCAAGTCGCTGGTGGCCCTCACCCGCGTGATGGAGAAGCGCTATAAAAAATTCGAGCGCGCCCGCGTGAAGAACATCGCCTCCTACAACAAGTGGGCCCTTGAGAACGGCGAGCCCCAGGAATACTATATTATCGTCGTCATCGACGAGCTGGCGGACCTGATGCTGCAGCAGAAGAACGTCGTTGAGGACGCCATACAGCGCCTGGCCCAGATGGCCCGCGCGGTGGGCATCCACCTGGTCCTGGCCACCCAGCGCCCGTCGGTGGACGTCATCACCGGCGTCATCAAGGCCAACCTGCCGTCGCGCGTGGCGCTCCAGGTCACCTCGAAAACGGATTCCCGCGTCATCCTCGACTGCCCCGGCGCCGAGGCCCTGATAGGCAAGGGCGACCTGCTCTACCTCGCGATCGACGCGCAGAAGCCGTCCCGCATCCAGGGCGCCTATGTCAGCGAGGACGAGATACGCCGGGTGGCCGACTTCGTCAAAGCCCAGGCCAGGCCCAACTACCAGCCGCTCAGCGAGGACGAGGAAACGGCGGGCACGGGCAAAGGCAGCTCTTCCGAGGAACTGATGGTCGCCCTGCGCCTGGTCCTTGAGCGCAAGCGCGTCTCCCAGGACCTGCTGAAGGCCCACTTCGGCTCCTCCTCGAGGGCCACCAATATCCTGAGCATCCTTGAAATGAACGGCTTCATCCACAAGCCCGAGGGCTCCAACCGCTGGGAGATCTACTTCGACAAGATAGAGAGCCATATCAAATCCCAGGCCGCCGCGGCGGCGCAGCCGCAGGCCGGAGAACCGGTCATCCTGCAGCGGAGCCCAGCGGACGACCGGGACCAGGAGGAGTTCTCCAGAAATGAATAGACTATTGACGCCCTTCCTGATACTCGCTTTAGCCGCCGGCGCTTCGGCGCAGCAGAAGCCCGCCCCGAAGAAAGCCGCGCAGGGCCCGAAGAAAGAGACGGCCCAGCCTGCGAAGAAAACCGCCCCGCAGCCGGCGAAGAAGGAAACCGCCGTGGCCGTTTCCACCAAGCCGGCCTCCGCCCAGGCGGGGGAGAAGCAGGCCGACCCGGCAGCGGAGATCATAGAGAAGCTCAAGGCCTGGGACTCCAGGCTTGAAACCCTCAAAGCCGATTTCACCCAGGAAGTGAATTTCACCGAAGCCGGGCTGAAGCAGTCCATACAGGGCAACCTGCGCTACGTCAAGCCGAATTTGCTGCGCATAGAGCACCTCAAGCCGGCCAGCCAGGTGGTAGTGACGGACAAGACCGCCATCTGGATCTACAAGCCCGCCGACAACCAGGCCGTGCGCACCTCCTGGGACGCCTGGCGCCGCACCCAGGACCAGAATTTCTCGGGCATACTGGACTTCGGCAATTACGCCGCGCTGACGGCCAAGAACAGCACCCTGGTCACGCCCTCGAAGGACGGCGGGCCGGTGACGGTAGTCTTCACGCCGCGGTCGGGGACCGGCTACACGCTCACGCTCCGGCTTTCGCCCCAGGATTATTTTCCCGTAGAGGCTGAGCTTTCGGTGGACGGCACGATAATAAGGACCCGCCTCTCCGCGGTGGAGAAGAACGCCGCCGTCGACAAGGAAATTTTCAAATTCTCGCCCCCGAAGGGCGTCGAAGTGCTGGAGTTTAAAAACCAATAATGACACTCGCAAACCGAATAACGATGAGCCGCATGGGCCTCAGCCTGGCCATCTTCACCTTTATCATAACCAATACCCTGTGGGCCGAGCTGGTCGCCCTGCTGCTCCTCACCATAGCCTCCATCTCCGACGGGGTGGACGGCGCGATAGCCCGCCGGACCGGGACCACCACCCCCTTCGGCGCCATAGCGGACCCCTTCGCCGACAAGCTCCTGATCATGTCGGTCTTCCTCTCTTTCGCTTCCCTGGAAGTCCTGAACATCCCCATCTGGGCCGTCTACCTTATTTTACTCAGGGAGCTTACGATCTCGACCCTGCGCGTGCTGGCCGGCCTCAACGGCGTAGCGCTGAAGGCCGAGCGCGCCGGCAAGATAAAGACCACCATCCAGCTCACCTCCTCCTTCATTATCCTGGTGCTGCTGATACTGGCCATGTGGTCCAAAGTGCAGGTCCTGCCGCGGGTCCTGGAGTACCTGGGCACCCTCGCCGGGCAAGCCGGCTGGTGGCTCACCGTGATAACGGCTTTCTTCACCGTTATCAGCGGGACGATCTACCTTTACAACCACCGCGAACTGATCTCCAAATCCTGGAACGAAAAGGGACAGTAGTGCCGACAAAGGATTTCCTGATCAGGTTCCTGGCCAGCGGCGGCTTTATAAGCTATGTGCCGGCGCGCATCACCGGGTTCAAGAAATTTACCGGTTCAGGCATGGCCGGCACGCTGGTGGCGCTCGCCCTCGTTCCCTTCCTCCCCGAAAACAAAACCCACTTCGCGCTTTTCTGCCTGGCTTTCCTGCCTTTCTCGGTGTGGATAGCCGACCTGGCCTCGAAGAGCTACGGCACCCACGACGATCCCCGCATAGTCATAGACGAAATAATAGGCTACTGGCTGGCCCTGCTTTTCCTGGACCGCAGCCCTTTCAACCTGGCGGCGGCTTTCGTTATCTTCCGGGCGCTGGACACCCTGAAACCCTGGCCTATTAATAAACTCGAAACCAGCGTCCGCGGGGGTTTTGGTATAATTATTGATGACGCGCTGGCCGGAGTAGAGGCTAACTTGCTTACGAGGCTGGCCGCGCTGTTACTCTTATGAGACTTATCCTGCTGACCCTGCTTTTTGCCGCCCCGCTTTCCGCCCAGGTCAACCCCGCGTCGGGGAGCACCTCCCCGGCTGGCGGCTTCTATATGCCGGCCATGCCGGCCCCGATAGTGCCGCCGGGCTCCGCCGCGCAGCCGGCCGCCGCCCCCGGGACGGCGCCAACGGCCGCCCCCGCGTCCCTCCTTGCGCCGCAGCCCGTGAAGCCGGGCCCTTCGCAGCCGATACGCTACGAGGAGGGGAAAGTGTCGCTCAGCGGCCTGGTCCTCATGCCTACCGCCTACCGCGGGAGGGGGAAGAACGCCATCGGGCTGGGACTGGATTTCAACGCGGCCTACTACATAGGCCGCCTTTACGGGAAGAACTCCTTCGACTGGACCGTGGAGAAGAAGAACTACCTCGACCGCGTCGGGCTCTGGCTGCTCTCGGCCGACTCCAAGATGCAGGTGCAGACCGAAGGCAAGTGGCGGCCCGCCATGGCCGCCGGCGTACAGGGCATTTTCATGTTCCGCGACGCCCCGCAGCCCCCGATCAACGGGACCTTCAACCTTACCGTCAAAGCGACCGGCAAGAAAACCGACACTTACGCGAACGCCTACCTGGTCCTTACGAAGCGCCCGCACCCGAAGGTCATTCTGAACGCCGGCTATTCCGACGGGGATATGCCGAAGGTCATCTACAGCCTTTCGGAATTCCTTTCGAAAGGGGCGATAAACAGGAGCAATAACCGCAGCGAGACCGCCGACGTGCAGATCCCGACGGGCATGCTTTTCGGCGGCCTGATGTGGCTGCCGAAAAAAGACTCCCCTATCGGCCTCGAGGTGATGATCCCGCAGGGCGCGCCGCAGTCCCCCAGGCTCTATAACCTGCACCTGGGCACCCTGCTCAAGCTTAATTTCGAGATCTCCTACCTTACCTTCAAAGGCGGCTGGGACCTGATGGGCATGTTCCAGTTCAGGTACAATTACCTGCCCAAATAGCCGCGCCAAGGCCAGGAAAAAGAAGAAAGGCCCGGAATACCGGGCCTTTCTTCTTATGCCCTGAAGATTACGGCTTGCGGTTGTTAAGCTGAGAGAGATACTTCCCCGCCTGGGGGTGGTTCGGGTTGAGGCGGACTGTTTCGGACAATTCGAAGCGCACCTTCTCCCAGTCCCGGTTCCAGTACAGGATGGCCAGGTTATAATGCGCGTCGGCCAGCCCGGGATTGCGCTTGAGCGCGAAGGTGTAGGCCTCCGCCGAGGCTTCCTTGTTCCCGAGTTTTTCCAGCGCTACGCCGTAATTAAGCCAGGCGTAAGCGCTCGAGGAGGAGAGGCTATCCTTCAGGGAAGGGAGGGAATAGTATTTCATGCTCAGCAGGAGCAGCCTTTCGTAGGTATCCGCCGAAGCCCTGAAGCAGTCCCTGGCGGCCGGCCAGTCGCCGCGCGAGGAATAATAAAAACCTTCATAAAGAGGAGCGTCCGGCAGGTTCGCGTCCAGCAGGGAGGCCAGGCGCAGGTCCCTCAGCGCTTCCGCGTCCAGCCCCGGCCCGGCGCTGCGCCGCGCGGCGCCGGAGAGGAAAGCCTGGGCGTAGGAAGTCCCTATGTCCCTGTCGAAGAAATCCCTGTAATCGGTGTCCAGCCTGGGGAAAGAGTAGAAAAGCCAGGGCCGGTCCGACAAGCGCAGGTCGCGCGGCGGGTACAGCAGATTCAGCGTGCCGTGAGGCACCGCCGGGACCGCGCGCGGCAGGTCAGCGTCCATCGTGGAATACATCCCGCCGGGATTGGCGGCGGCGAAGCTCCGCCATTCGGCCTCCTCCCCCGAATTGAGGTTGAAAAGAGAGAGCCCCGGGCTGTAGCGGGCCTTCGACGCCCGGTACCACGGCGAGGCGCTCAGGCCCTGGGCCACCACCCGGAGGTCCTGGCGCAGGCCCCGCACCGTCTGCAGGTACCAGAGGGAAAAGAGCTGCACGTCCTTCTTCGCGACCAAAGCGGAGCCGGGCGGCGCCGCGCGCATTGCGTCGGAGGCGAAGTCCTCGGCCGCAAAAAGCCAGCGCCTGTACGAGCCGTGGGCCCCGTTATAGAACACGAGGGCGGAGGCCGCGGCCGCGGCTATTACCAAACCAGGAAACGCCTGCGGGAAAGCCCCGGCCAGGTAGAACAGGCCGGCCGCCGCCCAGAAAGCCGCGGCCAGGTCGGGCAGCAAATAGTAAGGCTCGACGATGGCGAGCGCGTGCGGGTTGGGGGGCATATTCGCCAGGAAAATAAAGACCGGGCCGGAGAAGATAAAAAGCGCGGCCAGGGCCAGCAGCCTGCGGCGGTTGAACTTCCACTCACCCCAGAGCCCGGCGGCGGCGAAAGCCAGCGCCAGGCTGAAGTTTTCCCAGAGATGCAGCGCGTAATATTTCAGGCCCGGCAGGAAAAGCTCGCCGGTGGCGTAGTTCAGGGAGATGAGGTCCAGCGTCGAGCCGTAGCTTTTGCGGGTGATAACCGCGACAAAGGTGGCCAGGTCGGCCGGGTGGCTCCAATCGAAGAGCGGCCAGCCGGAAGAGCGGAAAGGCAGGTAAAGGTAGAGCGAAAAGCCCAGGAAGAAAAAGCCGGCTGATTTAAGAAGACCCAGCCAGCCGCCCTCCTTCAGGGAGGGCCAGAGCAGTAGCAGCACCGCCGGGGCCGCCAGCACCAGGTCCATGCGGTTGGCCATGCCCAGGCCGAGCAGGAAGGCCGACAGCATCACGGCGCGCGCGCCGCTCCGCGAAGCGGAGAAAAGAAGCAGGGCCGCGAAAAGGAAATTGAGTGAATACATCTCCGGCACGCTGGAAACGGTGCGGACCGTAAAGTTGAAACCGAGCAGGAGCGCGGCGAAGAAAGCGGCCAGGGGGGAGAAAGCCGCGGCCGCCAGGCGCCAGAAAACGAACACCCCGGCGAGCCCCGCCAGCGCCGAATAAAGGTTCAGCCGCCAGGCCGGGTTCCCGAGCGGGATGAGCGAAAAAAGCTTGGCCGAAATGATATAAAGCGGGTACCCCGGCTGGTGCGCCACGCCGAGCGTCCAGGCGGCGCAGGCCATCTCCCCCGAGTCGCGGTAAGGCGGAAGCACCGGGGGCAGGCAGTAAATATAGAGCGGTATAAGTATGAAAGAAAGCAGCGCCGCGAAAATAAATTCCGGCGTGAACCTCCTCTCCCCGGCCTGTCCGATCTCGTCCATACGGGATTTATTTTATAACTTATTAAGCAATTAAGGGAAAAGATTGAAGAGGGGAGTTCGTTATTGCGTCTTCAGTTTTTCCAGCAGGGCTTCGGCTTCGGGTTTGCGGGCGGGGTCCAGGGCGGACATTTTGAGGAAGTCTTTTTTCGCGGCGGGGGCGTCGCCGAGCTCGGCGCGGAGGCGGCCGCGCAGGTCGTAGTTGAGCGGGTTGTCGGGAGCCTTGGCCACGGCGGTCTCGGCGGCCTCGAGCCCGTATTGCAGCTCGCCGATCCGGTGCATCGCCGTGCCCAGCAGGTAGTAATAGCTGGCGTAGCCGGAGATCTGCTGCCAGTCCATCGCCGAAGAATAGTCCCAGGCCGCGCAGGAGAAATCGCCCAGCGCCTCGCAGGAAAAAGCGCGGTGCAGATAATACTTCGGGCGCCCGCCGCTCAGGCGGATGGCTTCGGAAATTTTTTTCACCGCCCGCTTGTGCAGCCCCTGCGCCGCGTAGAGCATGCCCATCCGCCACAGGGCGGAATGATCGTCCGGCTCCAGCTTGAGCAGCTTCAGCCCGGCCCGCTCCGCCCCTTCATAGTCCTTCAGCTGTTCCAGGCAGAGCAGGCTCAGCTGGTAGCCGTCCATCTCCTTCGGCTTGAGCCGCGAGAACGACGCCGCGTCCGCGGCGCAGGCCTTGAAGTCGCCCAGGGTGAAGTTGGCCTCGGCCCGCACCAGGTAGCCGTCGTCGTAAGTCGGATCGTAAGTCAGGGCCTTCGACGCGAACTCTTTCTGCCGCCCGCGGTCGCCGTAGATCCTGCCGTAGATCAGCGCCTTCAGCACATGGGAGATCTCCTGGGCGTAGCCGAGCCTGATGGCCTTATCCGCCTCCTCGAGGGCCTCCTTCCCGCGGTCCTCCTCGTAGTAAAGACGGGCCCGGTAATAGTGGAGGAGCGCGTCGTTGGGGTGGGCGGCAAGCTTCTTTTCGACGGCCGAAACCGCCTCCTCCCGCCCGCGGGAAGCGGCTATACCCCTTATTTCCTCCCAGCCGAGCCGCCCGGCCCTGGCCGCCTCGGCCCGCTCGAGCGCTGAAAGAACGGCCGCGAGCAAAAGCGCGGCTACGGCCGCTGAAGCGAGGATTATCTTGATGGTCTTCGTCATTTCCGGGGAAAATAAGGCAGGGCTGCCTATGGGGGGTAGGGTGAGGGAGGCAGCCCTGACAGATTAATTCTAGCACCCGGTCTGATGGTTGTCAAGGGGCAATGTGACTTTAGTTACACCCTGTAAAAAAGAGGAAGCCCCGCTCCTCTACCGGAACGGGGCTTCCGGAGGCTGCGCCTCCCTAACCCCAACCCCCCAAAAACCAGGCTTCACCTTCCGCGCCGTGCGGCCGTCAGGACGGCCAGGATTCGATGCACTCCACCAGGTCCTCGAACTTAAAAGGCTTGGCGTAATAGGCGTCGGCGCCGGCCGCGATTATCTTCCTTTTTATTTCCTCGGAATCGTAGCCCGTCACGGCGATCACCAGCGTCTTTTTATTGCCGGCCTTGATGATCTCGCACACCTTGAAGCCGTTGATGTCCGGCAGCATTATGTCGAGGATCACGACGTCGGGCTTCGCGCTGCCCACGAGGGCGCCGGCCTGGAAGCCGTCCGCCGCGGTAAACACCTCCCACTTCTTCCTGAAAGTCCTGAAAAAACGTTCCGCCAGCTTGAGGAACTTGGCGTCGTCGTCCACGATCAGTACTTTCTTGGCGGTATACAGCCGTTCGGAAAGTTCCTTGGGCGCCGGGATCTTGTTCTCTTCGAGGAAAGTTTTCAAGTCTTCCGCCTTTATCCGGCGGTGCCCGCCGAGGGTATTGTAAGCTTTAAGCCGCCCGGCGTCCACCCAGTTGGCCACGGTCCCCGGCGAGAGCTCGAGCATCTTCGCCACTTCAAAGGTACTGAAAATTTTATCTCTCATTAGGAGCTCCTCATGTTGCGGTTTTTACGGTTTTTGGCCTTTTTAGTATTATAGCATAGTTTCCCGATTTTTCAAGACCCAATTCCGGGCCCGCCGCCGCCCTCCCCGGCCATGGCGCCGCACCTGTTTGCTTTCCTATATATTATTTTTTATAATGATATACACATTTAGCGGAAGCCTTTACCGGATTTTTTGGGGGAAACTTGCTGGGAAAAAAAGTGCTTGTGGTGGATGACGACCCCAATGTGGGGCTGCTCATTTCCGCCGTGCTTAAAAAGTACAACTACTCCGTGACGACCTGTTACCGCGGGGAAGAGGTTATCGCCCTCCTGAAGGACAGCAAGCCGGACCTGATCCTGCTGGACCTGCGCATGCCCGGCGTGGACGGCTACACTCTCTGCAAGAGCATACGCGAGGCCCCGGATACGCGCGACATCCCGGTCATAATCCTCAGCGGGGTGGCCGAGGTGGACGCCAGGGTGAACACCATAGAGCTAGGCGCCGACGATTTCGTGACCAAGCCCTTCGACGTGCGGGAGCTCAGGGCCAGGATCAACCGCATCCTCAAGAGGAAAAGCGCGGATACGGCCCTCAACCCGCTCACCCGCCTGCCGGGCAGCCCTGCCATCGAGGAAGACGTCACGCGGCGCATCGCCGACGACGAGCCCTTCGCTTTCTGCTACGTGGACGCCGACAATTTCAAGGCTTACAACGACGTCTACGGCTACGCCAAGGGCGACGAAGTGATAAAGCGCATCGCCCTCCTGCTCTCCGAGAAGGCGAAGGCGGTGGCCGGCCACGACTATTTCGTCGGCCATGTCGGCGGCGACGACTTCGTCCTGATCACCTCCCCCGAGGCTTCAGAAACCGTGGCCCGGGCCGTCACCGAGGAGTTCGACAGGTTCATCCCCGAATTCTACAACGAGGTGGACCGCAAGCGCGGCTTCATCACCACGATGGACCGCAAGAACAAGACCAAGGATTTCCCGATCATGTCGCTGACCCTGGCCATAGTGGCCCCGCACACGCAGAGGCATTACGCCAAGATAGTGGAAAGCGCCGCGGAGCTCAAGCACTACGCCAAGGAACTGGCCTCAAGGCGCGGAAGCATCTTCGTGAGGGACAGGCGCATCTAGATGACCACAGAACCCGATCTGGCAGGCACGGTTTTCGCCGGCTGCAAAATAATCTGCAAACTGGGCCAGGGCGGCATGGGCTCGGTTTACAAGGCCCACCAGGCCGCGCTGGACAAGTTCGTCTGCGTGAAGCTGCTCGCGCCCGAGCTGGCGCGGGAGCAGCGCAATATTGATTTCTTCCTGCGCGAAGCCCGCTCCGCGGCCAAGCTCGAGCATCCCAACATAGTCCACATCTACAACTTCGGCCAGGAGAACGGCGCCTATTTCATCATCATGTCCTACGTGGAGGGGAAGACCCTCCAGGACCTGGTGACGGAAAAGAAGCAGCTCCCGGTGAGGGAAGCCACCAGCATCATGATCGGGGTCCTGCACGGCCTGGCCCACGCGCATTCCAAATCCGTGATACACCGCGATATCAAGCCGGCGAACATACTGGTAGGCTCCGACGGAACCCCGCGGATAGTGGACTTCGGCCTGGCCGTGAGCATCACCGAGGAAAAGCAGCTGACGATGGCCGGCGAAATGGTGGGGACGGCTTATTTCATGTCCCCCGAGCAGGGCCTGGCCGGGACCGTGGACCACCGCGCGGACCTCTACGCCGTGGGCGCCACCTACTTCTATATACTCACCGGCAGGTACCCCTTCGACGGAAAATCCTCGATCGAGGTCATCCACAAACATATCGGGAACCCCGTGCCCAACGTCATGCTGATAAGGCCGGACATCCCGATGTGGGCCTGCCGCGTGATAGAGCGGCTGATGAACAAGAAGCCGGAAGAGCGCTACCAGGCCGCGAGCGAGGTCATCGCCGACTTCGAGAAGCACAACTCAGAGGTAGAATACATAGAGCCGACCTCCAACGAAAGGACTTTCGACATCCCGGAAGTTACCGCCCGCATCCAGGCCGTCGAGGAAGTCCCGCAGGCCTCCCTGGAAAGGTCCGACCCCAAGCCGTCCGACAGGACGCAGGCGGCCCCGCCGCCGCCACCGCCGCCCACGGTCCGGCTCGGGCAGCCGTCGGCTCCCGGGCAGAAGCCCGCCCTCCAGCTCGCCGCCCTGCATAATACCCTGAAGCTGGCCATGCACCTTTCGCTGACCCTGGCGGGCACCGGTTTCTTCGTCCTCTCCGGCGCCTCCGGCGCTGTACCCGGCTCCATTTCCTCTCCGCTAGATTCCAATCCGGCTACCGCCTTCTCGCTCGCGCTGGCCGGCATCGCGCTGTACGCCTGGGCGCTCTGGCAGAAGCCCCTTAAGTTCACGCCGGCCTACTCTTTATTCGCCCTGGCCGCGGCGGCCGCCGCTTACGCCGGGGGGGCCTATATTCCCGCCCCCCAGGGCGCGGATACGGTTACAAAGGGTTTCCTGGCGATAAAAATAGGCCTCGGCAACATCTTTTCCGGAGCCAACATCATAGTTTACGCTCTTTTCCTCTACCTGGCCGCGTCTAAAGCCGTGTTCAAAGGGAACTGGGTCATGAAGGTCCTGTCGGTCGCGGCCTACCTGGGCGGCCTAGGCCTTACCTATGTCTATTTCAAGGCCGGGGCGGAAGTCGTCCCGGAGCAGATCTGGCTGGCGGCGGGCGGCCTGCTCTCGGCGCTGGGACTGATCGCCGCGCTCACCCAGAAGGAGTTTTCGCTGTTCTTCAACCCGCAGTTCCTTTTCCTGGCGGCCAACCTGGCCATGTTCTCCATGTTCACGAATCCGCAGATAGCGAACATAACGGCCCGGAAGGTGAAGGCCGAAGCCGAGGCCGCCGCCCAGACCAACCGCCTCAACCTGCAGAACTACCAGCAGGCCGTCCTGGCCGCCCAGGCGGAGATCCTTTACGACGAAGAGGGCCGCCCCCTGGAGCCAAAGCTCCCCCGGAAGCCGGAAGAGGTCAAACCCGAGGAGACGGGCAAGCTGGAGACCCAGGCCAGGATGGACTACTACAAGGCGCTGGGCCTGCGCATAAGCGGCACGCTGGCGAATTCCGCCGGCATAATTTTCATAGCTTTTTTCCTTGCGCTGATGGCGAACGCCTGCTTCATAGAGGAACTCCTGGCCTCGTACAGGGACAGGGAACTTTACTAGCAGCGGGCGCCGCGGGCATAGCTTCGGAGCGGTGGAGGACCGGTCAACAATGCGAAAATTCATTTTCTCGGATATCCTGTGGGGCACGGCGCTTACGCTGGCCGCCCTCTTTTTCTACTTCACCGGCACCGGCCTGGAATCGGCCGAGCTCAAGTTCTACGACTTCCGCGCGCGCCTCAGCGCCGGGGTCCCCGTCCGGAGCGACATAGCGGTCATAGAGATCAACGACGACAGCATCTCCAAGATAGGCCGCTGGCCCTGGTCCCGCTCCAAGATAGCGGATATGCTGGTCCTGCTTTCCTCGGAGACCTCGAAGCCCTCCGTGATAGGCCTGAACATCCTCTTCTCGGAACCGGAGAAGAACAGCGACGCCCAGCTGGCCGACCTCCTGAAGAACAAGTACACCGAGCTGGTCGCCCAGAAAAAAATAAAAGAAGCCGGCAAAGAGTCCGAATTCCTGCGCGCCATAGACCAGGCCAAGAAGGCCATGGACAACGACATGAAGCTGGCGGAGGCCACGGCGGCCGCGGGGAACGTGGTGCTGCCGCTTTTCTTCGACACCGGCATCCCCGCCTCCAAACCCAAGCCCGAGCCCGAATGGATGAAGCGGCTCGCCCCTACCATCTCCCATAAAGCCGGGCCCGCGGAGGTTTCCATCGAGGGCTCCGCGATCACCGCGCCCATAGACGTGCTGGCCTCCTCGGCCGCTGGCGCGGGCCACGTGAACGTGTTCAGCGACGGGGACGGCGCCACGCGCAAGGAATACCCCTTCATCCCCTACGGTCAGAACTTCTACCCTTCCTTCGCCGCGGAAGTCGTGCGCGTCAGCCTGGGGCTGACCCCGGGCCAGGTGACGGTAGCCCCCGGGGATTCCGCCGTTTTCGGCAAAAGCGTGATGAAGCTGGATATGGAATCCTCGGCCCTGCTGGCCTTCAACAAGAGCAAGGCCTTTAAATACTATTCCTTCTACGACGTGGCTACGGGCAAAGTGGTCCCGGAAGCCTTCAAGGACAAGATAGTGCTGATAGGCCTTACCGCGCAGGGGGTAGGCAGCCTCTACGTCACCCCGACGGACAGCTCCATGTCGGCGGTGGACTTCACCGCCAACGTGGTGGACAATATCCTTTCCGGCCGCTTCATCGCCCGCCCCGAATGGGCCATGCCGGTAGAGCTCGGCCTTATCGCAATAGCGGGCCTTTTCACCGCCTTCCTCCTGCCCAGGCTCAAAGCGGGCATGGGCGCGGTGCTCGCGGGGGTGATGTTCGCGGCGCTCGTGGCCGCCGGGCTGTTCCTTTTCACCTCCAAGGGCCTGTGGCTGAAGATCATGTACCCGGCGGTCGTGCTGACGGCCGGCTATATCTTCGTCATCACCAAGCGCTTCTTCTCCACCGAGAAATCCAAGGAGCTTATCGAGGTGTCCCAGATCGAGACCAACAAGATGCTGGGCCTTTCCTTCCAGGGCCAGGGCATGCTGGACCTGGCCTTCGAGAAGTTCCGCCTGTGCCCCCTCGACGACAACATGAAGGACACGCTTTACAACCTGGCTCTGGACTTCGAGCGAAAGCGCCAGTACAACAAGGC
>Ga0209000_1001709_pt1 | contig 13324 bp, 10 predicted proteins | sample RifGroD2_FD_183998 | JGI IMG/M metagenome (GOLD analysis project Ga0209000, IMG submission 183998) | Groundwater microbial communities from Rifle, Colorado, USA - Groundwater D2 (SPAdes) (version 2) | ecosystem: Environmental > Aquatic > Deep subsurface > Groundwater | place: Rifle, Colorado...
GGTTCATCAGGGGTAATGCCATCCGGAGCAGCAGGAACAATGCCGGGAACGATAGGGGTAATGCCATCCGGAGCAGCAGGAACAATGCCGGGAACGATAGGGGTAATGCCATCCGGAGCAGCAGGAACAATGCCGGGAACGATAGGGGTAATGCCATTCGGAGTAACAGGAACAATGCCGGGAATGATAGGGGTAATGCCATCCGGAGAAGCAGGAACAATGCCGGGAACGATAGGGGTAATGCCATTCGGAGCAGCAGGAACAATGCCGGGAACGATAGGGGTAATGCCATTCGGAGCAACAGGAACAATGCCGGGAACGATAGGGGTAATGCCTGCACCTGGAACAATAGCACCTTCTACGATAACACCCGTCATTCCAATTACAGAGATCAATCCAACTCTACTAAAACCAAAGGTAAAAATTAAAGTAGAATTTTAATAAGTAGAGAATATAAATTAACCCAAAAAATGCAATTGGACGCAGATAAACCTCGACACATAATTTATGTGCGGGGTAAATCTACGTTCTAATTTTTAAAATGCATTATCTGGGTACAGTGGTTAGTTGTCAGTTATCAGTATCTATGCTTTCATATGCACAAAGAAAACTCCTCTTAGGCACTGTAATTTCCGTATCTATCGCCCTTCTGGTCAATGTTGGTTTTTATCTCGGCATATTTGAAGAGCTTGAATGGAAGACACTTGATTTACGACAGCGCCTCTTTTATGGTAGTGATGAACCACCTAAAGATATCGAAGTAATACTAATAGATGAGGCATCTCTCAGGGCGATGAATCCTGTTGTTGGCAGGTGGCCATGGCCCAGGTCTATCCATGCAGATGTCATAGACTTTCTATACCTCGCAGGAGCTAAGGCTGTCATATTTGACATGCTCTTTACCGAAAATGAGAAGATGTATGGACAATCAACCTCTATTCTCGGTCCCAATGACAAACGTCTTGTTGAAGCAACTGCGTCCTCAGAAAATATCTATCATGCCGCCCAAATAATTATAGATAAAGAGGATGAATACAACAAAGGGTTGTTAAATAAACCATTGCCTGACGATTTTACCACCCATTTTTCCGTTAGGAATATTGATGGTGTTATACCCGAGGGGAATAATAATTACTATCTGCCTTTTCCTGAATTGTACAGGGCATCGAAAGGGGTTGGGGTTGTGGAATTTTCACCGGACAGAGATGGTGTTTATAGAAGAACGAGGCTGTTCCGCCACTATCAGGGCTCATTTTTTCCCGTCCTTTCAACTGCTCCTCTGCTAAATGTTTTAAAAATTGAGTCGGTGAGGATGGAAAAGGGGGAACTGATTTTACTTCCACATATATCAATCCCCATTCAGGAAGACGGCTCTTACCTGATAAAAATGTATGGCAATTTCGCACCCTATTCCATGAGTGGTATCCTTTCTTCTATACAGAAAATAAAACTTGGTGAAATTGAAGAGTTGCCTGTTGACCCTGCAGCATTTAAAGATAGGATTGTATTTATAGGTGCTAGTGCTGTGGGGGTGGATGATTTAAAGACTACTTCTTTGGATAGCAAGACCCCGGGGGTTTACCTCCACGCCTCAATTTATGGCAATATTATCCAAAAGGATTTCCTTATTTATAGGGGTTCATTGTTAACCTCAGTTCTTATTTTGATTTTGTCTGTTGCCGTAAGTTTTACAATCCTCTGGATACGGAATGCCTTATATCAGACAGGTCTTCCAGTGGTCTTAACCATTTTGTATGTTTCGGTCTCACTATGGCAGTTTAAAAGCAATATAGTCTATGATGTCATCGCTCCAATTGCTTCCATTGCCATTTCATGGATGACTTCCTTTGCATATCTGAGCCTTACAGAGGGAAAAGATAAGCGAAGGATAAAAAGGATGCTGGAACAGTATGTATCTCCGACAATGCTGGCAACGGTAATAGCAAAAGCCCCGCAGGATGTTCTTAAGGCTGAAGTGGGGAGTAAGGAATACCTTACCATCCTCTTTTCTGATATAAGGGAGTTTACAAACTTGTCTGAATCATTAGATGCCGAGAAGATAGTGGAGATATTGAACAGCTATCTCTCTGAAATGGTGGATGTGATATTCAAATATGAAGGAACCCTTGACAAGTTCATAGGGGATGCCATCATGGCATTTTGGGGCGCCCCTGTAAAGGTTAATAACCATGGAGAGAGGGCCGTAAAATCAGCCATAGAAATGATGCATAGCCTGGAGATATTAAACGAAACTGTTAAGAAAAAGGGGGGCTCTCATCTTGAAATAGGTATAGGTATAAACAGTGGTGAAGTAATACTCGGTAATATAGGCTCTGAAAAAAAACTTGACTATACAGTAATCGGTGATAATGTTAATCTGGCTTCCAGAGTAGAAGGATTGACAAAGGAGTATGGCTGTCATATTTTGATCACAGAGGCTACATATGAAGAGGTCAAGGGGTCTATACCGTGCAGGGTTGTAGATATAGTCCGTGTAAAGGGAAAGAAGAAAGGTATTAAAATATACGAGCCTCTCAATACCAGATTGAAAGATACAAAACTATTGGAAAGGATAATCTCAATTTCTGATGAGGGTTTTAACCATTATTTAAACAGAAAATGGGTAGATGCCAGGAATAAATATTCCATGTTATTATCCATTAAACTCAATGACCCTGTGGCTGAAATTTTCATAAATAGATGTACGGATTACCTTGAGATAGAACCACCTGAAAATTGGGATGGGGTATATACGATGATGAAGAAATGAGCAATTGTTAATTTATTTGAAGGGTAATTATGAGAAAAAAAATTATTAATTGTTCATTGATAATTGGTTTACTATTGAGTGTGCCTTTTGCTCATGCAGCCGACCTCTATGTCCAGAGTGTTAGGGCTCCTATCTTTTTAGAACCTACTCTTGGTTCCAAAAGGCTAACAGAGTCTGTAAAGGGTGAACTCCTGAAAGAGATGGATAAAAAGGGCGACTGGTATCAAGTTGATTATAAAGGTGTAAACGGCTGGATATCCCGGCTGCTTGTAAGCACCAAACCTCCTTTAGGTAAAGTCTCTATTCTTGAAGAGACTGAAGAGATGCTTGAAAAAGGGGCAAGAAAGAGGGCATCGGCATTTGCAACTGCTGCTGCAGCAAGGGGGCTTGCCGAAGAGCGGGCAAGAATCAGCGATAAATACAAAGTAGATTACGAAGGTGTAGAGTGGATGGAGGCTCTAAAGATAGCTGATGAAGAGGCATCACAATTTCTTCAGGAGGGGATGGAAAAATGAAAAACAGCCGGGAGTCAGGAGTCAGTGGTCAATGGTCGGTGGTTAGTGGTTTTTTATTTTTATTACTGGTCACTGTCCACTTTTTCCCATTCACTGATTTTGCCGCCTCCGAAGATTTCAGGAAAAGAAAATCGCAGTTAAAAGAGTCCTTCACGGCTAATGAGGATATAAGGGCTGAGATTGTCTTTGGAAGAGAGCTATCTGCAAGGATACTGGGAAGGTATAAGCTCTATGATGATAAGAAATTGACCCGATATATAAATCTCGTTGGTAAGGGGATTGCCCAATATGCCGGCAGGACTGAGATTGAGTTCAGGTTTGCCGTACTTGATACTGATATAATTAATGCCTTTGCGGCTCCAGGCGGATATATATTTATAACAAAAGGGGCATTGAAGATAATGGAAGATGAGGCTGAACTGTCTGCTGTTCTTGCACATGAAATTGCCCATGTTACTGAAAGACATATTGTAAAGGAGCTAAATATAAAAGGGACAGATGATTCACCTGCGGCAGGTCTTGCAAGAATACTGGGTGGAGGGACCGAAACAATGCGAGTCGTCTTTACCCAGATGGTGGACAAGGCAGTGGAGATACTCTTTGAAAAGGGTTTAAAAAGACAGGATGAGCTGAATTCAGATAGGATGGCAACTATAACAACTGCTAATGCAGGTTACGACCCAGTAGCTTTAAAGAGGTATTTAAAAAAAATATCAAATAATGAGGAAAAAACAGAGATTCTGACCGGTACTCATCCCTCCTTTGGGGAGAGGATAGACAACCTGGATTCCTTTCTTGAAAAAAATCAGCTCTCAGACAAAAAACAACCTTTTCTAAAGGAGAGATTTGTTGAAAATGTTAAAATTAAATAGTGGTCGGCAGTCAGTGGTTAGTGGACAGATGCCACTCTTAACTTCTTACTCATTGCTACTCGTGATTTTTATGCTTATCACTCATCACTCATCACTCATCACTGAAGTTTTTGCCGATGAGTATCACTATAACAATATAATTATTGGCGACAGAGCCTCTGGTATGGGAGGAGCATATACAGCAATTTCAGATGATGCCTCCGGATGTTATTATAACCCTGCAGGACTGATTTTTGCTTCTGGCAGAAGCCTTTCCGCCAGCGCCAATGTCTATAATTATTTCAAAAAGACCTATAAAGATGTTTTGGGCGGCAAGGGATGGGAGCGTGTTTCCTCAAATCTACTCCCTAACTATTTTGGGATTATTCAGCCTCTCGGACAGGGAATAATCGGTTTTTCTTATGCTGTGCCCGATTCAAGGCTGGAAAATCAGAAGCAGACATTCTACAATTTCCCTGGCATTGACCCCACAACAAAACTTCCACTCACAATTACTAAATATGTAATAAACATGAATGATACGGACTATTCATATAACTTTGGTCCTTCCTATGCCTTAAAGATAAGGGATAACCTTTCTATTGGCACTACTCTATATCTTCACTACAGGGGGCGTGAGCTTATCAGCAACCATTTCCTTGCAGTTGATGATGGTAGATACGAGTGGAGAAATGTTTACGATTCTTTGACAGAATGGGGTTTAAAACCTATGATAGGAATGATTTGGAACCCCTTGGATAAAGTATCGCTGGGACTTACAGTATCACAAAACTATGTCTTCAATACGGACAAACGAATTCAGATTACTTATAGGGGGCTGGATTACGGAATTACCAACCCTGCCTACGAGGTATGGGAATCAACAGATGGCAGGAAGTTGCCGCTTACATTGACATTGGGTGGAGCATACTTTCTTTCAGAAAGTCTCCTCTTTTCGGCTGATGTAAGTTATTACACGGATTCAAACTACACTGTAACCTATAAAAATACATCTACGGGGGCTACTGCTTCAGGATCTATTCCACAGGAAAGAACCCTCAATATAGCGATAGGCACGGAGTACTATCTTAATGAAAGGGTTGCCATGAGGGGTGGTTTTTTTACGAGTATGGCAAACACACCAAAATTATTCTCAGGAAAGACAGACCAGCCGGAGCATATAGATATGTATGGAATCACCTTTAGCATAAGCCAATTCACCCGCTCATCCTCACTCTCCCTTGGAGGAAGTTATTCCCTTGGCACAGGAGAGGCACAACCTTATACCGGAAGCACAGCTATTAAGGGTGTAGAGATGCAAAATCTGACGGCATTTATATCCGCAGCATTTACTTATTAATTCAATACACACGAAGAAAAATCAATCAGATAAATTTAAGTATTTTTTCTTAATGACTCAACTTATCTTACTGCATTTCATAATCATTTCCTCTGCATGTTTTCTCGCAGTATCTGTAATTACCTTTCCTCCAGCCATTCTTGCAATTTCTTCTACCCTCTCTTCACCTTTAAGTTCTTTTATTGATGTGATTGTTCTGTTATTGGAAGTTTTCTTTGCAATCTGGAAGTGGGTGTCTGCACGGCTTGCAATCTGGGGGAGATGTGTGATGCAGAAGACCTGTCTCCCTTTTGAAACCTTCTTCAATTTTTCCCCAACAATCTCCGCCACACCTCCTCCTATCCCTGCATCCACCTCATCAAAAATCAGGACAGGGATAGAGTCTTTATTTGTCAGTATATTTTTTATTGACAGCATGACCCTTGAAAGCTCGCCGCCTGATGCGATTTTTGAAAGGGGTTTTAAGTCCTCACCAATATTTGGAGAGAAGAAAAATTCTATTTTTCCGATTCCTTCTGGAAAGAGTTTTACTGATTTTCCTTTGTATTTTATAAAACTGGTATCATCTTCTTCATAGGAAAAATTTACCTTAAATCTGACCTTTTCCATCTTTAGTTCTTTTAGCTCTTTTTCTATCATGGATTCAAATCTATCAGCAGCCTTTTCCCTTTCTTTTGCCAATTCCATTGAAACATCTTCCATCTCTTTTTTAAGTTTTTCTATTTCGGCACTTAGTCCATCCATCCTCTCCTGACTCTTGGATAAGATTTCAAGGTCTTCATCAATCTTTTTTCTATAAGTTAAAACATCCTCAATATTGGTTCCATATTTTCTCTTTAAGGCTGTTATCTCTGCAAGCCTGTCATCTATTTCAGATAAACGGTCGGGATTGAATTCAATTTTTCCAGTATAATCCCTTATCCTTGACGCTATATCCTCTATCTCAAAAAGGGCTTCCTTCCCATCATCTAAAATCTTCCCTGCTGATGAATCAATCTTGTTTATTTCTGTAATATTTGTAATTACAGAATTTAATTTTTCAACGACAGACCCCTCTGTTGAATATAGAGCCTCATAAGATTCTGTTGCATACCTGTGCAGCCTCTCTGCATTCTGGAGGAGGTTTTTTTCATTTTTCAAATCATCATCTTCGCCGATTTTCAGTTCAGCCTTATCTATCTCTTCCTTTTGAAAGTTTAAAAGGTCTATCTTCTGCACCCTTTCCCTTTCCTTATTTATCAGTTCATTGACCTCCCTTTGAAGGTTCTGGAGATTTGAATAGTTCTCCCTGCATTTTTCTCTAAAGGGAAGTGTATTGCCAAATAAATCAAGAACAATAGAGTGGTTTTCAGGGTGGAGGAGGGTCTGATGCTCATGCTGTCCGTGTATATCCACCAGCATATCGCCTATATCTTTTAATAAAGAGAGATTGACTGCACTGTCATTTATATAACTTCTGTTCTTTCCGGAACGGGAAATTTGTCTCCTTATTATCAACTCATTATTTTCTGTTTCAATTCCAGATTCAGATAGTTTCTCTTTTATATTTTTGACTCTTGATATATCATAAACTGCCTCAACTGAAGCTGAATCCTCTCCGCTCCTGATAGATTCATCAGATGCCCTTTCGCCAAGTATCAGTCCGAGGGATTCAATTATAATAGATTTTCCCGCCCCTGTTTCTCCTGTCAGTATATTGAGTCCAGCCTTAAAATCTATACTCAGCTCATCTATGATGGCGTAGTTTTTGATACGCAGTTCCTTTAACATATTAACCTTGCAAATTAATGAGATAAGTATACTGCAAATTTTATTTTTTGTCATTGACTATCATATTTGCCTCTGATATAAAGACAATAATTAATAATAACTAATTCAAGACTGATACGCCCCTACCTGCCTGTGCGATGCACGCAGACAGGCGGGGCTACAGCTCAACTCCGCATTAGGCTACAAAAAAGTCTTTTATGAATTTGTTCCGTCATACCACTTTCCCCTCCCTTTATGCTTAATTTGAAATACTCTATATCAGACTACCATATAGGAGTGCGGTTTTAATTCTTAACTTGTTATTCCCCGTAGCTCTGCTGCGGGGTTACCTTATGTTTCCTCTCCCCTTGAGGGAGAGGGTAGGGTGAGGGGTAAAAAAATAATTCCTCATCCATACTCTGTAGCTTGCTACAGGGTTCTTGATTCAAAAATAGTTCAACAGTAAGGAAAAAGTATGCTATAATCAACCTCGTTTTCAGTCTGATAATCATTACTATAAAGGAGATTAACAATGATATTTGATTCAATTTTAGGTTTTTTCTCAAATGACTTAGCCGTTGATTTAGGGACTGCAAATACGGTAGTTTTTGTAAAGGGAAAGGGTATAGTGCTTAGAGAGCCGTCAGTTGTAGCCATTCACAATGAAACCAAAGAAGTGCTTGCAGTAGGGTCAGAGGCAAAACAGATGTTGGGCAGGACACCTGGGAATATTGTAGCTATCAGACCTATGAGGGATGGTGTTATAGCAAACTTTGAGATTACTGAAGCGATGATAAAGTATTTTATAAGAAAGGTGCATAACAGGAAGACCCTCGTGAGGCCGAGGGTTGTAATCGGTGTTCCATCAGGCATAACACAGGTTGAAAAGAGGGCGGTGAGGGATTCTGCAGCATCTGCAGGTGCAAGAGAGGTATATCTTATGGAAGAACCTATGGCTGCCGCAATTGGCGTTGGACTCCCCATTGCAAACCCTACAGGGAATATGATAGTGGATATTGGCGGCGGAACGACTGAAGTTGCAGTGATTTCACTCTCAGGCATTGTTTACAGTAGGTCTGTAAGGATAGCCGGAGATGAGATGGATGAGGCAATAATAAATTACATAAAGAGAAAGTATAATCTCCTTATCGGTGAGAGGACTGCTGAGGAGATAAAGATAAAGATAGGTTCTGCATATCCTCTGGAAGAAAAACTGGAGATGGAGGTAAAGGGGAGGGACCTTGTTGCTGGTATTCCAAAGGTGCTTATTATAAACGATGAAGAAATCAGGGAGGCATTGGCAGAGCCTGTGAGCACAATTGTTGAGAATGTAAAGATAGCCCTTGAGAGGACGCCGCCAGAACTGGCTGCCGATATTATTGATAAAGGGATAGTAATGGCTGGAGGCAGCTCCATGCTTAAGGGGCTTGATTTGCTATTGAGAGAGGAGACAGGACTGCCCATTATAGTAGCTGAGGACCCCCTCTCTGCCGTTGCTCTTGGGACAGGGAAGGCTTTGGATGAACTGGAGCTTTTAAAGAAGGTGTCAATTTAAAAGCTGATGCTAAAAAAGGATTCAAAAAAAAGGCACGGGATAATTGTAGTTGCAACACTCATCCTGATATCATTTCTATTTCTGACTGCCAATATCAAATTTTGGAAGACTCCTGCCTTTGTTGAATCAATAATCATTGCAGTTGTATCACCCTTTCAGGAATTAGTTTCCAAGACTATCAATGGTACTGTCCGCATATGGAACAATTACATCTTTCTTATTGATACGCAGGAGGAAAACAACCAGTTAAAGAAGGAGATTGAAAAATTGAAATTTCAGAATAGTGCCCTTTTGGAGAAATTTGATAACTTTAAGAGATTGGATAAACTGATTGATTTTGTCAATACATCCGAACTTAATCTTATCTATGCCGATGTGGTTGGATTTGATTCAACAGGGTGGGCAAAGATGATTATGATAAATAAGGGTTTAAATAATTCTGTAATGAAAGATATGTCAGTGGTTACGTACAATGGGCTGATTGGAAGGATAGTCCAGTCAACATCAAAATATTCAAAAGTTCTTTTAATAACTGATCCAAGGAGCTCTATAGATGCCGTAATACAGAGAACCCGTGACAGAGGGGTTGTGGTGGGGAATAATAAAGGTATGTTAGAAATGAAGTATTTGTCAGTAGATTCTGATGTAAAAGAAGGTGACATTGTAATATCTTCAGGGCTTGGAGGCATATATCAAAAGGGATTTTTGATAGGGACGGTCAGCAAGGTTTATGAGAAAAAGACAGGGCTTTTTCGTCAAGTGGCTATCACCCCTTCAGCAGATATTTCAAGAACAGAAGAATTGTTAGTTGTTGTCAGTCCATTTGACAAACCTGAAATAAAATGAGAGGGGTCAAATTTTAATATGTTTATTTTAGTAATGACATTTCTTGGAATAAGTATATTCATTTTAGAGACTGTTGTAATAGAGTTTTTTGCTATAGGAGGAGTCAAGCCTGATTTTATCCTTATAATAGCTATCTACAGCGGACTTTTCCTGAATAAAAATATCGCTGCAGGAATTGGATTTACATTTGGACTTATTCAGGATGCCCTCTCATTTAGATTGATGGGAATAAACTCTCTTTCCAAATGTTTAATCGGGTTTTCCATAGGCAGTCTAAGAGAAAAAATCTTAAGTGAAAATCTGCTTGTCCAGTATTTGTTTACATTCATAGCCACATTTTTAAATGGAGTAATCTTTTTGTTTATTTTAAAAGGACTTTTATTGATGGAGATAAAGGTGTTAAATTTTTTATGGTCACTTTTAATTCAGGGAATATATAACTCTCTGCTTGCCCCTCCCATATTTCTGCTGCTGAATAGAATAAAAAGGCTATATTATAAAAAACCTGTTTTTTATAAGTTATGAAAATTGGTGGACTTGATCGAAACTTTTCTGAAACAATTAAGGTCAGGATAATTGTATTTACTTTGTTTATGGCAGCATCTTTTTCTTTTCTCATCTTAAGATTATGGTATCTGCAGGTAATAAAATCCGATGAGCTTAAATTGCAGGCGGAGAATAACAGGATTAGGATGGTTCCTCTTAAGGCATACAGGGGGAAGATATTTGACAGGAACGGAAGGGAGATAATAAACAATCGCCCTTCATTTAATCTCTCTATAATTCCAGAATACATCAAAGACCTGGACAGAATTTTGTCTCTGATAGCTTCAAGAGTGAAGGTTGATACTGAGAAAATTAAAAGGGATATCAAGAATGATTTCACACCTTTTCAATCTATTATAATAAAAAAAGATATAAGCCGGGATGAAGTTGCATTTATAGAAGAACACAGTTTAGACCTGCCGGGTGTATTCCTTGAAATAGAGCCGATGAGGGATTATCTATATGGGGATACAGGCTCGCACATCTTTGGATACCTCGGTGAAATCACAAAGACACAATTGGAGGGGTTAAAGGTATCCGATTATCGTCTCGGTGATTTTATAGGGCAGTACGGTGTTGAAAAGAGGTATGAGTCTATCCTGAAGGGAAAGAGGGGGAGCAAGTATGTTGAGGTGGACGCTGTCGGTAGGGAACTGAAAGTCTTTAAGCAGGTTGACCCTGATTTTGGTTATAACCTGTATCTTACAATTGATATTGAGATCCAAAAGGAGGCGGAAAGACTGTTTGAGGGAAAAAACGGGGCAGTGGTTGCGATTGACCCAAGAGATGGGAGTATCCTTGCCATGGTCAGTAAGCCGTCCTTTGACCCTAATATGTTTGCAGGCGGTGTCCCGAAGGAATACTGGTCAAATATTATTAACGATGCCTATAAACCTTTACAGAACAGGGCAATTCAGGGGCAATATCCTCCAGGCTCAGTGTTTAAGATTGTAACTGCTGCTGCAGGGCATGAGGAGAGTGTTATAACGGCTGATACAACCATTGATTGTCCTGGTTATTTCATATTAGGAAAGAAGAGCTACAGATGCTGGAGAAAAGGGGGGCATGGCAGGATGAATTTGAGGAATGCAATCATACAATCCTGTGATGTATATTTTTATACAGTTGGATTCAGGCTTGGTATAGATAGACTATCAAGGTATGCATTTGGTTTTGGATTGGGGAGTCCGACTGATATTGACATAGAAGGAGAAAAGGCAGGATTGATACCTACTGAGGAGTGGAAGGAGAGTGCGAAGGGGGAGACATGGATACCAGGTGAAACCATATCTGCATCTATAGGACAAGGATTTAACCTCGTTACTCCGATACAGATGGCAAATATGATGGCAGCAGTTGCAAATGGTGGGACACTTTATAAGCCAAAGATAATTTTTGGAGCAGAGGCTGCTGATAAAAAATTGATTGAAGATGAAGATTCTAAAATTAAAGGGAGACTGTTAGTATCTCAGAAGACCCTTGATATAATAAAGGATGCCCTCCATGGGGTTGTAAGTGACCCGAGGGGTACAGGAAGGGCTTCTAGTATTAAGGGGATAGAAGTGGCGGGAAAGACAGGGACAGCACAGGTAATCAGAATGGCAGAAATGGAAGATAAGAATAATGATGAGGAAATTCCTTATGAATTCAGAGACCATGCATGGTTTGTTGCCTTTGCACCCTATGAAAATCCGATGATTGCCGTAGTAGTTTTAGTGGAGCATGGAGGACATGGCGGTTCTGCTGCTGCCCCTATAGCTGGAAAACTGATAAAGAGTTATATAGAAAAGGAGTCAAGGATTCAAGAGGTCGAGGGGTCAAGTGAAAACAAACCCTTGAATCCTTGAACCCTTGATTTTTTTACAATGAATAACAAAGGCATTTTCAGAGATCAGATTATTTCAAATTTTGACTGGGTAATCTTCGGGCTTACCATCGTTATTTCTGTTGTTGGCATTTTTACAATATATAGTACAGGGGGGAGTGGCGGGGAACCCAGCAGGATATACATAAAGCAGATATACTGGATATTATACGGTCTGATGGCTATGCTGCTCATTTTATTTATTGATTACCATTCTCTGGAGAAACTTGCCTATATTCTATACTTTTTAATTATAATAGTGCTCATAATGGTGGCGGTATCGGGAAAGACTGTTTCAGGTGCCCGAAGATGGCTTTCGTTTGCACAGATTACATTTCAGCCATCCGAGTTGGCTAAGATTGTTATCATAATAACACTGGCAAGATATTTTGATGATAAAAAGATAAGGGGTCTTTACAGGATCAGGGATTTAATAACCCCTGCTGTCATTGTACTTATCCCCGCTGTCTTAATAGCAAAACAGCCTGATTTGGGGACTGCTGTCGTGATATTTTTTATATTTATTTCTATGGCATTTTTGATAGGCATAAATATAAGGTCATTATTTATATTGGCAGGCTCTGCTATAATATCCCTTCCGTTTTTGTGGCACTTCATGAAGGATTATCAGAGGAACAGGATACTGACCCTGATAAATCCTCAGGCAGACCCCCTCGGCAGCGGCTATCATATAATTCAGTCCAAGATTGCCATAGGCTCAGGCGGATATATGGGCAAGGGGTTCATGAGCGGGACACAGAGCCAGTTAAACTTTCTCCCTGAGAAACATACAGATTTCATATTTTCGGTATTTGCCGAAGAGATGGGATTTATAGGTGCGTTATTACTGATTGCACTTTATGTAATCATCATAATTAAAGGGATAGATGTTGTGTATCATGCAAGGGACAGGTCAGGTTCGCTTATGGCAGGAGGTGTAGTCTCAATGCTGGCATTTCACATGATATTCAATATAGGAATGACTACAGGTATGTTTCCTGTTGTGGGAATACCTTTACCGCTGATGAGTTATGGCGGGTCATATCTTGTCACGACATTTATATCTATAGGACTCTTATTAAATATAAAGATGAGGAGATTTGTAGATATGAGATGACAAATTAGCGACAGTTGTGCCTTTATCTATCTTAAATCTATTACCTTCATCAATAAGGTCTCTGAAGGAGACAATATCACCCCTTTGAAGTTTTTGAAACTGCATGTTTGATGGGGTCTTATCTTTATCAAGCATTGTAATCAGCCGTCTC
>Ga0209000_1001710_pt1 | contig 13324 bp, 13 predicted proteins | sample RifGroD2_FD_183998 | JGI IMG/M metagenome (GOLD analysis project Ga0209000, IMG submission 183998) | Groundwater microbial communities from Rifle, Colorado, USA - Groundwater D2 (SPAdes) (version 2) | ecosystem: Environmental > Aquatic > Deep subsurface > Groundwater | place: Rifle, Colorado...
TAGCCTCTCTTATTGCCAAATTGGGTGGCCAAGCACCTTCTTCACCATCGGCAGTATTTTCAAAAATAACAGATGTTGCCACCGGTTATTCAGGTATGACCTATGCGAGTCTTGGAGAAGAGGGTGCCTTTGCTCCGGTTTCAATAAAACCAGCATTTATAATTCCATCCGTAACAACTGACGGTGTTGAGGCTGGTAAAATGGCATTGGTGACTGGAAGCGCTCTTTATCACAGTGGTACTCTGTCTCAATACGGAGAAGGTCCAATGTATGTATGCCCTGAAGGGTACATTGAAGTATCGCGTTCAGATTCTGCTCGGCTTAAGATTTCTGAAAATGATTTACTTACGGTTACATCATCCAGTGGCAACATCAAGCTCAAGGCTAAAGTTAGTATGCGTATGCCAGAAGGTGTTGTATTTGCTCCGTATCACTTTGCGGACACACCGGTTAACCAAGTGTGGAGCGGTGAATCTGTTACTTGGGTTACGTTGTCAAAATAAACATCATTTAACGTTAACGCACTATTTCATAAACCAAGGAAAGAGGGACAGATGGATATCGTGATATTAGGACTGCCGATGATGTACTACATCGCCATGGTTGCCAAGGTCCTGGTGGCGTTTGTCTTCGTGCTGCTGACCGTGGCCTATGCCACTTATGCTGAACGCAAGATCATTGGTCACATGCAACAACGTCTCGGACCAATGAGGACCGGATGGCATGGTCTGCTTCAACCGATTTGCGACGGCGTCAAGTTATTCTTCAAAGAAGAAATTATTCCGGCTGAAGCAAGTAAGTTCGCTTTCGTTCTTGCGCCATTAATCGCCCTTGTGCCTGCATTTATAACTTTTGCAGTGATTCCTTTTGGTGGTGTAATTGAAGTTGCAGGTTATAAAATACCTCTCCAGATAGCCAGCTATGTAGATATGGCCGATGGCAAGGTATATGACATTAATGTGGGTATGCTTTACGTCTTAGCAATGTCTTCCCTTGGTGTGTATGGCATTGTTCTGGCTGGTTGGGCTGCGAACAGCAAGTATTCTCTGATGGGTGGTCTGCGCGCCTCAGCCCAGATGATTTCATATGAGCTTTCTGCGGGCTTGGCCGTCATATCCGTATTCATGCTTTCAGAGACCCTCTCTCTCAACGAGGTTGTCAACCTTCAATCCGGTTTCTATGGTTTTGATTGGTATTTATTTAAACAGCCATTGGCTGCTTATCTTTTCTTCGTCTGCACCTTAGCTGAGATCAACCGAGTCCCCTTTGACCTTCCTGAGGCAGAAACAGAGCTGGTATCCGGATTCTGTACTGAATATTCGAGCATGAAATACGCCATGTTTTTCATGGCAGAATATGCCAACATGGTCACGGTATGCGCCCTGACAACCACTCTTTTCTTGGGTGGCTGGAACGGACCTCTGGCAACTACAATTCCTTTGCTCGGACCAGTCTATTTCGTAGCTAAGGTATATTTCCTGATGTTCTTCATCATTTGGCTCCGTGCTACACTGCCACGATATCGTTACGACCAACTCATGCATCTGGGCTGGAAGGTGTTTCTGCCGCTCTCACTTTTGAACATCGTAATCACAGGGATTGTAAACTACTTCATTAAGTAAGATACCAATGAGTCACGTAACTCCAAGAACGAGGATGGAAACATGAATCCGATTACTCCGATAATAAATGGCCTGAAAATTACTCTTAGTCATATGTTTAAAAAGCCGATTACTCTCCAATATCCGGATGAGCGGCCTAAGGTGGCTGAGCGCTTCAGAGGACTGCACGCCCTCAAAGTGTCGCATAACAACGCAAAGTGCGTGGCATGTTATCTGTGTCCGACAGTATGTCCAGCCAAGTGTATAACGGTCGAAGCCGGTGAAGACGCTAACCATGATAAATTCGCTGCTACTTATGAAATTGACATGCTGCGTTGTATCTTCTGCGGTTATTGTGTCGAGGCCTGCCCGGTGGATGCACTCAAGATGACCGGAGAGTTCGAGTTGGCCAATTATCGCCGTGAAGATTTTATCTTTACCAAAGAAAGACTTTTAGAAAAGAAATAAAGGAGTAGTGCATGTTAACGACCCTCTTCTTTGCAGTCATCACGTTTGTGGCCATCGTTTCGGCGATTTTAGTGATCACCTGCAAGAACCCGATCAACAGTGCCTTGTCTTTGATACTGACATTCTTCTGTCTGGCCACCTACTATGTCATGTTAGATGCACCTTTCGTGGCTACCGTTCAGGTAATGGTATACGCAGGGGCCATCATGGTACTGATCGTGTTCACGATCATGCTGCTTAATATCAGGGTTGATGCCACCAAAAAACACTCTCATAAGATTGTGCTTGGTTCCATTATCGGTTTTTTCACCCTGATCAATGCTGTGTTTCTGTTGCTTAAGAGTCGTGCCTCCCTACCTACCGGACCCTATAATGCAGAAATGATTAATAAGATTGGCCATACAGAACTCATCGGACGGGAGATGTTCACCACCTTTCTGCTCCCCTTCGAAATCACCTCGATTCTGTTGCTGGTGGCCATCGTCGGTGCGGTTATCATAGCTAAGAAAAAACTCTAGATAGAGGGAACTATTCATGGAAAACCTCAACAGCTATCTCATCGTAAGCGCAATTCTTTTCTCAATTGGAACAATTGGCGTACTTACCCGTAAGAACGCAATTGTAATGTTCATGTGCATTGAGTTAATGCTTAATGCGGTCAATCTGACCTTCGTTGCGCTTTCACGCCATCTAGGAAACATGGATGGTCAAGTGTTCGTCTTTTTCATCATGACTGTCGCTGCTGCAGAGGCTGCTGTTGGTCTAGCATTGATGATAGCCTTCTTCAACAACAAGGAATCAATTGATGTAGAAGATGTCAATCTGATGAAGTGGTAGTAAGAAACGCGTTAAATCCGAATATACAATGCTTAATCGATTGAATAAAGGAGTCTTACATGTTTGACAACGTATGGCTGATCCCACTCTTCCCGCTCATCGGCTTTCTGATCAACGGCCTGTTTGGGAAAAAGATCAAGAATGAGACCGTCATCGGTGGCATCGGGGCATTTGCCGTGCTCTGCTCGTTCGCTGTCTCCTGCATGACCATACTCAAGCTCCTGTCGCTGCCTGGCGAAGAGCGGGTGGCGAATGTCAAGGTGTTTACCTGGATTACTTCCGGAAACTTTAATGCTGATATTGCCTTCCTGATAGATCCGCTCTCATGCGTAATGATTATGATCGTTACTGGTGTCGGTTTCTTGATACATCTGTATTCAATTGGGTATATGCATGGTGAGGAAGGTTTTTACCGATTCTTTGCTTACCTGAACCTCTTTATGTTCTCCATGCTCCTGCTGGTGCTTGGAAACAACCTGCTGCTGATGTTTGTGGGTTGGGAAGGTGTTGGCCTCTGTTCCTATCTGCTTATCGGTTATTACTTCCATAAGAAGTCTGCTGGTGATGCGGGTAAGAAAGCTTTTGTTATGAACCGCGTAGGCGACTTTGGTTTTCTTCTGGGTGCATTTTTCCTCTACTGGTTCATGGGTCAGAGCCACAATGTCTGGACGATACAGTTTACTGAGATAGCGAAAAATGCGCATCTGCTGCCAACCGGTGGTATCGTGACCGTTATAACTCTCTGCTTCTTCTTGGGTGCCACCGGCAAATCGGCTCAAATTCCCCTCTATACCTGGTTGCCGGATGCCATGGAAGGTCCAACTCCGGTTTCTGCTTTGATCCACGCTGCTACCATGGTTACCGCTGGTGTCTATATGATTGCTCGTATGAACTTTCTGTTCATCCGCTCTCCTGAAACTCTGATGGTTATAGCCGTGATTGGTGGCTGTACCGCTCTGTTTGCGGCTACTATCGGCACAGCGCAAAACGACATCAAACGTGTATTGGCCTATTCTACCGTATCCCAATTAGGGTATATGTTCTTAGCTATGGGTGCAGGTGCGTTCGGAGCTGGTGTCTTCCACCTGATGACACACGCGTTTTTTAAAGCCTGTCTGTTCCTCGGTTCCGGCGCCGTGATACACTCGATGCATGGAGCATTGCACCATGCCCACTCACACGATGATGCGCAGGACATGCGTAATATGGGTGGACTCAAATCCAAAATGCCGCTGACCTTTCTGACCTTCCTGTTAGCAACTATTGCAATTGCAGGTATTCCAGGTTTTTCGGGCTTCTTCTCAAAAGATGAAATTCTCTGGCAAGCTTTTGCTAATCCGCATCATGGACAATTAAATTATCTGTTGTGGGGTATGGGTGCCGTCGCAGCAGGTCTAACTGCTTTCTACATGTTCCGTTTGGTTTTTATGACCTTTTATGGTGAGTGTCGCATCAATCCTAAAGCGAAAGATCATCTCCATGAATCTCCGATGGTGATTGTTATTCCGCTAATTGTGCTGGCTGGATTGTCGGTAGTGGGTGGTTATATAGGTATTCCCAAGGTAATTGGCCATATCGTGGGTATACCGAACTACTTTGAGAATTATCTTGAGCCCGTATTCAAGCTTTCTGAAGAGTACATGGCGCAACATGCTGCTCATGGTGCAGCACACCACAGTGTTGTTCTGGAATTCGGCCTGATGGGTGTTTCTGTTCTGATCGCTTTGATTGGTATCAGCATTGCCTACACGCTTTATGTAAAGAACACCAGCCTTCCAGCAAAGTTCACTGCTACGTTCCCCGCTCTGCATCGTGCAGTCTACAACAAATGGTACATTGATGAACTGTATGACTTCATGATTGTCAACCCCTGCAAGTCCTTTGGTCGGTTTCTCTGGAAAGGATTTGATGTGCTGATTGTCGACGGTATCGTAAACGGGATTGCTAATGTGGTAATGGGTTTTAGCGGTGTCTTCAGATTAATGCAGTCTGGTATGATTCATAACTATGCTTTTAGCATGGCCTTTGGTGTAGCTGTAATCCTGGGCTATTACATCTTCAAATAACAGATACTCAGCAATTTGCATAAAGGAGCATGAATTCATGAGTAACCTACTGAGCCTGACGACATTCCTGCCGATACTGGGTGTCCTACTGTTGCTGTTCATTCCTAAGGACAGCAAAGGTGTACTGCGGGGCGTAGCCTTTGCGGTTACCCTGGTAACCTTCATTGTATCGCTGCCGATCCTGACCGGGTTCCAGACCAATGCTGAATTTCAATTTGTCGAGAACGTACCCTGGATTGCAGCAGGTCCGTTTGTTATGCGCTACAATATCGGTCTTGATGGCATCAGCCTTTGGCTCGTCATCCTGACAACCTTTATAATGCCTATAGCCATGCTCTCAACTTGGACTGCAGTTGAGGAGAAGGTCAAGGAGTATATGATCTGCTTGCTGCTTCTTGAAACCGGCATGCTTGGAGCCTTTATCTCTCTTGACTTATTCTTGTTCTACATCTTCTGGGAAGTTATGCTGATTCCGATGTATTTCATCATCGGAATCTGGGGTGGTAAAAATAAGATCTACGCAGCTGTAAAGTTTTTTATCTTTACCATGGTCGGTTCGCTCCTCATGTTAGTGGCATTGATTTTCCTTTACCTAAAAGGAACCGCCGCAGGAATAACCGATTTCAGCCTGTTGCACTTTTTCGATCTTAGGCTTGATCTTGCTACCCAAATCTGGCTTTTTCTGGCGTTTGCCCTGGCATTTGCGATAAAAGTACCTATGTTTCCATTCCACACATGGTTGCCGGATGCACATACTGAGGCACCCACTGCAGGTTCAGTCATATTGGCAGCCATCTTACTGAAGATGGGTACCTATGGTTATGTACGTTTTGCTATACCTCTCTTTCCTGATGCAGCGCACAAATTTGCTCCACTGATTGCAACCCTTTCTGTAATTGGAATAATCTACGCTGCGCTTGTAGCAATGGTGCAAGAGGATGTCAAAAAACTGGTAGCTTATTCCTCTGTTGCTCATCTGGGTTTTGTCATGTTGGGTGTGTTTGCCTTCAATGTTAATGGGATTACCGGTGGCATGTTACAGATGATCAACCATGGCATATCTACCGGCGCTCTGTTCCTTATCGTAGGATTCATTTATGAACGCAGGCACACACGCCTGATCACCGATTTTGGTGGTCTTTCCAAGCAGATGCCGATCTTTGCTACTGTTTTCATGATTGTGACACTCTCATCAATCGGCTTGCCTGGCACGAATGGTTTTGTAGGTGAATTCCTTGTTCTGATCGGAGCCTTTGAAGGTGAATTGCGCTGGTGGACCGTGGTTGCATCTAGTGGAGTGATTCTTTCAGCAGTTTATATGCTCTGGATGTTTCAACGTGTTATGTTCGGGGAACTTGATAATCCAAAGAATCAGGTGCTTAAAGATTTGAATGCACGCGAAATAACAATTATGGTCCCTCTGATTGCTTTAATTTTCATTATGGGTGTCTATCCCAACCCATTCATTGAAAAAATGGAACCTGCAATTAAGAAGCTTGTAGCCCAGACAAAACCTGCAAACATGGCTGCTCAACTTCCTGCTGTGCCCGGACTGCCGGCAGGTCATCCAATGATTGCACCAGAGCAGACTCCATCTGCAGTTCAGGCTGTGCCTGAAGTAGTACCTGCAGCCGCTGTTAACCCGCACGAAGCAAAGTAAAAAACGAGTCAATCCGACCGGAGGATATTTTAGATGGACATGATTACTATTCCAGCCGTCAATCTGACCCCGATTATGCCGGAGATTTTTCTCTCCGTGCTTGCCATGGCTCTGTTGCTGATTAATGTATTTGTTCCCAGCAAACAGAAGTCTTATCTCGGGTATATCAGTTTTATCGGCGTAGTAGCGACAGCGGTGTTGGTGGGAGCCGGTTGGGGCACACATATTGAGAGTTTTGGTGGTACAGTTGTCCAAGATAACTTTTCCAGCTTTTTTAAGATCATTTTCCTCGTTTCTGCCGGTCTTGCAATTCTGATATCAGACCAGTATATGGAGCGAGAGGGCTGCAATCACGGCGAACTTTACCCTCTGATCCTCTTCGCTGTAGTCGGTATGATGTTGATGGCCGGCGGTACCGACATGATGACTATCTTCCTTGGTTTGGAAGTAATGTCTGTATCATTATATGTATTAGCAGGATTTAACCGAGCTAGTCTTAAATCCAATGAGGCTGGACTCAAGTACTTCCTGTTGGGTGCCTTTTCTACCGGTTTCCTGCTCTATGGGATGGCGCTTACTTACGGTGCCACCGGAACTACCAATATAACCAAGATTGCTGCACAGGTAGCTCAGATGGGCCTCCCCTCTGCTAATATAATGCTGCTGGCAGGTATGCTTCTCATGTTTACCGGTTTTGCATTTAAAATCGCTGCGGCGCCTTTCCATATGTGGGCACCTGATGTCTATGAGGGTGCACCCACCCCTATGACGGCTTTCATGTCAACCGGACCAAAGGCCGCTGCTTTTGCAGCTTCAATGCGAATCCTTCTGGTGGCGTTTCCCTCCATGCAGGCAGACTGGAGCCAACTCCTCTGGATACTTGCAGTTCTTACTATGACCGTTGGTAACATCACGGCACTACGTCAGGACAATATCAAGCGCATTCTTGCATATTCATCCATTGCACACGCGGGCTATGTTCTGGTCGGTTTTGCCGCCGGGAACGAAACTGGTAATACGGGTATTCTCTTTTACATGCTTTCATATGCATTTATGAACATTGGTGCATTTGCCATCATTATTTTGGTTGGCAAGAAAGGTGAGCCTAACGGAAATGTAATGGATTTCGCCGGTTTTGGATTTAAGCACCCTGTACTGGCTGTTGCCATGTCGATTTTCTTGTTCTCACTGGCAGGCATGCCTCCAACAGCTGGCTTCATCGGCAAGTTCTACCTTTTCTCCGGTGCAATCGAGAAGGGATACATCTGGCTGGCGATCATAGGTGTACTTAACAGTGCTGCTTCTGTGTATTACTACCTGCGTGTCATGGTCTTTATGTACATGAAAGAACCTACTGAAGAGTTTGACTGGATGCAAGTGTCTGCCCCTATAGCCCTTGCGCTGCTGATCTCTGTGGCTGGTTCGTTGATACCTGGTATTATTCCATCGATTATATTGCAGTTTGCCCAGCAGGCGGTCAAACTGATCTGAGTAAATTTTATATTTGACGAAAGAGGGCGGTCTCATTTGGGACCGCCCTCTTTTATTTTCAAAGTAGTATTAGCAAACATCATTTATTCAGTGGTAGGTCGGCGTTTTCTCCTGAATGAGTACGTATGGACTGACAATGAGCATGGCAAACTTTTTGTGGTTTTCGTTATCCCAATGGTTCATCTGGGATTCGGAGGGCCTACCAAGTTTGCCCGAGCGAACCCACTGCTCGATTAAATCAGCTTCATCACCGGCCACCTTATGAGCCGCTTCGGCCAGATCAAGGCTGTCGTCAACAAGTATCAGGCCTCCCCGACCCAGATGAGCCCTAAGCCAACTCCATTCTGCCTCATCAATAGCTAATGCCAATTCATCTTTACTTGGTATCATTTGAAAAAGCCTTTTTCGATACACTTCTCGCGCATCTCTATAGTATCGTCTACATTTTTCTTTTGAATTGTTGTAAAGGTGTCGTATCCAAGCTTGTTTTTGGGTGTAATAAGAGTGTGTACATACTGTTCAAAGGTAACGTCAGGGGGCAAGCCCTCAGCAAGACATTTGCAGAACTTATCTCGTCCGACTGCTTTCATGCACTGATCCATCTTTTCCTCGGAAACCAATTGCTGCTCTTTCAGTGCCTTTAATTCCTGAATCTGTTGTTCAAGTCGATTGATCTTCTCAATCAGATCATTCGGGGCCGCTTGTGCTGATAAGGTCATAATTGTACTGCATAGTATAGCTAATGGTATACATCTATGCATGGCGGTGATTCCTTTCTCTTGATTGAAAATATTTATGATCGTGCAGTTAAGATAAATGCCACATGTTTGCTGTAGAAACAAATAATCCGACAACCGCAGAAGCAGTTATCGGATTTAAAAAAAAATGGCGCGCTTGGAGAGATTCGAACTCCCGACCTACGGATTCGTAGTCCGTTGCTCTATCCAGCTGAGCTACAAGCGCATAAATCAGATAGCGATCAATTAAGACTAAATTTAATATCAAAAGTTGGCATTCAGTGCAAGATAAATTTGAGTGTGAAGAAATAAATCTCCTGAGTAAGGTTGCTGTATAATCCAAAGAAACCAATTTTGCGGCGCGAAACAAAGCTGGGCACATCTTTTTACAATGATATGGCGAGGTCGCCATAGTCTGGTTTAATTGAAGTTACTCAAACTGAGCCTTGAATTCCTGGGTAATACGCCGTAGTTCAGCCACCTCGGATCGTAAAACTGCGATCTCCTGCTCCAACAGGGTATTCGTTCGTTTTCAGCCATGACTCGTAACCGCGAGCTTTCCGGAGGCGCACTGAACGTATTTGTGGTCAGCTCCGGCTCGCCTGCAAATAAATGGGCATAGCGCGATTCTTTTCGGCCAGGCTGGCGGGCAAGCTGGGTAATAAGTGGCTGCTCACGTTCCATTAATTCGCGCAATACATCTTCTACAGAAGCAAGGTCGGGGAATGACTGCATGCGCTCTGAACGAGTACGTAACTCTCCTACAGTTTGCGGGCCACGTACGAGCAATTCGCACACCACGGCAAGCTCAGCAGGCACCAAGCCGATTTTCTCGGCCAGTAGATGGCGATATTTCGGTACTCTCCCTCCATTAGCTGATACCACAACAAACTGTTTGAAACGCAGTGTGTCGAGTGCCCGAACCACCTGTTCCTCTTCCAGGCTAAGTATAGGATCGCGGTTCGATTTCTGATTGCAGGCGTTAGTGAGAGCGTTCAGTGAAAGCGGATAATATTCTGGTGTGGTCAGTTCCTTTTCGATCAGGCAACCGAGTATCCGCACCTCAATTTCGTTCAAGCACGTGTCCATATAATTAACCCCCCAACTCCTTTGATCTTTAATCTGGAAGTATATCAGCATGTGAATCAGGATGCATAAGATTTTCGGCGTATACATGTCTACGGGTATACGTGTTTGGCAATGCAGTAACGTATCACTATACTGATATAAATACAGCACATTTACCCTGAGGTACGATATGTGTAAAAAATTGTTCATTGCCGCTACCGGTCAGCACTGCGGTAAGACAACCATCAGCCTTTCTTTGATGCACCTGGCACGACAGCGATATGGGCGAGTCGGATATATCAAGCCGCTAGGCCCCAAATGCCAAGATTTCGGAGGGTTGCTGGTGGACAAGGATGCGGCCCTCATGGCACGCGTGTTTGGCCTTGAGGACCAGATCGCCCTGATGTCGCCGCTGGTTATCGGCAAGGGTGCTACCAAGAAGTTCCTGGATGGTGAACTCTGCAGTGAATGGGCCATGGAGCGGATTGTCAATGCGTGCCGGGAGCTTGAGTCGCGTTGCGACCTGCTTTTGGTGGAAGGTGCCGGACATGGCGGTGTTGGCTCGGTGATTGGTCTCAATAACGCCGATGTAGCCAGACTCCTGGATGCCCAGGTCGTCATGGTGGCCGGCGGGGGTATCGGCAGCGTAATTGACTCGGTGCGGCTCAATTTGCCTTTGTATGAAAAGGAAGGTGTTGATGTCCGCATGCTGCTGGTCAACAAGCTTCTGGCAGATAAGCGGGAATCGTCACTGAATTATCTGTCCAAGTATTTTGCCGGTAGCGGCATTCAGGTCAGCGGCGCATTCGACTATTCACCGGTGCTGGCCGATCCGACCCTGCAGAGCGTATCCAAACTGCTGGATTTTCCGCTACAAGGAGATCTGCGCCAGAAACAGCGCATCATTCACCACCTCCAACTGGGTGCGGCCTCTTCACAGAAGGTGATCGACAATCTGCTTGAATCTACTCTAGTTGTGACCACAAGTTCCCGAGACGAGTTATTGGTCACACTGTCCTCTCTGTACAATATTCCTGCATTCCGCCACAAAATAGCAGGCATTGTCATTCCTGGGCATGCACCGGTGTCTGCGATAACACAGCGAATTATCGATGACAGCGGAATCCCATATATACGCATTGAGCAGACCACGGCTGAAGTATTTATTGCCCTTAACGGCCACGTATCCAAAATTTCGGCCGAGGACACTGAAAAGATATCGCTTATTACCAGCCAGGCGGAACAGGTCATTGATTTCGATGCAATAGAAGGTTTGTTGGATGAAGTTACCATGGCCGCAAATATTGAAGTATATCTTGCTGAAGCTGCCTGATGAGATAGCTGTGACGGTGGCTCTTGGCCATCGTCACAACTTGGCAGCCCCAAAAAACTCGGTTCAATCCCTCCTCACGTATTCACTAAGCGTCCACATCTCAGTACTTTTCCGTATCGATAACGCCTGTCTAGTCTCACTGTAACTGTCAGCTCAATAAGCATTATTTCTCATATTCTGGCAAGGGAGCTTGACAGAGGGTAAAAGAGGAGGCATTAACTGAATATCATAACATTTCGATTGTGATCATAAGAGGTCCATGTATATGCGGAAAATATTGTTTTTGTCGGCAGTCATCCTGGTTGTAATTATTTTGTCTGTGGTATTCCTGCGGCGCACACCAAAAAGTGCACAAGTTCTCAGGTTGTCCGGTACCATTGAGGTCACCTCGGTAGAGCTTTCCTTCAAGGTGCCGGGACGTTTGGCACAGCGTACGGTGGACGAAGGAGAGTCGGTGCGGGCCGGGCAATTGGTGGCGCGTCTGGAGGACGATGAATTGAGGCAGCAACGCGCCGCAAGCGTTGCTGAACAACAGGCAGCACGAGCGGCGCTGGCCGATCTGGAGGCGGGTAGCCGCCGCGAGGAGATTGCCCAGTCCGAAGCGGCCTTGGCGCGAATGAAGGCCGATGCCGACCGGCTTTTCCAAGATGCCGGACGTATGGAGGCCCTGTTCCGACGTGAGGTGATACCCCAAAAAGATCTGGATGCAGCCAGATCGGCAAGGGATGCTTCCCAGGCAGCAGTCCGGGAGGCACAGGAGCGGCTCAAGCTCATCAGGGTCGGTCCCCGGCCGGACGCAGTCCGCCAGTTGCGGGCCAAGTATGAGGCTGCCGCCGCCGCCTTGGCGCTGGCCGAGACTCGCCTCGCTCAGGGTGTGCTGACGAGTCCTCTCGCCGGGACGGTACTGGCCAAGCACGCCGAAACGGGCGAGATGCTAGCAGTCGGTGCGCCGGTCATTACTATAGGCAAGATGGATGAGGTCTGGTTGCGGGCCTATATCCCAGAGAACGAGTTGGGCCGGGTCAAGCTGGGACAGGCGGCTAGCGTGACTGTGGACACTTGGCCTGGCCGGATTTTTGAGGGACGAATCAGCTTTATATCGCCCGAGGCGGAGTTCACTCCCAAAAACGTTCAAACCGAGAAGGAACGGATCAAGCTTGTATATCGCATCAAGATCACTCTGGCCAATCCGCGGATGGAGTTGAAACCGGGCATGCCGGCCGACGCGGTGATTGAGGCCGGCGAACAAAAAAAATAGCCACAGAGGACACAGAGTTCACAAAGAAAGACACAAATGTGGGGATCATGAAGGGCGCAAGGAATTCGGAGAACAGGTATAAAGGTCATAAGCCAATAAAATGTATCTTATTTATTAGCTTGTTACGTGCTGTATTCCAAATATTTTATATTGATTTCCTCTGTGTTCTCTGTGGCCTCTGTGGCCTCTGTGGCAAAGATTCCAGTGGTATGACATGACCATAATTACAGAAAACCTCACCAAGCGCTTCGGCGAATTGACCGCCGTGGATAGCTTGACTCTTTCCGTGGCTCAAGGTGAACTGATCGGATTGGTCGGCTCTGACGGGGCCGGCAAGACCACCACCCTGCGCATGCTGGCCGGTGTGATGGATCCCACCAGCGGTGAGGCGCAGGTGCTTGGCTGCCCCAGTACACAGCTTGCACAGGTACAGGGCGAGATCGGCTACATGAGCCAGCGCTTCGGTCTCTACCCTGACCTGACTGTTGCCGAGAATATCCGCTTTTATGCCGATCTGTTCGACGTGCCCACTGTCGAGCGGGTGGCGCGTGAGAAACGTCTGCTGGATTTCAGCGGCATGGCACCCTTTACAAACAGGCTGGCCGGACGGCTTTCGGGCGGGATGAAACAAAAGTTGGGGTTGTGCTGTGCCCTGATCCATACGCCAAAGCTTCTGTTGCTGGACGAGCCTACCAACGGTGTCGATCCGGTGTCGCGCCGAGATTTCTGGCGGATCCTGCAGGATCTGCGGGCTGAGGGGGTCACGATCGTAGTGGCCACCGCATATCTGGACGAGGCTGAGCGG
>Ga0209000_1001717_pt1 | contig 13298 bp, 20 predicted proteins | sample RifGroD2_FD_183998 | JGI IMG/M metagenome (GOLD analysis project Ga0209000, IMG submission 183998) | Groundwater microbial communities from Rifle, Colorado, USA - Groundwater D2 (SPAdes) (version 2) | ecosystem: Environmental > Aquatic > Deep subsurface > Groundwater | place: Rifle, Colorado...
TGGATATCGGATTATTGTGGGCCTGAAAGTGTTGATATGATAAGGTTTTAAAACATGAGAATTTATAATTTTTAAGAGTTAAATTCGGTAGATCATTGGGTTGTAATCAAATGAACTGCTAATTTTAATGGGGTAGATTTTGAATTTTGAATTTTAAGTTTAGGGGAAAATAAATAATTGTTGTTTTTGAGAGTTGAAATTTATTTTGACTCTCTTTTATTATGTCCAGATTTAGATTTATTGAAAGGAGGTGAGAGGATGGAAATTGATCCAATTGATAAATATGTTTACGTTTATAACTTATTGCAAACTCAATTGTATATATCACATGGAAAGGTAGTCAAGGATGTTGGAATTCACTATGTAACAAAGAAAATGTGGCACAAGTTTAATAGGGAAGATACGGCAGATGTTTATAAAATTTGGCTCGATCATAGTAGGAACAAAGATGTTTTTAATAGCAATAACAATTAATAGTAAATTTAATAAATAATTAAAAGAAAGAAGGAATAATAAATGATGGAAAATAACGTGTTAACAAAAATATATGAAGAGCAAGAAGTGGCGTTCAGAGAAGGAATTTCTGGTAGTGAAGTTAGAATTGATGAAGTAGCTAGGTTTTGCGGTTGGACTCAAACTAAAAAAGATAAAGAATATATAAGATGGGAAACTGTAAATGGATTTTTATTTGAATTAGGATTTTCCCAACCTGTTGGGAAAGGAGATTTTATCCCAGAATACATAATGTATCCTCTAATTGGCAAAGCAAATAATGATAGAGCAACACAATTTATGTTATGGGTTGGAAAAGTATTAGTGGAAATTAGACAAAATGGTGCTTATGTATCTCCCGATATAACTCCTTTACAAGAAGAGAAACTAGATAAGTTCTCTACAAATAAGAAAATTAAGAGCACCTTTAAATTCTGTAACATAGAAGAAATAGAAGCAGAATTTAAAGAGTGTATGATATATTATAAAAATAAAGATGGCAAAGAAAAGAATGCTATTCAAAATACAGTAATTAATGCTTTAAATGATAGAAAACAAACATTAATAGATAGTGGTAAGGGATCTTTTGCTTTGGTTTTAGCAGAAGTTGTGAATACAATCTCAAAAAAGAAAACTGAAACTAGTAATAAGAGAAATGGTCAAACAATTAGATATAAGAATGGAATTATTAATAAACAGACACAAATAATTAATGAGAAGGATGAAGCATTAAATAACTTGGAGAATACAATTGCTTATCTTAATCCTGACATTGAAGATTTTACAATGGTTCCAAAGCATCCGTTTTCAACAAATTATATGACAAAGACAATCATTGATAATTATGGAAAACTAAGAACAGTTACTTCAGACGAATATAGAAATTGGCAAAACAGTTTTCCTAATTATATTATAGCAAATGAAGATCATATTGATTGGGATAGAAAAATTTATCTATGGTTAAGATTTGATGCTTTAGAGCGTTTTGACGCAGATAATATGATTAAATCTTTTCAAGATCAATTAGCAAGACAGTATAATGCAAACGACAATAATGTACAAATTAGAGAAGCAACCATAAATAAAGTAGTAAAATCTTATGGTGAGGGAAAGATTTATTATATTATCAGAAATGTTGATTAGAATACATAAATAATATACATCTATATAAGGGGGGGTTGTCCAGTTAGTTTGGATGACTCTTATTTATATTATTACATTTACAAACGAAAGAGAGGTTAAAGCATTGGAAACAAATGAAAATATAGAAATACTTAACCCTTATGGTTTCATTTATATTACATCCAATATGATTAATGGGAAGCAATATATTGGTCAAAGAAGATTTAAAAACAATTGGCAAGATTATTTAGGTAGTGGAGTTTTATTAAAGGAGCAATTAAGAAAATATGGCAAAGAGAATTTTACAAGAAAAATAATTGCAATAGCTTATTCTAGGAAGGAATTAAATGATTTAGAAGTGGAATTTATAAAAAATCATAGTGCAGTAAATAGTGGAGATTATTACAATCTTTCATCAGGTGGTGGAGGTGGAACATATAATGTTAAGGATAATGAATTTAAGAAAAGGCAATGTGGATTTAAAATTAAAGATAATATTAAGAAAATTGCCAAACTCAATATTGATAATTATGATTTCATCAAACTACCTTGTAATATACATAATGATATTAATATTTCAAATACAGAATTAACAATTTTAGCGTTGATGTATCGTAATTACATAGAGGATAAGGGTATAAGTCTTTGTTCTATAAACATGATTGTAAAACTAATGAGATTTGATGCTCAGAAAAATCATGATATTATTCCAATAATCAAAGATGCTATCACTAAATTAATAGATAAGAATTATATCATAGAAATATATGACTTGTATTCTAACAATATTACAACGTGTGATATAAATAAAGACACTCTATTTTACGTTAAAATGATTAAACCACCAGAAGACAATTACTTTATTATTTATGACAGAGATATTAACTATATTCTTCAAGAACTAGAATCAGAGAAAATAAGCAAATTTAATATCATTAGATATTTTATCTCTTGTTGTAGATTTTTAAATATAAATAGTGATAATAATATTTTAACTCAAGATAAAGTAAGGAATTTAGTAAATGATTTAAAAACTTTCCAAAAGTATAATGCAATACTTCAAGATAAGTTAAAATTAATCAAGTTTATTTGAGTAAATAAATTAATAAAAAAGGAATGATTTTATGAAAAATCAAACATTAGAAAGTAATAAACCAGAACTCAAAACCTTCTATGTCAAAAGTATGAAATTGGCAGGATTTTTGATGCAACTTGGATTCGTGATTCATGGAATGAAACCAGAAGAAAATTCTAATAGAAATCTATTTCTTTTTACAAATAGTCCTCAATTATTAAAAGCAATAGAGCAATATAAACAAATCAAGAAGTAAAAATATTGAACTACATAAATAGTGTAGTTAAAACTTAGTTACTTATTCATAATGACAGTAAAAATATTTGACTACCACTTTTATGTAGTTCAATACTTACAATTTACTGTATTTGACTACACAAAACAGGTAGTCAAATGAGGTGTAATAAGAGTAACTAAGTATTAATAAGAGAGAATAATATACTCATGTCTCGCGAAACGCGATTCATAAATTATTTTCTTTTCTAATGATTATCATAAACAAATTAAAGAAAGAGGTTTTAACAAATGACAGAAAAACAAACATTAAATAGTAAAGGTATATTTTGCAAGTTACCAAATGAATTATTCTATTTCTCTGAAAAGAATCAAGACTCAGATCCTAAGAAAAGGAAGTTTAGTATCTTGGAAAATACAAAATCAGATAAAAGTAAATTTAATTATAAATCTTTATTCATTTTGGATTTCATTTATATGAATAAGAATATGAGAAATATTACAAACTTCTATCTTAAAGATATGATTACTGATTGTGGGTATAAATATAATACTAGAACTGGTGAGTCTGTTGACCAATTCAAACAAATATTATCCAAATTGCAAGAGTTAAAATTAATAAGTTCCAATATTAATTTTACAGATGCAAAAGTTAATGAAAGAATATCATGTACATTAGATATTGATTTAGATAATCAATTCTTTATGCTTTATGATTGTGATAAGAACAAAATACTTAACCAAACTATAGATAAAACTGATAATATGAATCTCCTTGTTTATTTTTGCTACTTGACTTGTAAAATGTATAAGCGTCCAAAAGGCGATGAAGTTGAAAAATCAGGTGGTAGAACAGAAGTATGTTGGCCTCCATATAAGACAATCAATAAGGAATTAGGTTTTGTAGATGATTCGATTAATAAATATAATAAGATATTGATTGAGTTAGATTTAATCAGAATTGGAAATGCAGGATTATGGTATTACAAAGATGATATTAACAAATCCCTTAAAGAGAGTTGTAATATCTATACTTTATTTACCAATGAAGATGAATCTACTCACAATCTTAAAGAAGGTATTAAATACTGGAAGAAATTAGATACAAATCAAAATAGAGTATTCAAGGGTACTAGGGAGTATGAAAACAATAATAGAAAACTTAACGGAGAATTAGGTTCTATTATTAAGAAAGAAAATTTAGGAACTGTAACAGCAGAAGATATTGTTAGGAAGAGTGAAATATTAGCATCAACAAAACCTGATGAAGAGAAGTATAAAATCATGTCAATATTAGATGCAAATCCTAATGAATTATTATCGAATATATTTGAAGGTAAGAATATTGATATTTCAGATAAGTATTATGATTTAGAGGATTCTTTAGGTTTGATGGATGGAGAAGATTTAGCAGAAGGTATTAAATATGAAGATTATAAATGGGTAATGATTAATTATAAAGAGAATGAGCATCAAAAGTTTGTAGATTATGTTGTTAAGAAAAAGACAGATGTATTTGATATCATTGATAATCGTACACCAGCAGAGATTAAGGGTAGAGGGTTACAAAACAATAAGAGGAAATTGATTATAGAAGATACTGTTGTTGATAAAATTATTGCTGTAGATAATGAGTTTAAACCTGATATATTCGAAGATTGGTTTGATGTAGATATAGATGAATGTGATAATAATAAATTAACTGATGAGGAATATCAAGCAAAACTAGAATGTGAAGTTGCTAATGATGACTTGATTCCTTATGAAGTTAAAAGAATTATTCAGCAAATGCAAGAAGATATAAGTGATAATGATTTTTACGATTTGTTGGGATAAAGAAACAAATAATTCTCCCCTTGACATAAACCCAAAAATAATATATCATAACAAATATAAGTGATTAATTTTCATTTTTCATTTATAACTCTTTCTTTCATCCTCAGAGGGAGTCTTACTTAGTAGGATTTCCTCATTTTTTTTACCTTTTCACTTTATGTTTTTATTAATATTAATTATGATTTAAATTATGTTTTATAAATGATAAACATTATTATAAACAGTATAATAATTAATATGATAAACATTTTGATAAATACTAAGATATTAAATATTATAATATATTCAATTATCAATTAATACAAAAATAAAATTGCTTGCACTCCCACCTAAATCGTGCTATAATAAAACCATCTGAAGCAAGGGAGAGTGTTAATTAATGTTAAATACTGCTATCTATGAGGTATTAAACGAAGTTTTAGGCGAAATTATTGGAAATGTAGATTGTAATTTGTCAGACAATTGCAGACTGGATTTAATGATTGACAAAATACTATATGAAGATTTTGTTCAGAAGACTAAGCACTTTATATCAGAAAACGATATTGTTAGTCATAGTGAGGAATCTAAATTTGTTCTAGAAGTTACTATGAATTTGACGGATGAGTTCGTAAACAAAATTATGTCATATGCAAACAAAATGGTTATTAGTGAATTTGAGGAAATGAAGAAAAGTAGATAATGAAATGAAATTGGATAGGGGATTAATTTCCCCTTTCTATTGATTAATTTTTGATTTTATGTTCTTTATCTGCTATAATTATTGTAATGGAGAGTGACCACATTGGATGCAATAGCGAAAACTGAATCAGATAAACTCATAGCCAAATATACTCTTAAATTAAAAACTATAAAAACATATGCAGAATTAAAGGAATTTATATTAGAGGTAGAAAAACATGATTTAGAATTTTATGGTAATCATAACATGTTAGAGGTTTTTGATTTTACTGAGATAGAATATTCTCCTAATAGAGTCAGGTATCTTTATGATAATGGAAATTCTGTCGGAAGTTCTTTTGTATGTAATTTGTATAAGGTGTTGGTAATAGGATAAGAGGAAGTGATTAATAGTGAATCTTAAAATTAATCCTAATAATTTAGGAAAATGTTATGAACTAAGTCTACAATTTGTATTATCTCATCCTGATTGGAAATTAGTTCATGGATATGTAACAAACAGGCACCCTCCGAGTCAAACCATCGATCATGCTTGGGTTCAAAAAGATAATATTATTCGAGATGTAATTTTTGAGGAAGATTTTACTGTTGATTTATTTAATATTTTATTTTCTCCAAATATTATTAGACAATATACTTTTAATGAAACTATATCTAAAATGAATGAATTTGAAACCTATGGGCCTTGGCATGAGGTTAAAAGATATAATCCAGAATATTATACTGAAGATGGTAAACTTAAAAGTAAGTATAAAAGAATGAAAGAAGAATCTGAGACAGAGATGGGTAATGCGAGGGAATAGTGGTTCGTTCCCTTTCATCTTTTTCTTTTGTTCTTTATGTATAAATTGTAAAATAAATATTTGACATTGGATAGTTTGGTATGGTATAGTTGAGATAAGGAAGTGAGGTGAGAGAAAATTATGAACCGAGAGAAATACAACAAGATTTTTATTGACGAAGTTAAATCATATCTTGAATCAAAATATAAATTTTCTTGCGAAGAAATTAGTTTAGTGCTAAATAAATTGAGTAAAATGATTATTGATGATCCAACTTATGTTTATCATTATGATTCAGAATATTGGGCTGATTATATAGCAGAAGTCTATAGTAGAAGTGAATGGAGTACTAAATGAGGAGTGGATTAGAGGTAATGAAATCAAGAAATAAAATTTTACAAAATAAAACTTGACAAGCATTTCCACTTATGGTAAACTGATTATAGGTTGAGGCAATAAATAAATATTTTATTAGAGGGATGTGGTGGGATGAAATTGTAAATAGGAAATCTAGTTAGTAGTTAGTTTATACATAAGTAAATCATAAAATTCACAATCATTGTTCTAAAATAAAGGCAGACTTAGTGGCCTATGAATCGAAGAAGGGTTTGTAAATCCTTATTTATAAGGTTGAATTGCTCTCGATAAGGTAATGGGCAATGCGAGTTATAAGTATACATAAGAACACTAAGAGATTCGCACCTATTGAAACTGCTGGCACAAATACCGTCAGCACATCTTATATGTATATGCAAGTTGTAACAATTTAATAGGTTCGCACTTTTACGAGTTGTAATGGTTGGTGTGATTTGGTTGTGATGTTTGACAGTTACTACTTGTATATATGTATAAGATGTAAGAATATGGACTGGAAAGGAAGACCTTATTTAGAGGTTACAATTTGTATATGCGTATAAGATGTAAGAACCTTATTACGATTTAGAAATCCGAAATTATGGTTACAACTTGCATATGTGTATAAGATGTAAGACAGAGAGGTCTATTTTTAGAAGCAACTGAAAAAAGTTACTACTTGTATATGCATATAAGATGTAAGATTACACAATGCAAGGCAATATATCATTAAATTAAAATATAAAGGATGATTTATTATGACTAAATGTGTTAAAATTACAATCAAAAATTGTAATCAAATAAATAATTATAAACAAGTCCTAAAAGATTTAAGGTATCAATCTTGGTTAGCTTGCAATAAAGCACTAACATATTATTATATGTTTGAGATTGAGAAAATAGATTACAAATTAATTAACGGTATTAACATAAATGAAAAGGATAGATTTGGTAAAAGTCATGGATCTTGGGTAGAAAATAGAATGAATGAAGTAATGAATATACATAATAGTGGCAATGTAGCACAAACCAGACAATTTGTTAGTAATAGATTTAAGGATGATATCAAAAAGGGTATTTTTGTAGGAAAGGTAGCTACATCTAGTTTTAGAAATAATATTCCTATCATTATTCACAACAAAAGTTATAAAATATCTCAAGGAAATAAAGGGTTTGAAGTAAAATGTGGCTTATTTAATCTAAAATATCAAAAAGAAATAATATAAAACAAGTTAGTTTTACTATTGAAAGTATGGATAATAGCCAAAAATCCATTCTAAATAAAATCATATTAGGAATATATAAACAAGGTTCAGCACAAATAATTGAAGATAAAAAAGGTAAGTGGTATTTAATAATTAGTTTTAGTTTTGAACCAGTTGTAAGGCAGTTAAATATGAATAAGGTATTAGGAGTTGACTTAGGAATTGTAAATACAGCAACTATGCAAGTATTTGATATTAATACTCAAAAATGGGATAGAATGTCATGGAAAGAATCTAAAATTAATGGTAGTGAGTTAATCCATTATCGACAAAAGATTGAAGCAAGAAATAAACAAATGTATATTGCTAGTAAAATAGTTGGTAAAGGGAGAATAGGGCATGGCAGAAAAGTTAGATTAAAACCAGTAGAGAAAACTAGAGATAAGGTTAGTAAATTTAGAGATACATATAACCATAAAGTTAGCAAAAACATTGTCGATGTTGCAGTAAAATATAATTGTGGTACTGTACAGATGGAAAATCTAAGTGGATTTTCAGAACAACAATCTGAGACGTTTTTAAAGAATTGGTCATATTTTGATCTTCAGAATAAAACAAAATATAAATGTGAAGAAAAAGGTATTAAATTTGTATTGATTGACCCAAAATACACAAGTAAAAGATGTAGTCATTGTGGATGTATTGATGATGCAAATAGGGATTGTAAGGGGAGTCAGGCTAAGTTTAAATGTGTTACATGTGGGCATGAAGAAAATGCAGATGTAAATGCTGCTAGAAATATTAGTATTCCAATGATTGATAGTATTATTGTTGAGTATTTAAAGATGATGAGTAAATTTAAAAAGGTTGTTTAGATTCCTTTAATACGTTATTAACTCCTTACCCACCAAGGATTAATATAAATAGGGTTGTGACCTACACTAAATTAGAAAGGACAAATTATGTCTAAAAATATTAATATTGAAACCCAAGTTCAACTCGATGAAAAAAGTCACATTATTCTCAATGAGAAATTAAAAACCTTTAATTTAGACAGTGATATGAATTATGCTGTTGCAGTTCTGAAAATATTTATCACAAATTCAGAATCAAAGAAATATAATAAGTTAGCTGTTAATGTTGTACCTAAAGTACAATTTGTTGTACCATTTGTTTCAAAAATACTAGCAACTGAATATATGAAGGAATTATCTCATAAAAATAAGTTAATGATGTTTCTTCATGTTGAAAAAGGCAATATTGTTGTAAAGGATGAAGATATTGATTTAGCTATTAATAATTTATTAAATACCGCAACAAGTCCAGAAATAGAATATGAAGAAATATCTAGATTAAGTTTATTTAATCTTATTGCGTATAATTGGATGAATTTTTCAGAACAAGAAAAAGATGAATATGCTTATAAGTTAGGAGGATTGAACGGGCATTATCACATACGAGCACTACTTGACAAGTGGGAGTTTAGTCCTGAGTTTGAGAAAGAAGTAGTAAGTCATATATAAAATTTATTAAACATACTTAGTGATATCTGCTGTGGTGGGCAGTAGATATAAAAATCAAAATATAAAATAAATTTATGGAGGTTTAAATTAACATGAAAGATTATGACGGATTAGGAAATGGTATTATTGCTAACGAAACTTTAAAAATGCTCATAAGAGATATTAGCAAACAATGGGGTAATATTTTCTCATCTGAAGACAAAGAAGAAATTGCTGAGTTTATAGTGGGGAAACATAATAAAGAATTGTTTATTACTTTATTAGATTCTCCATACTTTCAATGGTTGATAGGAATGATTTCTGAAGAAAATACCGGAAGACCAATATCTTAAAAGACCAATATCTTAATATAATATGTTTATATGTTCATATTGACCCATAGCAGAGGGGTTTATACTCTGCTACTATATTGATAAGGATGTGGTGTTCTATGAATTCTAAAACTGCTGTAAAAATTAGAAACAAAGGAATGTGGTTTCATAAACATGGGAAACACAAAGGACTAAAAGAAATATCAATTATATTCAATAAGAGAAGAAGATTCATGTATGTTTTTGAACCAATAGATATGAGTTGTGGTAATTGGTCGAGTTTTAGGTAATAGAAAGGAAGTTTAACTATGGAAGATCCCCTAATTGATTCAAAAGACAATGTTTTTAATTATTATTTTCACTATTATGGTTTATTATGTAGTATTTATGATTATAAAACAGATTATCAAATGACAAGATTGTTTAATAAATTAGCTGAATGGGATGTTAGGATTGATAAATTACCAGAACAAATTAGAAGTCAAATAAAAGAGTTACAGCAAATTGACAATCAAGAAGATTGGGATTTTTAAAGTAAATATTTATTATGTAAATATAAAGTATACAGGTGAGAACTTGCAAGTTTACATAGCGTATGATCAGGAGGAGAAAGAGATTGACTAAGTGGAATTTAGTAAAAGCAAAAGAATATGTAAAATCGGTGGGTAGCAAAATGATAGCTGATGAATGGTTTGGAACAAAAGGTTTTTATTATTTCAAATGTATCGAATGTGGAGAATGGAAATATACAGCATTTCATAATATTAAAAGCGGTAATTTAAAATGTAAAAATTGTGGCACCAAAAAAGGTCATACAACAGTATATGTAAAGAAGTGTAAAAAATGTGGTGTAGAATTTACAAGTAGTGCAAAACAAAAATATTGTTCTGATGAGTGTAGGGGGTATAATTGTCAATATGAGCAACAGAAGATAAATTCAAATAGAAAAGATATAACAGAAGAATTGCTGGTTGATTTATATATGAATAAAAGAATTCCCGCTATTGATATTTCTATAATGCTTGGGGTTTCTAAAGGAGTAATATTAAGGAGATTGCATAAATATAATATAGAAGTTCGCACTTCTCAAGAAAGCAAACATGAAGTAGAATTTGTCTTACCCACAAAAGAAGAATTAGAAGAGTTGTATATAAAACAATTTTTGCCATTTAATAAGATATGTCAGATTTATAAAGTAAGTATGTCTTTAATAATTATATGGATGAAAAAATACAAAATACCTGTGAGAAAAGCTTCTATAACACGTTTAGGTAAAGATTTTAAAGAACCAACCAAAGATGAACTAATTGAGTTATACATAGATAGAGGAATGAATTCAAAAGACATTGGTAGTATATATGGAACAGATGGTCAGAGTATGGTTAGAAGAATGAGAGGATTTGGAATAAAAATCAAAGATAATACATTTGGTAATAGTGCATTTTTACTTAATGGGATAAAAGTTAAATCTTCCTATGAAAAAATAGTAGGAGATATATTATGTCTTAATAATATTAAATTTGAATATGAACCACAGTTGCCATTTAATCATCATTATCATGCAGATTTTCTTATAGGTGATATTTATGTTGAGATTTGGGGAGTAGTAGGAAGCAAAAAATATGAGAATAGGAAAAATATTAAAAAGAATTTATATAAAGAAAATAATTTAAACCTATTTGAGTTATATCCATGTGATTTTAAAAAAGATAGTTCTAAAATTAGGCAATTAATATCATTAGTAAGTTCAGAATACATAAAATCAAACCCACTCCCAACCGCGATATAGCCAAATGAATAAATAATTATTATACATATTTGTTTATATTAATTTAAGGAGGTGATAAAATGGAAACTATAAAACTAAAACTATCTACCGAAGAAGTTATTGAAATGTTAGGAGGAATAGAAAAAGTTAAGAAGATTTTTAAAGATGTTGAAGAAGAAACACATGATTAGTAAATAATTAATATTAAAATTGAAGGGAGGTGATATTAAAATGGAAAAACTCTACAGCGAATTAAAATCAGTATGGCCTACATTTTCAGATGAAGCAAGAGATAATTGGGCAATGATTCTTGGTGGTCAGAAGGATAAGAGTGAAATTATTGCTTTGATGAGTAAGGAAGATGATAGGTAAAAGAGTGCTGGCAACACTCTCTGGGAAATAATTTATGTAGTTAGAGTTTATAAACAAATTGGGTAGTGACCGACCACTATAATAAAGGAGGAAAATATAATGGAAATTAAAGATTTTGAGAGATATTTGGAATTAGTAAAAATTAATGAGGAATATATTAACATATGGAGAGAAACAAGAAGTGATGAAAACTATGATAACGTGTCTAAAACAAATAATGAACTAAGTAATTTTAAAAATAATCTATTAAAATTTGTTTTTAAAAATCAAAGTAGTGTTGAAACTATTGTAGATAAACTTAAATTTAGACTTGATTATTTTAGAGAATATCCTAGTTCTGATGAGAATAAGTCATTTAACGAAATAAAAATGGTTAAGGAGATATTGAATTTACTTGAAATGTATGATTGGAAACTTATGTATTCAGAGTATCATACAGGAGAGGTTAAGCAAATTGCTATTTGGGAACAAAATGGAGAAGGATTAATTAGGAAACATAAGATTTGGAATGTAGTTGATGCTATAAATACTACAAAAGATTCAGGGAGAATTATTGGTAAAGCAATGGGAAGCATTTCTGAAAATATTAATAAATAAGGGTTGCGTCCAAACGCAAGAAAGAAGGAATAAAACATGATTAATACAATTAAAGCGGATATTGAGTATATTTTAGGTGAATTGGCAGTTATGAGAAACAAAGAAGATATGAAAACAGTAAAAAATGAAGCATTGAAATATATGAATCAAGATCAAGTAGGATTTGTTTATTACACTAAAGATTATAGGCCATATAGAATCATGGTGGACACACTTATTAAAAATTTCGATAACTTAAATAAGATTTGTTGCTATAAACTTTATGAATTTGAAAAAGAATTTGTAGATAAATTTCTTAATAATTTAACAAATGAGACAGAGAACTTACATAAATTAAAAGAAAGTTGTAAAGGTGAATATGAGCAATATAGATGTTTGAGTGATGCTTTTATTAAGTTGACTGATAAAATATGTAGGATTGAGAGGGATAAAATTCAAAATATTCAAGATGTACAAAAAGGAAAAATGAAGGAATTAGATAAAGAACTGCTCGCCGTAGAAACCAAGATAAATGAAAAATTAAAATCTTTTGAATCAAAACCTAAAACTTATTCTATTGAAATATATGGGGATTCAGTTGAGGTAGCTGATTTACTAACTGAAAAATATCCAGAAATATTTCAATGTATGAAAGGTCTCTATATTGAGACAGGTAAACCAGTTAAAAGTCTTAATATAACTTTATAAGAATTATAAGTAATAGTAAACAAATACTCCTAACTGTTTAATTATAGTTAGGAGTATTAATATAAGAATTAGAGAATAATTATTCTATTTCCATTTTTCATTTTCTTCGGCATCTTTTAATTTTTCTTCTTCGGTTTTAATTCTCATAAAGAACATAAGATAACCACAATCATTGCATATTTGTGTAATAGTTGGTGCATGATTTATTGTAAGCCCTGGTGATTCCATACGAATACAAGCAACCATGTTAAACGGTTTA
>Ga0209000_1001720_pt1 | contig 13289 bp, 12 predicted proteins | sample RifGroD2_FD_183998 | JGI IMG/M metagenome (GOLD analysis project Ga0209000, IMG submission 183998) | Groundwater microbial communities from Rifle, Colorado, USA - Groundwater D2 (SPAdes) (version 2) | ecosystem: Environmental > Aquatic > Deep subsurface > Groundwater | place: Rifle, Colorado...
CCCCGGCGCCGCAAGTTCGTCCTTGATACGCTGGCCGGGCTTCTGCCCGCGGAGATCGCGGGCCGCGAAAGCGTCAGGATGAGGATGCCGGACGTGGCCGCCGCGGCGCTCAAGCTTAAAGGCCGCTATCCCGCCGGGGTGCGGCGGGTGCACTTTTTAAATACCGGCGTGCCCCACGCCGTGGTTCCCGTGCGCGACGTGGAAAGCGTGGACGTGGCAGGCCTCGGCCGCGCGCTCCGGCATAACGCGGCTTTCGGGCCGGCCGGCGCCAACGTGGATTTTGTAAGCCTGCGGGGCGGCCTGGCGCTGGTGCGCACCTATGAACGCGGCGTGGAGGGGGAAACTCTCGCCTGCGGCACCGGCCTGACCGCCGCGGCGGTAGCGCTGGCGCTGGCGGGCGCGGTAAGGTCCCCCGTGCGGCTGCTGGCCCGCAGCGGGGAGAAATTCAAGGTCTGGCTGAAAGCTGCGGGCGCCGGGGCTTCGGAGATCTGCATCCAGGGCCCGGCGAAGATAGTTTTCGAAGGGGAGATACTATGCTGAAACTCAAAGGTTGTTTTACCGCTATCGTTACCCCGTTCCGGAAGGGGAAAGTGGACCTCGACGCGCTCAAGAAGATCGTGCTCGCCCAACTGGCCGGCGGGGTCAGCGGGCTGGTACCGTGCGGCTCTACCGGGGAGGCGGCCACGCTTTCGCCCGAGGAATACGAGTTGGTGATCAAAACGGTGGTGGCCGCGGCCAAGGGCAAGGTGCCGGTAGTGCCCGGCGTCGGCACCAATTCCACGGCCAGGTCCGTAGAACTGGTAAAGAAGGTCTCGGCCCTCGGGGTGGACGGGCTGCTGGCGATAGTGCCCTACTATAACAAGCCGACGCAGGAGGGCATGACCGCGCATTTCTCCGAGCTCGCCAAAGCCACCAGGCTGCCTATCATCCTTTACAATATCCCGGGGCGCACCGGCGTTAACATGCTGCCGGCCACGGCGCTGGGCCTGCGCAAGAAGTTCTCGCACATCGTCGGCATCAAGGAAGCCTCGGGTCTCCTGGACCAGGTGAGCGAGATCCTTAACGGCGCCGACGACGGTTTCGCGGTGATGAGCGGGGACGACTCGCTGACGCTGCCTATGATGGCGGTGGGGGCCCGGGGCGTTATCTCCGTGGCGTCCAACGTGGCGCCGGCGAAGGTGCAGCGGCTGTGCGAACTTTTTCTGAAAGGCGACGTCGTGGGGGCGGCCGCCCTGCACCATGAACTTTTCCCGCTGGTGAAGGCGCTGTTCACCGAGACCAACCCTATCCCGGTCAAATACGCCGCCTCGCTGCTGGGCCTCTGCGCCCCTGAGCCGCGCCTGCCGCTGCTGCCTCTCTCCGAGGCCCGGCGCGCCGGCCTGAAAGAAGCCATGCTGAAAGCCGGCGTCCTGGACTAGGTTCGGCGCAGACCCCCTGCTTCGCTCCATGGTCGGTTTTTAACGCCTCGCTTACTTCGGTTTTCTCGGTGCCTGCGGAACTCGGCCAAAAGACAAAGCTTTTGGCCTCAGACATTCCTCGGCATCCCGGAGGGATGCCCTCGAAAACCTCGCTCGCGAGGCTAAACCTCCCAGTCGCTCCTCAGGGGGTCCGCGCCTCGCTGCATCGTAAATATATTTATTCTAAGGTTTGGTCTTCCCCGGAGGCGGGGGCGGTGCTTACGGCCGCCTCGTCCGGGGCGCTGACGGTTATTTCGGTGGAAGAGATAACTTCGAAAGAGTCTTCTATGGCCGCGTCGTCGGTCTCGTCGGGCAGGTAGCCGGAGGCGCGCATGCGCGCTACTATCTGGCTCTTGCGCCGCTCCATGAAGCGGGTGCCACCCGTCGGGTTGTAGCGGCGGGGGCTGGGCAGGGCCGCGGCCAGCGCGGCGGCCTCCTCCGGCGTGAGGTCGGCCGCGCTGTGCCCGAAATAGGCCTGGGCGGCGGCTTCCGCGCCCCAGATCCCCTTGCCCCACTCCGCTATATTCAGGTAGAGCTCGAAGATGCGCCGCTTGCCCAGTTCTTTTTCCAGGCGCCGGGCGATCAGGATCTCCTTTATCTTGCGGAGAGGGTTCTTGGAGGGGGAAAGATAGAGGTTCCGGGCGACCTGCTGCGTGATGGTGCTGCCGCCCTTGGCGAAGCGCCGCTGCTTCCAGTCCGTTTCAATAGCTTTTTTCGTGCTTTCCCAATCCACGCCCTTGTGCCTGTAGAAACCGCCGTCCTCCGCCACCAGGACGGCGTGCTTGAGGTTCTCCGAGATACCGTGCCACGGGGTCCAGACCAGCCTGCGCGGCAACCTCTTGCCGAGCCGGGCGGCCTGCCGCTCTTTCAGGCGCATGAAGGAAGTCTCGGCGGGGTTCTTCTTTTTGAATTCCGACACGTCGGGCAGCCAGAGCACGTAGAGGGCGCTCAGCAGGAAGACAAAGCCGGCGAGCCCGGCCAGGAGAAGAAGTTCCCGGCCGCCGAACAGGCGGTAGCCGACGAAACCCGGGGATTTTTTGGACATACGCTATGGAGGCCGCGGTGCGCGCTTCAGCGCTTCAGGACCGCGGCGGCGGCTTCGAGCCCTTCCTTCACGCTCTCTTCCATGAAAGAGTACTTCCAGGCGCCGTAGCGCCCCACGGACTGCACGCGGCGGGACTTGAGCCAGTCGAAAATTACCGGCAGCGCGCGGGCGCGCTCGCGGTTGTAGATCACGTAGGCGCAGGGGATCTTCAGCCAGAGCTTCTCCACCACCTGCCCGGCGCTCTTGAGGAGCCCGCAGGCTTTCAGCCCGCGCAGGATCTCCGTTTCGGCCGAGGCCAGGTCCAGCGTCTCGCCGGCCGTGGCCAGCTCGATATAGAAAGAGGCGCAGCCCCTGGGCGCCGCCAGCCGGGAGAAATTAGAGGCGATGCCGGCCCGGTAGAAGGGGAACGCCGCGCCCGGGAAATAGCCCCAGTGCATGTCGTTCTTCACCCCTTTCACTCCGAGGTTCAGCACATAGACAGTATTATGGCGCAGGGCCGCCGCCGCGCGCTTTACCGCGGCGGGGGCGTCCTCGGCCATGGCGATGAAAGCGTCGAGGGGAGAGGTGTTTATCAGCCGGTTGAAATTGACCGGCCCGAAATGGCGGACGTGGGCCACGCCTTTCTTCAGGTTCACGCTCTCCACTTCCAGCCCGAGGCGCAGGCCGCCCAGCCCCGAAGAGAACGCCGTGGCCAGCGCGCCTATGCCGCCGGCCTTCGGGTAATGGAAAACCGTGTTGTAGCCCAGCCCCACGGGCTTCTTGCCGTAGGCGCCCTCCAGCACTTCCGCCGGCTTGGGCATGGGCACGAAGGGGGCGCACCACTCCGTGGTAAGGCGCTCCAGCGGGTAGCGCCAGAGCTTGGCGTTATAGGGCAGCATGAAATGCTCGGAGATGCCGTCGCCGAGGACGCGCCTGGTCCAGCGGCTGAAGACCTCGGAGCCGTCGCCGGGGCCGCCGCCGGCTTTATAGGCTTTCAGGAACCCGCTGACGCACTCCGCTTTCACCCGGGGCGGCATGCCCGAGAGGTTGGCCTGGAAAGGGTAGGGGGTCCAGCTCTTGTGGGCGTAGATCCTGGCGTCGCGCTTGATGCGCGCGCAGTTGCCCTTCAGGGCGTCCAGGATCAGCCGCGAAGTCTTGGGCCAGCGCAGGTGCAGCAGGTGGCCGGAGTAGTCGAAGGAAAAACTCCCTTTTTTTACCGTGGCCGAGAGGCCGCCGGGGCGGTTCTCCCGCTCCGCTATCATGTAAGGCCGTTTGCCTTCCAGGGCTTTGCCGGCCGAAAGGCCGGCCAGGCCGCCGCCGATTATCAAGGTGTCTGTTTTAAGCATGTGTGGTTTCTTCTTTAAAAAAATCCAGCCCCGCTTTACCGGCCGCGCGCGCCAGCAGCGGGGCGGCCAGCAGCAGCAGCGCCGGCATCAGGGGGAGCCGGTAGCGCATCTGGCTCCAGGAAAGGGAATAGATCAGCGTGAACGAGGCCACGTAGAGATAGACGGGGTACAGTTCTCCCAGCCGCCGGCGCAGCGAGAAAGCCGCCCAGAAACCCAGCGGGATAAGCCAGCCGTCGCTGAGCAGGCTGACCGCGGCCAGCAGCGCCCAGGAGCCGGCGGCGTAGTCCAGGCCGCGGTGCGGGTAGGGCCGCCACAGCTTAAAGAAGCGCCAGGCCGTGCGCCGCGCGAAATTGCCGGGGCGCAGCCGCAGCTCCTCCAGTATCCTCGCCTTGAAAAAAACGTCGCGCTCCGCCTCGGGCAGCGCCATGCCGGCCTTGTACTCAGGGATGGCGTAGAGGGCCTCGTTCTCGCCGGCGGTCCCGGGCACTTCCAGGTCCACTACGATGGGCACGTAGACGTTATGCAGCTGCCCCCGGGTAAGGAAAGCCTGGCCGGTATGGGAATAATTGTAGACGAGCAGGGGGGAAAGCGCGGCCAGGAAGGCCGCCGCGCCCGCCAGGGCCGCCGCCGGCCTCAGTTTCCGCAGCAGCAGCCCCGCCAGCAGCACGGGCAGCCAGTAGAAGAGGAAGACGGTCTTGGCCATGACGGCTATGCCCGCTACCGCCGAGGCCGCGGCCGCGTCGCGGGCCCTGCCGCCGGGCTTGAGCGCGAAGTAGAGCGCCGCGATCCCCAGGAAGACCAGCAGGCTTTCGCGCAGGAGCCGCGCGTCGTAGAAAATGGAGAAAGGGTAAAAAGCGGCGAGCAGCAGCGCCAGCCGCCCCGCGCCCCGGCCGAAGGTCCCGGCGGCGGTCCTGTAGAGCAGGTAAACCCCGAAAGTGGAAAGGGCGGCCTGCAGCAGCTTGACTCCCGCGGGCAAAGGCCCGGCAAGCTTGTACGTCAGCCAGACCAGCACGGGGTAAAGCGGTTCGCGGTTGTGGAACAAACCGCCCCAGTCGGCCGAAGACAGCATACTGACGGCCAGGCCGTGGTGAAACCCCTCGTCCGGGAAAATGAAGGAGTTCCCCGTATAGAGGGCGTAAGCGGCCCGGGCCAGGAAAGACGCGGCCAGGACTCCGGGGACGAAATATTTTTTAGCGGCTTCCATTTTGCAGTGCTATGTCCACTATCCTCGGGGTGGTATTGGCCCAGGTATACTTCTTTACCGTCTCCAGGCCGCCCGCGGCTATCCTGGCCCGCAGGGCGCCGTCCTCCAGCAGGCGGCAGACGGAGTCCGCCAGCGCCCGCTCCTGCCCGGAGGGGAAGAAAATTATGTCGCGGCCGTCCTCGGCGATCTCGGCGATGCCCGCCATGCGCGAGGAGACGGAGGCCAGGCCGCCGGCCCAGTATTCGTAGATCTTGAGCGTGGTGACTATGCGGTTGGGGAGGGTGTCCAGGCGTGGTATGACGCCGATGGCCGCTTCGCGCATAAACCGCCGGGCTTCGCCGCAGGGCAGGTAATCCGTGAACAGGCAGCGGCCGTCAACGCCCAACTCCCGGGCCAGGGCCATCACGTTGGGGAGTTCGCGGCCGCCGCCCACCACCAGGAACCTCACGTCCGGGTGCCTTGCCGCTATGAAAGGGATCGCGCGGACAAACAGGTCCACGCCGTGCTGCCGGTCCACCGTGCCCAGGTGGATCACCGCCCGGTCCGCCCCGGGGGCCTTCTCCGGGGAAATGCGGTCTATCTCGGCCGCGTCGTAGATCACGGAGATCTTGTCCACCGGCACGCCGTTGGCCGTCAGCAGGTCCTTCATGGCCTGCGTGACCACCACCACCCGGTCGGCGCTGTTGATGATCCAGTATTCTATCCACAGGATGAGCGGGGTAAGCAGCCGTTCCAGCAAGTTGCGCCTGGCCGCGGCCAGGTACTCGGCGTGCACGTCGGTCACGTCCAGGATGAATTTGAAGCCGAAGAAAGGCCGCAGGAAGGGGATGGTGGCCGCGGCTATGGTGTTGTGCACGAAGAACAGGTCGGTGCGGCCCGCGAACTGCAGGAACTTGCGCAGCAGGCGGACGTTGAATTTAAGGGAGGAGAGGATCTGGGAGCGCTGCTTGCGCGGGGCGTGCAGCCAGTGCGTCTTTATGCCTTCCAGTTCCCCGGTGCCGTCGGTGGGGGCGATGATGAGCACGTCGTGGCCGCGCCGTTTGAACTCCGCGGCGCATTTAAGGGTGCGCAGGGCGCCGCCGCCCTTGATGGGCGCCAGCGAATCGTGTGTGGAGACTAGTACGCGCATGTCAGTCGCCGAGCAGGCGTTCCTCCTGGAAAATATCGCGCAGCTGCGCGAACATGAAAACCGGGCCCAGGCCGCGCAGCACCCGGAAGAAATACCTCGCCTGCCGGAAAACCCAGCCGGGGGAACTCAGCCGGCGCAGCAGCCAGCGCCGCAGGGCGCGCGCGCGCAGCTTCTCCACTTCGTCGAGGTCCAGCGCGGGGTGGGCGGCCACGCCGCTGGCCTTGCCGTCGTATTTCTCCCACTCGCGGGTCTTGAGCAGGCCGGCCTTGTCAGCCTTGTCGAAGAACCGCGTACCCGGGAAAGGGGTGCAGACGCTGACCTGGATGGTGTCGGAATCCAGGGACTCCATGAAAGAGAGGGTCTCGTTGACGCTGGCCAGGTCGTCGTCGAAAAGGCCCAGCGAGAAGGTGGCGTGCGTCTTGATGCCGACGGCGGCGCACCAGCGCGTCACGAGCTTCACCCGCGCCAGGTCTACCGGCTTGCCCAGGGTTTTGAGCAGCCGGGGGCTGCCGGTCTCCACGCCGAATTTAATGCCGACGCAGCCGGCCGCGGCCATGCTCCGGACCAGCTCCTGCGAAAGGTTGATGGCGTCGCCCATGCAGGACCAGCTGACGGCCAGGCGGCGTTTGGCGATCTCCCCGCACAAGGCTTCGACCTGGCGGGGGATGATGGTGAAATCGTCGTCGTCGAAATAGATCTCGCGGGCGCCGTAGCGCTCCACGGCGGCCTGCATGGCGTCGGCCACGCGCGCCGGGGAGAAGACGCGGTATTTGCCGCTGGAGTACATGACCTGGTTCCACAGGCAGAAGTCGCACCGATAAGGGCAGCCGCGGGAGGCGTGCATCTGGATGGCCGGCCGGTGCTGGCAGAAGCCGTCCCAGTACACGACGGGGTCTGTGTGCCAGGAGGCGGGAAAAATGTCGTAGGCCGGCTCGGGCAGCTTGTCCAGCGGGTCTATCAGCGGGCGCTTGCCGGTGACCGCCGGGCCCGCGGGAGCGCGCCAGGCCAGGCCCGCAACGGAGGCCGGGGAGAGGCCGTCGCGCAGCGCGCGGGCCAGCTCCGCCAGGGTCTCCTCGTATTCGCCTGTCAGGACAAAGTCCACCGCCGGGTTGGCGGCCAGGATCTCGCCCGGGTAGACGGTGCTGTGGGGCCCGCCGAGGATGACCAGAGTTTTCGGCAGGCGGGCCTTTATGGCCGCGGCCAGCGCCAGGTCGCGCGGGATGGTGGCTGTGGCTGTTTCAAAGAAGACCGCGCCGGGGTTTGCCGCCGCCAGCCTGTCCAGCAGGGCTTCCAGCGGCAGGTCCAGGGCCACGCAGTCGCAGGCCGTGACCGCAAAGCCGTCGCGCCGCAGCCAGGCCGCGGCGTAGGCCAGGAAGAACGGGAAAGGCAGGTAATGCGGGAGGGAGCCTTTGCGCTTTATGCCGGAATGGGGCCAGCGCGAGCCGGAGCGGATATAGTACTTCTCCATTTTCCCGCTTAAGGGGACGGTGTAGAGGGGGTTAAAGATGAAAAAATCCATAGAAGTAGCGGCCGGCCCGGTCACTGCAGGTTGAGCCGGCGGAACAGGAAATTCTTGAAATTTATCCAGACCCGGCGGACGCCCAGCATCCCGTGGCGCCGGATCAGGCCGGTATAATATCCGGGCCGGAAGTAGAACCGCTGGGAGAGCATGTCGAACTGCTTCAGGATGTAAGCCTCGTCGAATTGCTCCCCGGTGAAATGATGCCCGGAAAAATCGTGCCGGTAATGCGCCCAGTCGGAGGAGGAGTCGCGGTTGTACAGGTCCGAGCCGGGATAAGAGGTGAAGATGCCCACCCCTATGACGTCCGGCTCCAGCTCCCGCGCCAGGTCCAGGGACATCTTCTCGCTCTTCGGGCTGGAGCCGGGCAGGCCCACTATGAAGAACATGCCGGTAAAAAAGCCGTGGCGCTTGGCCGTGGCGACCGCCCGCCGGACCTGGTCCAGCTGTATGCCTTTCTTGATCCCCTTGAGCACTTCGGGGTCGCCGCTCTCCACGCCGAACCAGAGGGAATAGAAGCCGGCCTTGCGCAGGAGCGCCGCCAGGCCATCGTCGAAATTGTTGACCCTGACCCCGTTGGTGAGGGAGAAATACACTTTCCAGCCCCGGGCGATGATCTCGTTGCAGATGGCCCTGGCGCGTTCCGTGTCGAACGTAAAATTGTCGTCGATGATATGGATCTCGCGGTAATGCTTTTCCTCTATCAGCACCCGGAGCTCCTCTATGACGTTCTCCGCGCTGCGCAGCCGCTGCTTGGAGCCGAAAACCGATTTGCAGCAGAAAGTGCACTGGTGGGGGCAGCCGCGCGTGGTGATGATCGAGGTGATCGGCTTGGCTTTGTATTCGATGATGTGGCTGTTGTAGATCTCTATCGGGAAAGCGTCGCGGTCCGGGAAGGGGATGGAGTTGATGTCCGCGATCATGGCGCGGGGGGGATTGAGGACGATGTTCCCGCCGTCCCGGAAGACCAGCCCGGCGATACCGTGCAGCGGGGTCTTGGCTTCCAGGGCCGCGCACAACTCTACTACCGTTACCTCGCCCTCGCCTGCCACGCCTATATCTATGGAAGGCTGCTCCCGCAGCGTGCGCTCCGGCAGCGCCGAAACGTGCGGCCCGCCCAGTACGGTGGTGATGGCTGGGAACCGCCGCCTGACCAGGTCGAGCAGGGCGGCGGCCTCGCGGATCTGGCAGGTGTTGGAGGAGACGCCGAAAAGCTGCGGCGGGTCTTTTTCGATTCGCGCTATTACCTGGGCGTCGTCGAGCTTTTCCGCCCGGACGTCAAGGATGGAAACCTCGTGCCCCGCCTTTCTCAAGGCGCTGACCAGGTAAGCGAGGCCCAGCGGGATATACTGCAGGTCCGCCCGGCGCTCCTTCATCAGCGGGGTCGCGAGGATGATCTTCATGCTTTAGGCGGTCTCCCGCCCTGACCCCACCAGCGCTTTATGTTTTCTTTGTTCTCCAGCGCCCAGCGGCAGGTCCGCTCCAGGCGGGCGGCGTTGGTTTCCGCCGGCTTCCAGCCCCAGTGCTTTTGGGCCAGCGCGGCGTCGGTCACGTAATAAGGCACGTCGCAGGGACGGGTAGCCGCCACGCCTTCGGTCTTCCCGGAAGCGCCGAAGAAAGCCCGGCAGAGATCGTCCAGCTCGCGCAGCGACATCGAGTTTTTAAGGCCGCCGCCGATGTTGACGGTGCGCGGGGCTTTTGACCCGGGGTTCTTTAGCTGCCTGAGGATAAGGTCGGCCACTTCCTCGGCCGAGACCCAATCCCGCACCTGCAGGCCGCGCCCGCCGTAGCCTATGAACTTGGGCCTCAGGCCGAGCGCGTAGGAGCAGGCCCAGAAAGAGAAGATGCCCTGGTCGGCCTTGCCGAACTGGCCGGGCCCGCCGATGACGCCGGACCGGTTGATGCGCAGCGGGAAGCCGAAAGCGCAGGCGTATTCCTCGGCCATCACCTCGGAGGCCAGCTTGGTGGCACCGTAGAGGGAGAGGGGGGCGGCCGTGGAGAATTCCTCGGAGACGCCCTCGTCGGAGAAGCCTTCCGGGAATCTCCCGGAGGGGACCAGGCGGGAAGCCGTTTTCTTGAAGGAGAGAGCGTTGAGCGCGGCGGCCGAGTAGACTCGGCTGGTGCTGAGCAGCACCAGGCCGCTGCCCCGCTGCCGGCAATATTCCAGCAGGTTCAGGGTGCCGTTGAGGTTGACGCCGGTAAGCTGCGCGGCGGTGGTGCCGCTGGCGCCCGTGCCGGCCAGCACGGAGGGGTTGGCGGCGCAGTCTATCACCCAGTCCGCCGCCGGGAGCGCGTCCAGGTCCTCTTTGAGGCGGATGTCGCCGTGGAAGAAGCGTACGCCGTGTCCGGCGAGGAACTCCAGGCTGGTCTCGGAGCCGCGGCGCGACAGGTTGTCGACGCCGAAGAGCTCCAGCCTGGAGGAGGAGGCGGCCAGGCGGGCCGCTATGCGGCTGCCCACGTAACCGCAGACGCCGGTGATGAGTACTTTCACTTCGCCCTCCTGGCCCAGGCCTCGGCTATCTCCTGGAAGATCTTTTCCAGCGGAATGGTGATATCCCAGCCCGGGTAATGGGCCTTCATCTTGCGCAGGTCGGAGATGTAGCAGATGTGGTCGCCCTCGCGGTTCTTGTCTACGTACTCGTACTTCATTTTTTTGCCGGTGTACTTCTCCGCCAGCTGGAAAGCTTCCAGCACGGAACAGGAGTTGCCGCGCCCGCCGCCCAGGTTGTACACCTCGCCGCTGCGGGGGGCCGCGATGAAGGCCTCTATGAAGCGGGCTACGTCGCGGGAATGGATGTTGTCGCGCACCTGCTTGCCCTTGTAGCCGAACACCTTGTAGAGCCGGCCCTCGTAGTTGGCCTTCACCAGATAGCTCAGGAAGCCGTGCAGCTCGACGCCGGAATGGTTGGGGCCTGTCAGGCAGCCGCCGCGCAGGCAGCAGGTCTTCATGCCGAAGTAGCGGCCGTACTCCTGCGCCATCACGTCGCCGGCCACCTTGGAGGCGCCGAAGATGGAGTGCTTGGACTGGTCGATCGTGAAGCTTTCGGCTATGCCGTGGGCATAGGCGGGGTCGTCGTAGTCCCAGCGGGTATCCAGCTCCCTGAGCTTTATGCGGTTGGGGGCGTCGCCGTACACCTTGTTGGTGGACATGTGCGCGAAGGGCGCCTCGGGAGCGAACCGGCGGGCGGCCTCCAGCATGTTGAGCGTGCCCACGGCGTTCACGTCGAAATCGTCGAAGGGCCGCGAGGCGGCCAGGTCGTGGCTGGGCTGGGCGGCGGAGTGCACTATCGCGTCCGGCTTCGTCTCCTCCACGAGCTTGAGCACCGCGGCGCGGTCGCGCAGGTCGGTGGCGTGGTGGCGGAAATTCTTATGCTTGGCCTTCAGCTCCCCGGTGCGCCAGGAGGTGTCGCCGCCGGGGCCGAAGAAATCCGCGCGCATGTTGTTGTCCACGCCGACTACGGCGTGGCCCTGGGAGGCGAAATAATCGGCCACCTCGCCGCCTATCAGGCCGCTGGAACCCGTGATCAGTATTTTCATAAATCCGTCCTTTAACGCCGCGGGCCGCTTACCACGGCTTCTCAAAGCTTTCCTTCGCGCAGGGGTCGCCTTCGATATCGGAGAAGAGCGAGCCGCCCGGGTCCTTCCTGAAATGGTCGACCGCGCGGCGGTTGAACAGGCGGTAGATCAGCGCCACCGGCGTCAGCAGCAGGTAGAAAATTACGCCCAGCAGCAGCTTTGTGTTGAAGCGGCCCAACACCTCCGCGAATTTAAGCCAGCCCGCGGCGATGCCCCGGCCGACCGGGTTATCGGAGGCGCCGGCCAGCAGCAGGGCGGCGGCCAGGTACGCCGGCCAGGCGGTCCGGAGCACGAAGGCCAGGACCAGCGCGGCCAGGGCGAGGATATTGAGCGTCTTCAGCGTTTCAAGCCTGTTCATGGTTTTAGAAGAGGGTGTAGATGAACGGCGCCACGGCCGAGCCGCTGGTGAACACTATCAGCGCGCCGATGGCCAGCAGCGCCAGGATAATGGGCAGCAGCCACCACTTCTTGCGCTCCCTTAAAAGTCCGAAGATGTCTTTGAGGAAATCCATAAATTCAACCGCCTTTTTTCGGGCACTGTCCGCTGAAAGTTTCCGGACTGAGGGCCGCCAGCCGCCGGCAACTGGCCCGGTAGACCAGATCGGCGGTCAGGTCCGCGCCCTCGGCGGTGAAATGTGAGGTGTCGTAATAGTAGCGGGAATCCTTGGGCAGCTGCGCCGCCAGGTCCGCCACCGTCACGTCCAGCGCCAGGCCCGTACGCCTGGTCTCGGCGTTGTAGAGCTCCAGCGCCGCCCACTGCCCGCCGCAGTTCTTAAATTCGTTCCCGGCCGCCAGGCGCTCCAGGTCGGCCCCGGTGGCGGGGTCTTTGCCTTTGCCGCAGAGCAGCGGCTGCGTGGCCAGTACCGGCTCTATGCCGTTGTCGCGGCAGAGCCGCACCAGTTCGGCCAGGCGCAGGCCATAGGCGGCGGCGTGCGGGGCGTGCCTGGCCAGCAGGGCGGCGCGCTCTTTGGCCGAAAGTTCAGCCGACCGCAGGGCTTTCAGGTCCAGCTCGGCGTGCACCAAGCCGGCCTTTCTCGCCCGGGAATACATCAGGAGGTTCTGCAGCAGGGCGGCGGTGCGGCTTCTGGAGGCGGCCCAGACCAGCGCCCTGGCCGGCAGCGGCCTGCCGGAGTTTTCGGTGAGCAGCAGGTCGAAGCGGCTGGCCGAGGAGAGGCCCATGTCGTTGAGCCCGGTCAGGAAGATGACCGCCCGCGGCTTGAGTTTTACTATGTAGTCCTCCAGCAGGGCCTTGTGGCCGAAGGTGGAATGCCCGTCCATGCCGGCGTTGTTGACCCAGGCCCCGGGAAAGGAGGCGGCCAGCCTGGCGCCCAGGCGTTCCGGCCAGGACTTGCCGTCGGAGAGATAGAACCCTTCCGTGGTGCTCCCGCCCACGGCTATTACCGTAAGGGCCTTCGTACCGGCGGGCAACGGTTCCGGCCCCCTGAAGCCAAGGGAGTTGTTGGACCGCACGATCTGCGGCTCCAGCTTGGGGAAGCGGGTGTTCTGCACGGTGTAGCGCTTGTAGGGGAACAGGATGATCTTGTTCCCGCGCACCCTGGCGTTCAGCGGGCCGTAGAAAGCCAGGAAGGCTTCCAGCAGCAGCAGCGCGGCCAGGCCGCCGGCGGCAAGCGCGGCGGCGTTCTTGAGAAAGTCCTTAATCAAGCGCGTATTCCTCCCGCCACTTCGCGGCGTCGTTCCAGGCGGGCTGCGCCTTCTTCTCGAAGAGGAAATCGCCCATCACCAGGTAATCCATCTCGGTGCGCATGAAGCACCGGTACGCGTCTTCCGGCGTGCAGACTATGGGCTCGCCGCGCACGTTGAAGCTGGTGTTCACCAGCAGGCCGTAGCCGGTCTCTTTCCGGAAAGCCTCTATCAGTTCCCAGTAGCGGGGGTTGGTGTCCTTGTGCACGGTCTGCAGCCTGGCCGAATAGTCCAGGTGGGTGACGGACGGGATGTCGGAGCGCACGAAATAGAGCTTTTCCTTGAGCGGGCGGGTGTGGTAGCCTTCGGGCAGCGGGTTGCGGCGGCTGGCCG
>Ga0209000_1001724_pt1 | contig 13264 bp, 12 predicted proteins | sample RifGroD2_FD_183998 | JGI IMG/M metagenome (GOLD analysis project Ga0209000, IMG submission 183998) | Groundwater microbial communities from Rifle, Colorado, USA - Groundwater D2 (SPAdes) (version 2) | ecosystem: Environmental > Aquatic > Deep subsurface > Groundwater | place: Rifle, Colorado...
ATCATTAAAAAATAATATTGGCGAATCAGAAAGCAATAATGATAATGATGGTAATGATATTGAAAATTTCTTAGAATATGATGTTTCAAATGACATATGGATTAAGTTTATTAATAAAGAAATACCTCTAATAGAAATACTGGATAAAAATGCACTTTATGACTATCTTGAAACGGAAAATGAAAAATATTGCAAACAAGAGGGTATATGTCCTGAATGTCGAGGAAATCTTATTCTAAAGGTGGAATACGAGGAGATATGGGGATCAAAAAGAGAATCAGAAAGGTATTTAGTTTGTGAGAATGGGTGTTAATAATAAATAAAACAACGAAAGAAGGAAAATATAATGAGTAAAATTAAACAATTCTGTAATAAAAACAAAAACAATATTAAATATCAGGTGAGATTTGGAGTCCAATTAAATGATAATGAAGATGAATCAGGAGTTTTCGCAAAACCTGAATATTATGCATCACTTGAAAAAGCGAAAGCAATGAATATATTTAATGATGATATTAAATATATGTTTCCTGATGCTAAACATAATGGATTATTTATGACAAAGGATATAAAGTGTGAATGTTGTGGTGAAAATGTTAGTTCTGTAAAATATAGCAATGGAGGGAAGCAATTGTTTGGTAGAATGGATATAAAATTTGGAGGAGGAGAGGGTTTTATTGATATTGTAGAGGCTTGATATTAATTGGTTTACAAGGGTGCTGAAAGGCACCCTTCTTTAAAATTTCTAAATTAATAAATAATATTTGTTTGACATATAATATAATTTATGGTATAATATTAGTGGGTAGTTTTAATATTTATAGAAGGAGGGTTAGATATGTTAATTACTAAAACAGTAATAATTAAATGGCATAATAAAACTAAAAAATGGTATGAGAATAAAGGTTACATATATACTCACAATGGCGACGAATTTGAAGTAAAAGTTGAGGATTTACAAGATGGATCTCACGCATTAGTAGATGTGCAATGTGACGAATGTGGAGAAATATTAAAGGGAAAGAAATGGCAAAGTTACAAAAGACACGTGAAAGAAGATGGGAAATATTACTGTAGTCCATGTGCATCACGATTATATGGGGGAGAGATAACCAGAAAAATAAAATTGTCAAAAAGTAAATCATTTAAACAATGGTGCTACTTGAATCTTTCAAAAGAATTAGCAATATGGACGTTATCTAGATGGGATTATGAATTAAATGTTGACAAAGACGGTAACGTAATATCACCTGATGATGTAAGTTACGGTTCTGATAAAGGATATTGGTTTAAGTGTTTAGATCATCTAGAACATGGGTCAGAATTAAAAAGCATTCATAGTTTTACAAATGGTCGAGAAAAAAGTATTAATTGCATTAAATGCAATTCAATTTCAATTACACATCCATTGTCTGTTAAATATTTAGTGAATCCAGAAGATGCATTAAAATATTCTCATAGTTCAATGGTTGAAGTTATTACAAAATGCCCAGAATGTGGTCATGAAAAATCAATGGATATTAACCGTTTAATAAATAAGGGGTTTAACTGTTCTGTTTGCTCATCTGGATATTACCCAGAAAAATTTGTATTTAACATGTTAAAACAATTAAATACAAATTTTCAAACACAATTATCTAAAAAAACATTTAAATGGTGTGATAAATATAAATATGATAATTACATAAATAAAATAAATTGCATTGTTGAAACACATGGAATTCAACACTATGAAGATTCTACTGGCAATTGGATGAAACTAAGTGAAGTACAAGAAAACGATAGATTAAAAGAAGAATTAGCTAAAAACAACGGTATTAAAAATTACATTGTAATTGATTGCAGAAAAAGTGAATTAGAGTGGATAAAAAATAGTATTATGAATTCTGAACTACATAAGTTGTTGAATTTTAAAGAGGATGATATTGATTGGTTGAAATGTCATGAATATAGTTGCAAAAGTTCTGTAAAATTAGTTTGTATTGAGTGGTATGGTGGAGTTAATAATATAATAAATATAGAAAATAAATTAAAAATTGGTAGATGTGCGATTATAAATTACTTAAAACAAGGAACTAAACTAGGATGGTGTATACCTCCGTACAATCCCAAGGAAGAACAAGAAAAAAGAATTGAATTAATGAAAGAGAAAATTAGTAAAAAGGTAATATGTTTAACTACAAATGAGATATTTAATAGTATATCTGATGCGTCAACGAAAAATAATTTACGTAATAGCAGTGGCATATCTCAATGCTGTTTAAATAAAAGGAAGTCATCTGGAAAACACTTAGAAACAAAGGAACCTTTAAGATGGATGTATTACGATGAATATCTAAAAACACAGAATCAAGAACTACTCCCCTTACCATAATGATAATTAAAATAAGCACTTTCTCCTGAAATAAAATCTCTAAGCACTTTCTTTATAAAACCAAATGGATTCCTAATATGGAATTTTGCGTTGAATAATGTATCTAAAGCACTTTTTAATTGATCTGCATTAGCATTTACCTCTCTTAATATTTTTGTTACAGTAATTGCAAAATCTGAATCTGGGTCTATTTTAGAATCCCCAAGAGTTTTTATGATAGACCAATCATTTTCTTGATTCCAAAATTCTTCTTTTGCAGGTTCATTTTCTGATTTAACCATACATACATCTTTAGATATTGTTGTATTAGGTGTAATGATAGGGACATCTAGGGAAACTTCTTGGACATCTTGTCTTTTTTTATCCACAGGTTTAGAGGGGATAGGAACACCCAATAATCCATATAAAACATTCAAATCAATTCTATATGATTTTCCATGATACCAATCTTTAGATTCAAATTGCTTTGATATTAAAACTTTCTTATCTTCTAAATCCTTAATTGCTCTTTGAATTGTCTTAGTAGATTTGTTGAGTTCTAAGGCCCACTGATCTACTGTCTTATAAACCCATAAGAAACCATCTCTATACTTGGTTGCTCTATTCATCCAATATTTTAGTCTAGACAATAATTCTGCTTGGGTCTGACCAAAAACATTAACAACAGTAGGTTGAACAACAATTGGTAATTCATTTTCTAAAATAAGATCCATCATTAAAAAACCTTCTTTCAGCATTTTTGCCAAAAGCAAAGCTAAGAGGGTAGACATGAAATTTTAAAAATGATATAATAAGTCATAAGAAAATTTCATCTAGTCTCTTGGGCCTTCTATGATGTCGAGTTTGCCGACACAGCATCATAGAAGGTTTTTGCATTTGCTTATTTAATTTGTAATTTTTATCAAATCAAACTCAATAAAAAAGTTAGTAGCATGTACATTTCTGCACCAACTACTAACTTTGAAATCCTTAATCTAATTTATTATCTAAAGACTTGATTTTCTTAATGTCTTTAGTTATAATAATCTCAAGAACCAAAAGCTTAATGTTGGCTTATAACATTTTGCTAGAAAACACTTGATCTTGCGAGGGTCAGGTGTTTTTGCATTTATTGAGTTGATTTGATTTGTTAACTTATATATTCGACAGGTTGATACAATTCTCCTTCTAATAATTTAGTATACCATAAAATTTATCCACAGGGGAGTATGTTTAGAAAATTTTGTCCACAGTTGATAAGTTATTGGGCCGTATTAATAAAGCGAAAAAAATAAGCACTATCCATTTAATTTTGGATAGTGCTTTTGTAATTAAAATTATTACATATCACCTAGCATTCACTGGCAACCATATTTTCTCCTTAATCTCTATCCTCTCATTTTCCTTTTTCATTTCACTAATCTTCTTATCACATTCATCCTTCAATTCTTGTCTCATTGCCCTCAATTCCAACATATAACTTTCTCTTAACTCATTAATCTCCTTCAATCTATCTTGTTTTGATTCATCTAATTTTCCTTCTAAAAATACTGACCTATTCTCAGATTCCTTCAATTGAACTTGCAAATATTTATTAGAATCTTCCATTTCTCCAAGGGAAAACTCTAATTCATCTACAGCCCCAATTCTTTTCTTCATCTCATCATTTTCTTGTCTTAGTGTCTCAATTAAATAATTAGAATTGTTATGTCCGGCCTCTAGTTCAATATTTCTTTTAGATAAAGTCTCTGACCTATCTTCTGCTTCTTTTCTTGCCTTATCAGAATCCTTTTTATTGTTTTCAGTGATATCAATTCTTTCTCTTAGAGAATCTAAAGTCGTCTTAAAATCATTAGTCAGTGTTTGAACAGTTTCCATATGGAATTTCTTTTGATCAGCTTCACTACGAGTTATTTCAGTAAACATTTGGATTATGCGCTCTACATGTTCTTTCATTTTTAGCATGTTTGGAGTTATTAATTCAGATATTCCACCTGATTCTGCTTCTAATTGATCTTTCTTTAATCTGATTATGTCCAAAAACAAGTCTTTTGATTTTAAACCTGTACGAGTTTGAAGTGAATCCCATTCAGTTTTGCCTTCTTCATTATCTAGTCGGATTGATAGGGTAGAGGATGAGGATGGTTTTTTAGATTCTTCATTCTCATTCATGGTTGAGTCCTCCTTTGATTTGTTTATATTTTAGGTGTATATTATAGTACGTTTACATAGTTTACAAGTAAACAAATGTTTACATTAATATTTATGTGTATTATATCAGGAGGAATTGGATTAGGCAAGTGAGTTTTTACGTGATCAATGTTTTATTATGTCACATAAAAATGTGTTGCAAAGTGTGACGCTAACCTATATACTAGATTCAACAGCATACTAAAATATTAAGGAGGAGTTTTTTTATGGTTCAAGTTATACCTATTGATACAGGCCGAAGCTCTACTAAACTTATAAATGGAGTGTCTTTTAGATCCGTTGTTGGCGAATGGCATCATAGGGAGATTTCTGATAATGAGGAATATGAAGTAATTATTGATGGTGAAAAATATTTTGTTGGTCAACTTGCCATTGATGAATCGATTGCCCCAGTGGAGTTTAATACATCTTCAAAGATAACCAATGAGAATAAAGTCCTTTTTCTAACTGGCGTTGCTTTGTCAACAGTTGAAAATGATGAAGATACTAATCTTTTCGTTGTAACTGGTGTACCTGTCGATATGTTTAATGTGGCAACAAAGACTGCATTAGAGAACTTATTATATGGAGAGTATAATATCAGAGTTAATGATAAACATATCAAAAAATTATGTATTGATAATGTTACGATTGTTCCAGAAGGGGTCGCTGCCTTCCAACATCAATTATCAAAAGATGATAGTTTAAAACTTGGGAAAAAGAGAATAATCGATATTGGTTCTCTCACAGTGAACTTTAGCACGATATCGAACACAAAGTTTATTAATCGCGATTCTGGAACCTTAGCATTTGGCATGATTAAGATCAGAGGAAATCAGGTTAGTAATGAGCAGTATGTGAAACGTATTATTGCGGAATTATCACAAAAGTTCAGTGATTATGACCCTTCTGACCGTGTGTTACTTACTGGTGGTGGGGCTTTACAATTCAGTGAACTATTTAGAAAACACTATAAGAACTTAGAGATAATTGATAATCCTGTATTTGCTAATACTCTTGGGTATTATAGAATGGGTGTGAGTAGATGCATCAAGGAGAACATGAAAGTAAAAGCAGAGTAAGGAGAAAAGTTGTTTATTTTAATTTGGAAGATGAAGACGAGTTAATACTTTTTGAAAAAGCAACTAAGATGAATAATTTTAGTAAATGGGTTAAAAAATGCTTGATTAATGATGGGAAGAACGTAATAAAAGAACCAATTGTTGAGAAAACTAAGATTGAAAGAAAGACGAGGATAGAGAAAGATGATTTTGAAGATATAATGATGTGAGATGCAATTGTAATGATTGTGTCTTCTTTTTTTTGTTTTATCAAGTATGACTAAAAATGTGATATATAGTGTGACACTAGTGGTATGGAAAGATAAAGTATGCTATAAAGTATTAAGTCCTAAGAAATCAAGGCTTTTTATTTTGGGATAAATTTTAAATTCCCATTTATTACTATACATATAGAATAAGCATTGCTTAATATACATTAGGGAAGGTGAGGTGAATTAATTAAATGTTAAGTAAGATTGAAGTAGATGTTTTGCTGTATTTATTTGATAATCAATACAATAATCAAATGAATTCTATCTCTATAAAGAAATTATCAACTCTATTAAATCTTAATTATTTTAGACTAAGGAATATAATTGGACATCTTAATCAATTAAAGCTTATTTTTTCTGGATATAAAGAAAGGAATGCCTTCTGCTATTATATTTCAGAAAAAGGAATTGAAATTATTAAGGATTTTAAATCAAGTTTTAAGGAGGAATTATTATGAAAAAAAAGATACAAAGGCAATGTTGACTATGGTTACTGGCACTTTTATTATTGGTATTGGTTCTGAATTAATTACTCCATTTTCATTAATTGTAGGTTCTTTAGTGGGATTATTAGGTTGTATAATGTTTTTATTTGGAGCATTCTTTATGTTGAAATCAATGTTCAAAAGTATGCCTGAAATTATTACATTAACTAAAGAAGCAATAAAAAGGAGAAAATGAGCAAAAAATAATCCCCAAAAGTGGGGATTTGGTGAATGGTAGACTCAACTCATTTAATATGATGAATCATATTTATGCACACATATATTTTATTATGCAAGTACCACCTATTTAGAGACTATCGGTAAATAATGGAATGCTACTAAACCAAATCCAATGAGTATTTTTATGAGTGCAGGTGTCATGAAAATCATCTCCTTCCAATATGACTTTAGTATTACCGCAAACTCAAATACTTATACATCTAAAGGAGGTTTATTAAAAATGATTGTTAGAATTAATGGATCTGTTTTAAATCCTCCATGTGTTCATCCAATAATTGAAATCGAAAAAGAAGTATTAGTAAATCAATGGATTGAAGCAGGAAAGAAAGTTGAAAAAGTATTCAAAAATTATCTAGTTCCAATTTCTGTTATTTTAAGTGTAATTAATTTAGCGTCACCTGTTTTAGCAGTAGTTTCACCCGTACCCACATTGACAAATCCTGTAGGTAATCCAGTTGGCACAGCAAATCTAATTGTTTCATTATGGCCTATTATCACAATGGTTCAAGATTTAGCACTACCAGTAGGAATTATTGTATCAATATGGGGAATGGTAGAAATGATTATTGGTTCTCCTGGATGGAAACAGAAATTAAAATTTGCAGTAATCGGCTATATAAGCATGTTCATTATTCCCACATTTTTTGTTGCAATTCATAATGCTTTTAGTCCAGTTCAAATAGCGATTCCTAAATAAAGGAGATAATCATTATGATTAAATTCTTACAATATCCTATCACAGCAAAATTTGGAGCAATTGATAATGTTCACAAGGTTCCTCATTCTGGAGTAGATATTGGAAGTCCTATGTCTACTCCTGCCCAATCTTTAACAGATGGAATCATTAGTAGAATAATTCATGATAATATTATTGGAAATGGCATTGGAGTTAAATTAGATAATGGCAAAGAATTGGTTTATGGTCATTTATCTCAAGTAAATGTAACTTATGGTCAGCATGTTAAAGTTGGAGAAACATTAGGATTAACCGGAAATTCTGGAAGGTCAACAGGCCCACATATCCACGTTGGTTTAATATCTTCTAGTGGACAATATCAAGATCCAAGTAATTATCTTCAAAAATCAACTGAAACAGGATTCTGGGAAAAAACATGGCATGTATTGACCACTCCTGGCACAAATTTATTAGACGAAGCAAAACAAAGTATATTCAATAAGTTTTTATCATTTATATCCGATTTTTTCCATTGGATAGTTCAAAACAGTGATTATGCAATATTGATTGCAATGATATTTGCATTACTTGCAATATTTGGTTCTAAAAAAGCTGTAAAAGGGGTTTATTGGACTTTTGCCTTTTATATCATATTAAAAATGTTAGGAGTGACCATACAATGATTTTTGCTGAAAAAATTACTACTATTAAAAATATTAATTGGTTTAATATTATTGATACTAAATATGTAAGATTTAAAATTAAACCTGACTCCTCTGCTAGAAATTATCGTACAGAAGATTTTGTTAAAACTATTGCTGATCAATTCAAATTGCCCATTGATAGAATTATAAGACAAACAATCTTACCAAGAGGATACAAAGTACAGGAAAGGGCATCATTTGAAATTGATTTCAAAGAAAATAATGTAACATTTTACATTGGTGTGCCTGAAACTATTGCACCTCTTATTTACAGAAGATTAACGTCTATATGGGACAAGACCACCATTGATAAAGTAGATAATGCAGAAGAATTTGATTTAAATAAATCTGTTGTTTATGAATTAGTTTACAGTAAACATGATCTATATTCACTACACACTGATTCAAAGGACAACCTTCCCCTTATATCATTAATTGAAGCAGGAAGATTAATAGGAGAAAATGAAAAAGCAAGATTATTTTGTTATCTTGATCCAATTTATCAATTAGCATGGCAAGGTGAATTGGATGAAGCGTGGGATAAATTAAGAAGTGGAAATGCTCCGAGAAAATGGAATCAATCATTTAAGAATATTGCTTTTACAATTGCAATCGGATTGACTGAAATAATTAGAGAAGTAATTACTGGTTTTAGCGATTTAATTAGTGATGGAAATAGTCAAAACATCTATGCTAAAAAACCATCTGATCCAGAAGGACAGAAATATACAATTGAAAATTTATCAAATTCTACAAAAGAAAAAAGAAATAAATCATCTATAAGAACTTATCTTTGGGTTATTGCTGAATCAGAAGAATCCTCAAGAGCAAATACAATTGCAAGGACGATAGCAAGTAGTTTTCATGACATAAGTTTAGACAATGAATTAGCACCTTGTCAATTAAAAGGTAAAAAAGCAAATGAAGTTTTTAGGATTATAAATACCCATAAACCTCCAAGAATTAAACTAAATTTTAATATTATGTCATCAGCAGAAATATCTAAAATTGTTCAAATTCCTGGTAGAGAACTTCAAGAAAAATATCCTGAAATTGAAAGAGTTGAATTAGTGGAAGTTGAAGTTAACAATAGATTTTTAGATGAGTCAAAGGGGATTGAATTAGGCGATGCAACATTTAAAGGACAAACTGTTAAAGTATATCAACCTGTAAATGACCCAGATGAGGCGTGTTTGCCCAATGTAGGAATTGGAGGTATGGGGCAGGGTAAGACAAAGGGGTTGGTTTCTAATTTCCTTATAGGGGCATATTTAAAGGGATATGGAGGTCTAGCAATTGACCCTAATAAACGTGAAATTGGAGATCAAATACAATGTGCTGTTAATGCAGGAATTGTAAAAAAAGAAGACTTTATTAGAATAGATTTAGGACAACAAGCATTTTCATTGGATTGGTGTGAAACATTACATGATTCCAGTACAAAGGCTAGATTAGCTGGAACTGCCGTAGATTTCTTTGGTGTAAGTGATGATACAACTGGACAAACTGAAAGATTTTTAAGAGCATCTATAATTGGAATGACTACTGGTAAAGTATCAGAAATTATCAAAATATTTAATGATAAAACATATCTTAAACAAGTTATTGACAATATGGATGAAGGATTAAATAAAGCAACTTTAAAAGAATTTGAAGGCATGAGTGATGGTATGAAAGGTAAGATATTATCTCCTATTTATAATAGATTGAATAGGATATTATCAGATCCTCACTTGGCAAATTGTGTGAATTCTAATAATAGTTTGGACATGGTTCAATTAATGTCGCAAAAGAAAATTATTGTATTTGATGTTCCTAGTGATGATTTAGATAAATCTGCAATAGATGTAATTATTAATTTGCTATGTTCTAAAATTGATATTGCTATGAGATTAAGGAAGAAAATATATGGATCTGAAGCAGAATTTCCCTTCTACATCATGTTAGACGAACCACATCAATATCTTCGTAGTGCTTCAATATGGGAAGCAGCTGCTGTCGAGAGTAGAAAGTGGCTTATTGGATATTTCTGGACGTTCCATTACTGGGAACAAATACCAAATAATTTACAGAAAGCAATTAGAAATGCTTTGCCACATTATCATATTTATCCTACAAGTAAATTAACTTGGATTAGTTTAAAGGAAGAGGTTTACCCATTTGATTTATCAGATTGCTTGAAGTTAAAGAGATGGCACAGTATTAATATTATTAGAAGTGGTGGAGAAAATGCTGTACCATTTATTTGCAAGATGCAATTACCACCTGAGAAGAGATTTAAGAGTAAAAAATCAGAGTAAGATATACTTGCTCTTTTCTTTTTTAATAAATTTAATGTTTTTGGTATAGAACTCTTTCAAATTGTATAGAATTGTGATAATATCAAAATATAATGAAAAGAGGTTATTATTATGATTATTAATATGGTGAATAAATTAGTAGATGAGAAAATGGAGGAAAACGCTGATATGGCAAAGAAAAATAGGTTTCCACATGTAGATATTAGTATTGGGGATAAAGTAAAAGAAGAGATATTAGATATGAGTAGCCAAACACAAAGTCAAGTAGCTGTAGGATTTCAAGAAATGACAAACAATGATGATGCAGATATGATTCAACAAGAGATGGAATTAGTAAAAGATATTGAATCCGAGAGTGATAAGATATGGGATATAGGAAGTAAAGATGGAGAAATCAAAATGCCACCATTTGGTAGTTTGAGTAGTTTAAATGGACAAGTGAAAGAGGAAATTGATTTTAGTGGGGAAGATGAAACCGAGGCAGAGAAAAAGAAAAAAGAGGATGCAAAGTTAAAACGAGAACTTAGAAAGAAGAATTTGATGTTAGCAAACGAAGATAAAGAATCAGGATTCACATTTAATGAAGTTACTAGAGTTGGCAAAGGAAATGATATGTATAAATATCAAACTTTAGCATCAGCAGCAACACTTGGAAGATTGTGGGATGAAGGGATCTGCGAATATCAAGGAAATATCCAGAGAGGATATAAATTGAATAGCAAAAATGAAGAAGTAGCAGTTTTTAGTGCTTCTCATGTCAAGAAAATCCTTGAATCTGCCCTTACTCAAAAACTAAATGGCGGTGTGATCACGCTAAATATTTTAGATACAATTCCAATTAATTATGATGAAGATGATAGAACAATTCAAATTCTTCCTAATCAGAAATTACAAATATTAGATGGGCAACATAGAATTCGTTGCTTTAGTGCGTGGAACCGTTTATATCTCAAATCGCCCTCTAGTTGTATTTCTCCTGAAGAATTTTTTATGCCAATATTAATTGAGCATGTTTCGGAATTTCAAGCAAAAATGATTTTCTCAGAGTATGCAACAAAATTTTTAAAAATTTCAAATTCAAGATCCTTGTTTTTAGATGTTGATAGCAATATTAATAGAATTGCCACTAAAGTGATGAACAATAGTTTAAAATCTAAGGTAGAGGTAGTATCAAACACCATTAGTAAAAAATCTGATAAAATAATTACATTTTCAGTATTAACTAAGGGAATATCTGCATTTAAACCTGCGACACAAAAGGAATGTGAGAGGGTTGGAAATTTTTTATGTTTGTTTTGGGAAGAATTAATTGAAAATTTCCCGAAAAGTATGGGGGATGTTCATCCAGATATCAGGGCGTTTGAAAAAAGCAAGAGTTTCGCAAATGAAAGTATGTTTATGATTGGATATCACCATATTGCTAAGTTTCTCATTGACGATGAAGATTGGAAAATTAAACTAAAGAAATTGACTATGAACGGATTTATGTATCGTACAAATTCTATTTGGAAGGATATCTTAAGGAACGAAAATCGCATTGTGAATACAAGTAGTACACAAACTACAGTAATAAACAATATGTTGTCTCAAGTTAGTAAATGAGAAAAAATAAGGACTTAATACTTTTTGTAGTATTAAGTCCTTATAAAATTATTTATTTTTTCATTTTTTTAAAATGTGATTTTTTACTTTCTTCCTCTGCATCATAATCGCACCAACCTAATTCAGCACCTTGTTTTAAATACTTTGTAACAGTTGTTCTACAAATCTTTAATTCTTCTGCAATTTTTAATGTGTTTTGTAAATTATTTCCCCATAAATCACAAACTTCTTTAACTAGACTATTACAAGCATACTCATGACACTGTTCCCAATCAATATCTTCCTCTTTGAAATTTAATAATTTTGGTAGCTTACTATTCATAATGCTATTCTTTATCCATTCTAATTCGCTTTTCCTACAATCTAAGATTATGTAATTATCAATACCATTTTCTCTTGCTAACCATTCCTTATCAAAATCATTATCTTGAATTTCACTTAATGATTGCCAATTACCTTTGTGTTCTTCATAATGTTGTGATCCGTGACACTCACAAATAATTCCCTTTAATTTTTCTATGTAAAAATCATATCTATAATTATTACACCATTTTAATACCTTTTTAGTTAACTGATTTATAAAAACTATCTTTATTAATTGTTTTAATAAATTAAACATGAATTTTTCGGTATATGGAACCCCATCCGAACATTGTGGACAAGTAAACCCATCTTGTATAAAATTGTAAATCATCATTTCTTTTTCGCAACCGCATCTTGGACATTTTATCATTATATTCTTATGTTCGCCCATTGAATATTTATATGCGTCTTCTTTATTTTTTAAAAAATATATTAGATGTGGATGAGTAATTGATAAAGTTTTACATTGTTTACAAGTGATGCTTCCTTTTTTACCATTTGTAAAACCATTAATACTCTTTTTTTCCGAAAGATGTTCAGGGTGGTCAAGACATTTAAACCAATATCCTTTTTTATTTAAACCAGCAGAACCATATGGTATATCTTTTGGACTTATTTTATTTCCATCTTTATCGACGTTTAATTCTTCGTCCCATCTTAATAAAATATAATCAGCCAACTTTTTAGATAAATTTAAGTAACACCATTCAAAGAAACTAACCCATTTTTTATGTCCATTCATAGCACATTTTTGACAATAATATTTATTACTATCTATTACTGATCTATTATAATTATACCATGTTATTCCATTTAATTCTTTGCCACATCCATCACATTCACAGTCAACAAATACAGCAGAACTATTTGTTAAATCTTCAACTTTTACTCTTATTTTCGTTCCTCTTGGTACAATTAATCTTCCTTTACTCCCTATTGATTTTGGTATTTCATACTTTAGTTCCTCGTAATGTCTTAAATTAATAGAACTTAATCCAACCTCAACCTCTTTTGTTAT
>Ga0209000_1001731_pt1 | contig 13231 bp, 10 predicted proteins | sample RifGroD2_FD_183998 | JGI IMG/M metagenome (GOLD analysis project Ga0209000, IMG submission 183998) | Groundwater microbial communities from Rifle, Colorado, USA - Groundwater D2 (SPAdes) (version 2) | ecosystem: Environmental > Aquatic > Deep subsurface > Groundwater | place: Rifle, Colorado...
TGGCGCCGCAAAGGCCCGGTATCAGCACGCCGAGCTTCCCGTTGGCCGGCGCGATCTTTGTCTTTTTCATTTTATGTTTCCTCCTGGAGTTTCCTGCCGGGCAGGTTTAAGCGCCCGGTAAGTAAATAGGATCCGCTGCGCTACGGTGTAATGCGCCAGCAGCAGCACTATAATGATGCCCGCCGCCGGCAACCCGGCCAGCGTGGACGCCGCTATTATAACGAGGCGCGGCAGGCGTGCGCCTACGCCCACATCGCAACGCCCGGCTATCTCGTTCTCGGCCCTGGAGCGCGCGTAGGACACAGCGGCGGCTCCTATCAGCGCGAAGACGGTTACTCCCGCCATCAGGGCGTTGCCCGCGGCGGCGTAGTAATACGCGAAAGCCACAAAGACCGCGCCTTCGGTGTAGCGGTCCATCACCGAGTCCAGGAAGCCGCCGAAGCGGCTGACCTGCCCGGAGTACTTGGCCAGCGCGCCGTCGAGCACGTCGAAGAGCCAGGTGAATATCAAAATCGCCATTCCGGCGCGCAGCCTGCCTGTGGCCAGCACCGCCGCGCCGGCGAAAGAGAGTGCCGCGCCCAGCATGGTGAGCTGGTTCGGGGTCACGCCGGCTTTAGCCAGCACCGGGCCAAGCGGCGCGAAGGCGCGGTCTATTAAAGGGTCAAGCCTTCTGTTCGCCATCTTCTTTTCCTTTCTTAAGTTTTTCAGTTAGCACTATCAGCGCGGGCAGCAGCATAACGGCGGCGCCGAATACGCAGGCTATCCCCACCGCGGCCATCACGCCTATGCTCCTGAGCCCATTGTGGGCGGCGAACAGCAGCCCGCCGAAGCCAATGAATGTCGTAAGGGCCGACATCGCTACCGCCGGCCCGGTGTGGGTCATCACAAAGAGCACCGAACCGGGGCCTTCTTCTTCATAACGCCCGTAGACTATCTCGGCGTAGTCGTCGCCCAGGCCAAAGATAAGCGGAAGCATTACCACGCTGAAGAAATTGAACTTCATGCCGAACAACGCCATTGCGCCGAAGATCCACAGAAACCCGGCGCACAGAGGGACCAGTACCAGCAATATCGGTTTAGGTTTGCGGTAGGCCGCTATCACCGGCAGCGCGGTCAGCAACAGCGCCAGAGGCAGGATCTTCCTGCCGTCGCGTTCTACCATGTTAAGGATGTCGGCGAAAATAATGGATTCGCTGCACGGATGCACAACCTTGCCGGGTATGGGGATATCTCGTATCTCATCAGAAGATTTGCGCACCAGTTCGGTGTCGGCAAGGTCAATTTTAGGGAAGATAAGCACGGCCGGGCGGCCGCTATCGCCGGAGAACAACCGCAGTATTTCCTCGGGCAGGCTGTTCCTGTCGGTAGGCGGCGGGTCCAGCAGCTTCCTGGCGCTGTCGAGCTTTTGCTTTTCTTCCCCTTTCAGAGCGTACAGCGGCGCGTCGGCCAGCATGGCGCTGATGCCGTGCAGTACCTCCCGCTTTTTAGTCTGGTCTTCCGGCAGGAAGGTCAGCAGCGAGGCGTGGCCCGCTATTGTGGTGCCAGGCGTCTTCTCTTTTTCCTCCAGCACGCGCGTTACGGCGCGGGCTTCCTCCAGGTCACGTACCAGCGCCAGGTCGGGCGTTAACGAGGTTCCTATGATGGTGTTTACGTGCTCGTCCAGTTTAAACGAGGCAATATTGGAACCTTGTATCTTGCTGAAATTATATTCGAACGAGGAGTCCTGTACCTTTGATACCGAGTAGAGGGTTATAAGCGCCGCGCCGATAAGCACCGGGATATAGAAAACTTTGCGTACCGGTTTAAAGTTGCAACCCAGCGACGGGCTTATCTTCGCAGGTTTTATCTTCTCCAGCAGCAGTATCAGCGCCGGGAATAGCGTGAAGAACACCAGCATGTTCAGGAATATGCCAATGCCGGCGATAAGGCCGAACTGGGAGAAACCTTTGAATTCGGCGAGCGTGAGGCTGAGGAACACCAGCCCGGTGGTGAGACCGCTGAGGAAGATGGGCCCGCAGGTGTTGCGGAGGGTGGCGGTTACGGCCGCGCCCGGAGTCAGGCCGCGCAGGCGCTCCTCGGTATAGCGGCTGTACAGCACTATCCCGTAGTCGGTCGAAATGCCCATCAGGATGGAGGCTAGGAAGGCGCTGATTATGTTCAGGTAGCCGATGGCGGCGTAGGCCCCGGCGAAGGTTATAAGGAGCCCGGCGGACATAGGCAGCAGTATGAGCAGCAGTGGCCGCACCTGCCTGAAGTATGCCACCAGCAGGATGATTACCAGCGCCAGCGCGCCCGCGCCGGTATATTTCAGGTCGCGTTGCAACTGGTCGTTAAGGTCTATCTGTTTCTTGAACCTGCCGGTGTAGGAAACTTTAATGGACGCGTGGTAGGCGGCCGGGTTTGTTCTTGCCACGGCGGCTTCGGCCTGGGCCAGCAATTTGCGGGAGAAGTCCAGGTTGCCGGCCAGGCCCGAAGGCTTTATCAATAAAATTAGTTCGCGTCCGTCCTTGCTGACGAAATAGTCGCGGAAGATATCGTCGCTCTTGTATTTGTTCTCGAGATCCGAGAAGTCCAGCTTGTAATCCTCGTCGAGCAGGTCTATGAAGAGCGGGTTGGCCTTCTGCTTCTCAAGTTTTATCTTCCTGCTTATCCTGGCCTTTATGGTTTCCAGGTCGGCCAGGTCCATGTATAAGAGCTTGCGCGCTTCGAAGTACTCTTTCGGCTGGCGCCAGTTTATATAACGCACTTCCGGCAGTTTTTCCAGTTCTTTTACGAGGGCGGCGGCGAAGAGTTTTGACTTTTCCAGGTCGCCGGATTCTATGTCTACCACCAGGTAACCGGTGCCGCCGAATTCTTTGGTGAGTTCGTCCAGGGACTTTACGCTTTCAAAACTGCGCGGCAGGAGTGCTTCGAAATCTGACTGGAAAGTGAGCTTGCCGGAGTAGTGCAGTGAAACCGCGGCCAGCGCGGCATAGAAAACAACTATACCCAGGAAATGCCTGCCGATAAAACTTAGACCTCTTTTTGCAAGCCCGGCCATATCAATCCCCACCCGCTGTGTCTGTTCCGCAGGCTTTTGCCAGGTCCGCCCGCGCCATGTTGTAGTCGTAGATGGCCTGGTAGTAGTCCTTCTCGGCCTTAGCCTTGGCGGCCACGCCTTCCAGCGCGTCCCTGGCCTCGCCGGTGCCTATGCCGTACACCAGCCCGGCGGCCATAACCCAGCGCTGGGCCGCGTCCAGGCCTTTCCTGGCGCTTTCTATATTGGCTTGCGCCTCTTTGGCGGTATGCCAGGCGTTCTTGACTTGCAGGACTATGCCTTTGCGGGCGAAATTCTCTTTCTCGCGCAGCTTGTCAACGTCGGTTTGCCTGGAACTTATCCTGGCTTTCCAGGCGGCTGGCGTGATATCGAACTTTGCGCCGACGGCTAAGCCGCCGGTGAAACCGTTGTACGGGTCGTTGAGCCAGGGGTTTTTCTGGTCGTCGCGTACGGAGGAATTATTGTAGACGGCTTCGCCGGCCAGGAAGATAAGCGGGTACTGGTCCGCCTTTTCCGCGTCCACCAGCAGCTTGCGCGCCCTGATGCCGTGTTGGAGCATACCCCACTCAGGCCGGCTGTTGAATGCTTTTTGCACGTAGGCTTCTACCGGTTCTAGTTCCTCCTCCTCTTTGCGGAGCTGGGTGTCGGCTATATCAAAATCGGGGTTCTCATCCATGCCCATCTTCTGCATCAGCGCCAGGCGGGCCATGGTTATGGACCTGTCGGCCAGATTCCGGTTCTTCTCCGCCTCAGCCAGGTAGACCTTAAGCATCTCTAGGTCGCTCTTCTTTACCTCGCCATTGCCTTCGGCGTAAAGCTTGTCGGCTTTCTCTATGGCTTCGTCGAGGACCTTCAGCGCGTCCTCTACCGTCCGCTTCAGGCGGCGGGCCAGCAGCAGGCCGTTGTAGTACTTCTTCACCTCGTAGATCACCTCGCCGCGCTTCTGCGCCGCTTCGCCCTCTGCCACCTTGGCGCCGCCCTGGGCTGCGCCTATGTAACTGTCCAGCTTGCCCCAGGTATAGAGCGGCAGTTGCGCTTCCAGCTTGGCGTGGTAGTACGGCCCCCAGACGCCGTAGTCGTTGTGGTAGTCCTGGGCGTTGCCGGTTACCTTGTAGGCGGGGGCCGCATAGGTGAGCAGGCTTATCCTGGGCTGGCGCGCGGCCCGCGCTTCGGCCTCGCCTGCCCGGTAATTCTGCGCTCCCAGCGCGAGCTCTTTTACCTCGGGGCTGTTGGCGGAGGCGTAAACCGCGCATTGCCGCAGGGTATACTGTTCCGCCCGCGCTGAGAGCGGAATAAAAAGCAGGGCGGCCAGCAGGCTACTTCGCTTCATTTAATTTCTTCTCCATCAGTTTTATCAGGTGAGGGAATCCCTTTTCTTTTATGATGCCGGAATGCTGGTTGCGGTAGATCAGCAGCAGGCTTTCCCCGTCGGTTATCACGTCGTAGATGCGCCAGCCCTTTCCGGTCTGGTATAGCTGGAATTCTGTGGAGAGTTTCTGGTCCTCGTCCTTGTAGGCTATCGCGGTGAAGACCGACGCTTTCCCCGCTTCCAAAGGCCGTTCGCCAGTGTAAATGAGTTCTATCGGTCCGTTGAAGAACTTCTCTATCTGCGGGTAGCCTATCTTCTCCACCAGCACCGTCAGCAGAGCTGCGTATTTCTCGCGGTCCGCGGGCTTCTGCTTCTCCCAATTCCTGGCCAGTATCAATCTGGCCATCTCATGCAGGTCCAGTATTGTGCTGATATTTTCTTTAAGGACGGTTCTGCGCTGTTTTTCTTCCGCCGTTATTCCCGGCGCCTGCACATCAGCATATAGTCTGGCCGAAGTGACCAAGGCCTGTACGGCTGATGTGGCTGGGCCGGTGGACACGGATATGTCAGCAGGAATGGCCGTCTGAACGGTCGTGTTCTCTATCAATTGCTGGGCGTTGGCGCTACTTGTACAGATATCCAGCAACAGCGTCAGTAAAACGATCGATATACGTTTATGGTTTAACATACGCTTCTTTCCCAAGGGCCAGCCAATGGACCGGGCGGCGTTTTGTCGGGGTTTGGGTAGGCGGGAAACGCCGTCCGGCCGATATGGGCTTACTCGGGTTTCTTAACCTCGAACTTGCGCATGGCGAAAGATGTCCCGCCGGAGACCTTCATCCGTGCGGCCAGCTTGTGTGTTCCGGCGGCAAGCCCGTTCAGATGGAACCACCAGTAGCCTGAAGAATTAAAGCAAGGGGCCCAGGCGCCGCCGTCCAGGGATATTTCAACCTGCTCGTCCTGGGCCGCGCTGATGCGCACCGCGTAATGATCGAACGATACCGCCTCGTTGGTCTTTGGGTAGTCTATTTTTACCGGGTTTGCCTTGCTCTTTTTACCTGTGTTTGTCATGGTTCGTCTGCTCCTTTGGCCCGGTTGTGTTTTCCAGGCACCATTTCTCAATAGCTTCTGAAATCTGCGCAGGCAGCAGGTCGAAGATGCTTTTATCCTTTAAGATAAATCTTTGCGCCAGACAATCTTTGTATGTTGAGATCTCAGCATCGGGATCTGCGCTGATTATGATTATCGGGGGCAGGGGCAGCTTCGCTTCCAGCCGCATCGCGGCGCACAATGAAACCGCCGTGCCGTCCGGAAGATTGAAATCCATCAGAATGCAGTCCGGTCTTGAGCGCCGCAACTTAACAAGGGCTTCCTCGCAACTGGAGGCGGAGTCCACGTTATACCCGCAAGTTTTAAGGTGCCAACCGACCAGTTTATTCCACGCGTGTGTGTCGTCTACGACAAGTATCCTCTGCATATTCCCTCCGGGTTGCCCGCGTTCTGTGATTCGGGGGAAGGCGGCATTATGAGGAACGACTGCCGCCTTCCCTTCGAAACGGGGACTGGCGGGGTACGGTTAGGGGGCCGGGGAGCCCCGCCAGTCCGGATACAAATATCTCCGCGTTCTGTGTTATCCTCTCCTGTCTTCCTGGCGACGGCCGTTTTTAAGATTGGCTACGCCGATAAAACCAAGCGCATGTATAAGCAGCAGGAACAAAGGGAAAAATCCGAAAACGGACATCGGGCTGTCTGGAACTGCGTAATAGAGCGCGAGGTTGCTGGCTGCGAGGACTACCTGGCCGGCAGCCGCCCAGGATTGGCGCTTTAATGTTTGCCAGCCGAAAAGCATTACCAATACGCCGTCCACCGAGTTGAAAACGGTGAAGTCGCTCATTTCCGCCATGGAGAACATCCAGAGCAGCGCCCCAAAACTTAAACCGGCCGCGCCGGAAATGCGCGTAAAGGAAAGCGCGAGCCCGGTAGTTAGCGAGCTAAGAGTTCTCGCTCCGTGCCCATGTTCCCCCCGGCCGCGCAGCGTGAATACCCCTATCAATCCTATGCCCAGGCCGCAGAATACAAGCATCTCTGCCGGAAGAGGCAGTTTGTCCGCAGTTGCCCCGCCGTAGTACATGGCCAGCATATATGCGGCAAGAATAGCGCTGCCGGCTTTTTTCTCGGCCAGTATGGCTACGGCGCCCAGCAGCAGCGCCAGGGCGCCCGGGACCGTGGTCAACGCAGATCTGGCTCCTACAATAAGGCCGTGCATCTGGAAACCTGCGAGAAATACCGGGCTTAAGGCGCCCAGGTACTTGAATATCCTCGCGGTTGGCTTGCTGATCATATTGGTGGCTCATTATTGCGGCTGCGCGTTATAAATTACTGCTGAGTGAAACCGCTGTTCTGTTCTTTTGCTCCTGGTTTCTTGCCCGCAACCGGAGCTGGCCATTTCCTTGCGGGAAGAGGCGCGGCGGCGGCGCTTGGCCATGTCCGGGCTTCTTGTGTGGCCGCACTGCGTACGCATTTGGCGCCGGTATAGGTTACGCGCTCGGTTTGAACTGTGCGACGGGAAAGGCATTCGTAGCTGTTGCATCCCCCTGTTTCTGTATCGAATTCCACGCAGGGGCGCCAGTCGCAGGTTTCCATAGAGTCCGTTTCCGGCTCTCCCGGAGTGCCGCTTACGAAAGCGAACCCGGCGCCGCACTCTGCGAAGCGTAAACAGCCTGTGGCCTGTGTATCTATAAACTTCTTCTTCTGGTTCTTGCCGCATTGCAGGCTCTTGCATGCCCCGTTTGCGCTATGCTCAACGCAGTCCAGCTGCAGGCACTCCTCCGATTCCACCGTCACCGTGGAGGTTAGTATGCAGCCGCGGTTCGGAGACTCGGCCGGAGCCGCGCTGGCTACATTCAACGTTGTGGCGAGCGCGACCATGAGTAACGCTTTCATAGCAGTGTCCCTTCTTGCCTGGCCGACTTTCGGGAGATATCCTGGTGCATTGACGGAGTCCGCAGATAAGATTTCATAAGCCAGGCCTTAGCTAGAAAATACCGTTCACGCCCCGGCTGCGTTCTATCCCTTGCGCCTGAACTTGGCTCCCGCTTTCTACAATGCATTACTTTCGCTCCTTAATTGCTCCACGGGTATAACTTTCTTTTTATTCCTGAAGATCAGGTAATACGCCGCGGGTATCAGCACCAGGGTTATTATCGTGGAAACGATAAGCCCTCCGATAATGGCCAGGGAGAGCGGCTGCCAGAACTCGGAGCCCTGCTTTCTGGATATAGCCATCGGCACGAAGCCCAGTACCATGGCGCTGACGGTCATAAGGATGGGGCGCAGGCGCACGCGGCCGGCCTCCTTCAGGGCTTCCTTAATATCCCAGTCGTTGTCGTCGATGAGCTGCAGCGCGTAGTCCAAATACACTATCGCCTGCTTCACCACCAGGCCCACCATCATGATGAGGCCGATGAACGTTGTCACGTTAAGGCTGAAGCCCGTCAGCGCGAACACCCAGATGGCGCCCGCGAAACCGAACGGCAGTGAGAACATGATTATGAGCGGGATAATGAGCGACTCGAACTGGGACGCCATTATCATGTAGGTGAGCATGATGCCCAGCGCCATGGCGACTGCCAGGGAAACAAAGGATTCTTTCTGTTCCTTGACCGAGCCGCCGTAGGCCCAGGATACGCCAGCAGGCATGGGGATCCCGGCCAATAGTTTCTCCAGTTTGGTGGTGGCTTTTCCCAGGTCGTTGCCGGTAATGTTCGCCTCTACCTTTACTATACGCTGCTGGTCCTCGCGGTCTATCTGCAGCGGGCCCGGTTTCTTTTCGAAGCTGGCCAGGTTGGAGAGCCGCACCGGTTCCCCGTTGGAGGCCCGTACGAACAGGCTTTCCAGGTCCGGTTCCGCCCGGCGGTCTTCCTCCCGCAGGCGCACCACTATGTCGTACTCGTCGCCCAGTTCGCGGTACACGGCGTTCTTCTTCTGGCCGAAGGCCAGGTTAACGGTGTCGGCTATGGTCTGCACCGGTATGCCCATCGAGCCGGCCTTGCGCCTGTCTATCACCACATGATACTCGGGGCGGGTCATATCCAGGGAGACGGTCACGTCCTTAAAACTCCCGTCTTTTATCATGAGCTGCTTGAGTTTTTCGGCCAGGGCGTTCGTTACTTCCAGTTCGTGGCCGTAGATGTTAACGCTCATGGGTTTGCCGGAGCCGGTCAATTTTGAGGTGACGCTGCCGCCCGAGAATGCCAGCCGCGTTATGCCGGGGATCTTGGTGATCTCCCGGCGCAGTTTTTCGTTTATTTCGGTAATGCTGAGGGGACGCTTGTTCTTGGCGTTCAGCGAACCCATAAAACTGCCGATCGAGGAGCCGCTTTTCCCGCTCATCCCGCCGTTGGAGTTTTTGCTGTTCTCCCCGTCGCGCCATAGGTAGCCGGTGGTTACCCATTCCTGCGGCACAACTTTCTTAAATGCCGCCTCAACCTGCTCCATTACCTTGTGGGTGGCTTCCACCCTTGTGCCCACTGGCAATTCCACGTCTATCTGCATCTGCCCGGTGTCCTGCTCGGACATGAACTCGGTGGGGATGAAGGGGATCAGCAGCAGGCTGACCAGGAGCAGGGAGGTGGAGCTTATCACCACCTTCCAGGGGTGCTCCAGCGTCCAGCCTATAAGGTCCTTGTAGGAATTGTCCACGCGCTCCAGCGCCCGCTCGAAGGCTTTGTAGAGTTTGTTGAAACTGCCTGCCTTGGAGGGCTTCTCCGGGCGCAGTATCAGCGACGACATCATGGGACTGAGCGTCAGTGAGGCCAGCAGAGATGCCAGCAGCGTGGCGCACATCACCACCGACAGTGGGCGGAACATAACGCCTGCCATGCCGGTGGCGAACATCATGGGCAGGAATACCACGCAAGAGGCCAGTGTGGCCATGGTGACCGCGCGGCCCACCTCCGACGTGGCGTTGATGGCGGCGGTCCTCGGGTCTTCGCCCAATTCTTCCTGGCGGCGGATCTGGTTTTCCATCACCACCAGCGCGTCGTCCACCACCAGGCCTATGGCTATGGTGATGGCCAGCATGGAAACCAGGTTAATGGTGTAGCCTAACATGAACTGCACCAGGAACGACAGCAGCAGCGAGACCGGGATGGATGTGAACACTATCACCGCGGGCCGCAAGCGCCGCAGGAAGAACAGTATGACGGCAAGTATCAAAAAAGCCGCCACGTACAGGGTTTCCGTCAGGTTTCCCAGCGTGTTCTTAATGTCATTGGAGGTGTCTATCAGGGGTTTTATCTCTATGTCGGCGGGTATGCGCTTATGTATGTCGGGAAGGGCTTTGCGCACTTCTTCGGCCACGGCTATGGCATTGGCCTCGCTGCGCTTCTGTACCATCAGTATGGCGCCGGTGCGGCCGTTGGCCATCACCTTCTCGCTCTCATAGGGGTGGCTGTCGTTTATCTGCGCCACATCACCTATCTTTATTGCCTGGCCGCGGAACACGCCTACGGTGGCTCCCGCTATCTCCTGGGGCGAGCTGAACTCGCCGGGCACGCGCAACATGTAGTCGGTCTGGCCTATCTGCATGTTGCCGGCGGGCTGCATCAGGTTGTTGGCCAGCACCGCGCGTTTTACGTCGGAAAGCGTCAGGCCGTAGGCTTCCAGTCGCCGGCGGTCCACGTCCACGTTTATCTGGCGGCTTTGGCCGCCGCGTATTATTACGTTGCCCACGCCCGGGATGCGCTTGAGCATGTTGGAAACGTCGTTGTCCAGGATGTTATATATTCTGGGATAGGATTCCCCGGCATTCACGGCCATGATCAGGATCGGGATGTCTTTTAAGTCTATGCGCATCACCATCGGGTCGTCGGCGCCGTCGGGCAAAAGTTTCTTGAGCATGCCCAGTTTGTCGCGCACGTCGTTGGCGGAACTGTCCAGGTCGGAACCCCATTCGAATTTCAGGGTGACTACCGAAAGGCCTTCCTTGGACGTTGAATTGAGATCTTTGAGTCCGCGCACGGTGGAGGTCTGGGCTTCCACTTTACGGGTAACCTTGGCCTCCACTTCCTCGGCGCTGGCGCCCTGATAGGTGGTTATAACGCTGACCACCGGGTAGCTGACGTCGGGGAACATGTCCAGCCCCATGCGCGAGAAGCCGGCCAGCGACAGCACCAGCAGGCCGGTGTAGATCATCGCTATTGCCACCGGATGCTCCACCGAGAACTTCGGCAGGGCCAGGACTTTGACTATCTTGTTTTTTATCTCTTTCATTATTGCGTCACCGTTACGGTAGCCCCGTTGCTGAGGTTGTGCCAGCCCATCGTCACCACCTGCTCGCCCGCGCTCAGGCCGGTGAGCACCTCGGCAAAAGTTTCTTTAATTTCGCCTATCTTCACCGGGCGTTCCTCGGCCAGGCCCGCAGGCGTCACTACGAACACGCGGGTGGTATTGCCGGTGGCGGCCAGGGCGTCGCGGGAGATGGTAAGCGCGCCGGGGCGGGAGGCCGCTACCAGGCTGACGCGGGCGAACATGCCGGGCTTAAGCTTGTTTCCCGGGTTCTCCGCGGTTATCTCCACGTCGGCGGAGCGGGTGGCGTCGTCCATGGCGTTGGACATCTTCATGACCCGGCCGTGAAAGACCAGGCCCGGGTAGGGGTCGGCGCTGAATCTGGCCGTCATTCCTATCCTTATCTTGGGGAAGTCGCGCTCGGTAACGCGCACCACAAGTTTCACCGGGGACACTTCGGCCACTTCGCAGACCGGGGTAGCCGGGGTTACGTTCTGGCCGAGGTCCAGAAAATAGCGCGTCAGCACGCCGTCGAGCGGGGCGGTAACTTCGGCGGCGGCGAATTTCAGCGCCGGCTCGTCGCGGTCTATCAGCGCCACTACCTCACCTTTCTTAACGGTGTCACCCGCGTCCTTGATCTTGCGCAGCAGGCGGCCGGGAACCTTGGGGTATATCCTGGCCTCGTTCATGCCGCGCACGTCTCCGGTGAGCTCAAGAGTCTCCTCCACCAGTTTGCGCTGTACAGGCTCGGCCGTTACCGGGACCTTTATTACGCCCATAGCCTCGGCCTTATGAAAGAACCGGGACCCGCCCTTAGCCAGAAGCACCAGGACCATAAAGGCGGCCAGCGCTATAAATATCTTTTTTTTAGTACTCATTTTATTGCTCCTTATTGCTGATTCCATACCAGTTCCCCCCCCATCAGTTCGCCGTCGCCGGCAGGCCTGTGGCCCGCTCAAGCGAAGTGCGGGCGACATTGTAATCGTAAAGCGCTTTTATTTGCTGGGTGCGGGCGTCTATGTTGGACAGTTCCGCGTCCTTGAGGTCCAGCAGCGACAGGAGGCCCATCTTGTAACGTTCCTGCGCTATGCGCAGGTTTTCGGCGGCGGTTTCCACGTTCTCCTGCTGCGCGGACAAGCTTTCTTTTGAGTTGGCCAGCGCATAGTAGTGCTGGCGCACTTCCATCACCACGCCATCTTGTGTGGCCTTGGTCTGTTCCTTTGCCTGGGCCACGCCGGCTTTCTGGGCTTTGTAGCGGCCTATTGAGAAGAGGCCGTCGAAGAGAGGAATCGAGACGCCCGCCTTGGCCGTCCAGTACTTATAGTCTCCCGAAGAACTCCCCGGAGCAAATTCCCTGCCTTCCCAGCTGTAGGCGAAGCCGGCGAAGACGGTGGGCAAAAAACCCGCGCGGGCAAGTTCCCTGGCGGAGATCTGCAGCTCCTCGGCAGCCTTGGCCAGGTGCAGTTCCGGCCTGCGGGAGAGGGCGGAGTTGAGCTGTTCTGTGAGCGGCGTGTCCAGGGGCTCTTCCGGGAACTCTCCCTCTATTTCCATGGTTTCGCCGGGCTCCAGGCTGAGCAGCAGTCTGAGGTTCTCCAGCGCCACCGTTTGTGTATTGCGTGCGGATATCGTGGCGGTTTTGGCGTTTACGTGGCGCACGCTGGCGCGGGAAACGTCGAACGTGGAAACGCGCCCTTCCTTATATAGGTTGCGGGCGGTTTCCAGGTTCTCCAGCGCTACCGCCTCGGCCGCCTGCGCTATGGTCAGCAGTTGTTTGGCGTAGAGGGAGGTGTAGAAAGCTTTTTTTGTATTGAGCGTCAGGTCGTTCTGCGCGCCGGCCAGTTTAAGGGCCGCTATGCGCGTGTTGGCTTTCATGGTGCGGCGCAGCGGCGCCATGCGCCAGGAGAATACGTTGAGGTCAGCCGACAGCGTGGACAGGTAAAAATCGTCAGAACCGTAGGAGGCCCTGGGGCTGCCGGCCGCCGGGATATAGCTGTTGTCTATGTAGACGCTGTTCCAGTTTACCCTGGGCACGAATTCGGATACGGCCATGAGATTCTGGCCTTTGGCGGCCTTTATCCCCTGGCGGGCGGACACCATGGAGGGGTTCACTTCCAGCGCCCGCGCCAGGCAGCGCTCCAAGCTCCACTGTTGCGCGGCAGGGGCTGTTTGCGCCGACGCGGTGGCGGCGGTCAGCAATAGGACGCCCAGCAGGGCGCGGGCCACGCCCGCCCCTTTGGAGATAAGTGTGGCCAATCTTTCAACGCCGTTCGCTTTATGCTCCGACGCTTTTTCTCTTGAATTAAGCATATAGTGCAGGAATAACCCATCGAGGACCGCGCCCATGGGCGCCGCGCTGCCGGGTTCCAGTTCTCCTTTATTCTCGTGCTTTTGCAGCATTCCGCCGATGTTGGCGAGGTGGACGACTTCCGCTTTGCTTGTTATTTCCCTGAAAGACTTGCCATGGCTGGGTGACAGGAAGCCTTGCAGGATGAACCTGGCCGCGCCTGGCCTGCCCGCGAAAAAATCCCGGTAGAATGCGAACAGCTCTGCCAGTTTGGGGTTCAGTGGCTTGTCCGCGGCCATTATTTCCCCGGCCC
>Ga0209000_1001735_pt1 | contig 13222 bp, 15 predicted proteins | sample RifGroD2_FD_183998 | JGI IMG/M metagenome (GOLD analysis project Ga0209000, IMG submission 183998) | Groundwater microbial communities from Rifle, Colorado, USA - Groundwater D2 (SPAdes) (version 2) | ecosystem: Environmental > Aquatic > Deep subsurface > Groundwater | place: Rifle, Colorado...
TCGGATATTAAGGGAAGTCAATGATCGGACATATCGTCGCAACGGTCAAGGAAGTCTATTTCCACTAAATCACGCCAAGCAAGATCAACGAAAGGTTGAATTGTGGTATCAATTGAATGCATATTTGCTTGAGAATTATTACGGGAGGTAAAGATGAATTTTACTTGTAAACGTTGTGCTATGTATCATACAAATTGTAATATACGATGTGTAATATTAGCTGCGTGGAAAAAGAAAAATGGGAGGTAAACTGCTTTGCCCTGGATATTTTATGTATCCCCAGCGTATGATGGTGAGGATATAGTTAAATGGCCCACTGAGAATTTTAAACAGGACGAACTTAAAGTTATCCAAAGATTCTTAGACGAGTTAAAAACCCATGGTAAAAATACAATCCTCGATGAGATTTGGATAGAGAAAGATGAAAGGTGAGATAATTTACTATGGTTATTTGTATCTCGAGTTCGATGAAATTTGAAGAGGAAATTAAAGATCAATGCAGAAAGCTAACGTCAGAGGGTCATATTGTTTTAACTCCGGTGATTGGAATTGGAGGTCATGAACTATTTGGTAAGGGCTCGCCATTAATGACCTTCCATAAGGATAAAATTAATCTCAGCGATATGATTCTTGTGCTTAATGTTGGAGGTTATATTGGTGATGGTGTACGTAAAGAAATAGATTATGCCATAACACGGAATATTCCCATTGAATATTTAGAACCGATTTAAATAATGGAGGTGACCAACTTTGGACGTAGGCGTCATGCTAGGAAAACAATTTAGTAAGGGTAAGAACAAAGGCCCATATATCGTTACTGAAAAATTAGATGGCGTACGACGCCTACTGATAAAGAAAGATGGAGTTCCTAAGTTTTATAGTAGGACTGGTATCGAGGACACTGGATTAGTTGACCTCAGACAGGAAGCATTGCATCTTCCAGATAACATGGTATATGATGGAGAGTTACTAGCCATGGGGTCATATTCTAATGCTCTTGAGTTACGTCAGGCTACTAATGCAATAGCGTCTACTAAAGGTATGAAGCGTGGGTTAACGTTCAACATATTTGATGCTATTCCGGTAGCTGAGTTCTTCAGATTAGGAGTATTAACTGATGGTCGTGGAGAACCCGCAGTGGCTAGGAAGATCTATATTTGTTCTATTTTGAAGGACCCGAGCTTTAGTTTATTACTGACAGACCAGGGTACGTACGACTACTTTATGAGGAAAGTGGAACCCACATTCAACTCGATCTTTAAGTTCAAGTATATTAGATCTGTGCCAATCTTAGGCGTGGCTTCTACGGACGAAGAGATAATGGGGTACGCTCAGGAGATCTGGGATCGCGGCTTTGAAGGCGTTATGCTGAATACTTTGTATGGTAAGTACGAGTTCAAACGGTCCAATGGTTTGCTGAAAGTTAAACAGAGTAAGGACCATATTCTACCGATCATAGCATTTAGTGAAGGGGATGGTAAACTTAAGGGTATGCTTGGATCATTGATTGTCGACTACAAAGGACACGCCGTTAGTGTTGGTTCCGGGTTAAATATTATGGAGCGTGAGGAGATTTGGGCTAACCGAGAAGCATATTTAGGTAGGTTAGTTGACATGGAATCCTTTGGTGAGTCTAAAAATAAGAAGGGGATGGTATCACTAAATTGTCCAATATTCAAGGGAATTGTGTAAAATGGGTGAAAAAAGTGTGACGTTTTTGTTACACTTGTTACGTTTTTGAAAATTGGATATTTGAAGAAATTGTGTAAAAGGGCGAAAAAAGGCAAAAAGTGTGACGTTTTTGTGACAGTTGTGACGTTTTTAAAAAAAAGTGTAACAGGCCTTAGCCTTAGGGGGAGTGGGCTTTGCGGGTTTTCTGTTACGAAAACAAAAAAAATCACTAACCTTTATAAGAGAAAAATTAATATATAGAAAGTTTATAAATGTGTTTCAAAACGTAACAAGTGTAACAGGTAGACAGTGGGGGAGAGAAGAGGGCGGAGATGTGGATTTTTATCAAATCAAAGAAAGGGCTGCAAAGAATAGTGTCATAGAATTATTCCCAGATTTTAAAGTGTGTCGATCTAAAGATTTAATGGTTAGAGGAAGATCATTCTATGCTATCTGGGATGAGGATCGAGGAATGTGGTCCACCGATGAGTATGACGTTCAAAGATTAGTAGATGGTAAACTTGTTGTGCATCAAAAAGAACTTACTGCTAAAAGCGATAATCGAATCAATGTAAAGTTAATGAGCGATTTCTCTAGTAACTCGTGGGCAGAGTTTAGAAATTACATTGGGCATATTTCTGACAATGCCCAGCAACTGGATACTCAATTAACATTTGCTAATACTACGGTTAATAAAAAAGACTATGTTAGCAAACGATTAAATTATCCATTAGAGAAAGGAAAGATTGATAGCTACGACAAGATCATTGGGACGCTCTATGATCCAGAAGAGCGTGAAAAGCTTGAGTGGGCAATTGGCGCTATTGTTTCAGGCGATTCAAAAGATATCCAAAAGTTTATTGTCCTTTATGGAGAAATGGGTTCTGGTAAGTCAACGATACTTAACATCATTCAAAAGTTATTTATGGGATATTATGTCACCTTCGAAGCCAAAGCGCTTACTGCTTCAGGTAACACCTTCTCGACAGAAGCATTTAAATCTAACCCGCTTGTGGCGATTCAGCATGATGGCGACCTATCAAAGATTGAGGATAACACCAAACTAAACTCTATTGTATCCCACGAAGAAATGAGTGTTAGGGAATTATATAAGCCGTCATATACCACTCGATTCAACGCCTTCTTGTTCATGGGTACTAATAAGCCGGTAAAAATCACCGATGCTAAGTCTGGTGTTATACGAAGACTTATAGATGTCAAACCATCGGGCAATAAGATACCGCCAAAAGAATATCAAATCCTAATGTCCCAAATAGACTTTGAGCTTGGAGCCATAGCTAAACATTGTCTTGATGTTTATAGGGACTTAGGTAAGAATTACTATTCATCATATCGTCCAATTGATATGATGATGCAAACCGACATATTTTATAATTTTGTGGAATGTAATTATGATATTTTTAAAGAGCAAGACGGGGTCTCGTTAGCACAAGCATATGCAATGTATAAAACATATTGTGATGAAGCTTTAATCGAGTATAAAGCCCCACGTCATAAATTTAGGGAGGAACTGAGAAGTTATTTTAAAACATTCTCTGAAGTTATGCGCGTTGCTGGATTGCAAGTTAGAAGTTACTATTCTGGGTTTCTAGGGGATAAACTAAAAATTGTACCCCCAGTCAAAGAGGAACCTCCAAACTCATTATTAATAGATTGTACTGAGTCCATATTTGATACTATGTGTGCTAAGTGTCCAGCACAATATGCAAACGATCAAGGGACGCCAATTGCTAAATGGTCAGAAGTAAGAACTAAATTAAATAAGTTAGATACACATCAGGTCCATTATGTTAAAGTCCCAGACAATCATATTGTTATTGACTTTGATTTAAAGGATGAAACAGGGACCAAGTCACTATCTAAAAATATTGATACAGCTAGTAAGTGGCCCGCCACGTATACTGAACTCAGTAAGAGTGGTAACGGACTACACCTGCACTATATATATGATGGTGATGTAACTAAACTTAGCCGAATATATTCGGATGATGTGGAGGTCAAAGTATTTACGGGTAACAGCTCTTTACGTAGAAAACTTAGTACTTGCAATAACATACCGGTAGCAACTATAAACTCTGGATTACCCCTAAAGGAGGAAGTCATGATAAACTTTGATGCTGTCAAAAGCGAGAAGGGGCTACGCGCTTTAATAAAGCGTAATCTGAAGAAAGAGATACATCCAAGCACGAAACCAAGTCTAGACTTCATTCAAAAGATACTTGAGGACGCATATTCATCAGGGTTAGCATATGACGTTACTGATATGAGACCTAGTGTTTTAGCATTTGCTAATAACAGCAATAACCAATCGGATTATTGCGTCAAGTTAGTAAGTAAAATTAAGTTTAAATCCGAGGAGGCTAGCATACCAAGTTCAGACTATATTAGCGATGGTTTAGTATTCTTTGATGTCGAGGTATTTCCTAATCTATTCGTTGTTGTATGGAAAGCAGTGGGTAGAGACCCCGTAAGAATGATTAATCCAACTCCGGCCGATATTGAATCGATACTAAACTTTAAGTTGGTTGGTTTCAACTGTCGAAGGTATGATAACCATATGTTGTATGCGGCATACATTGGTTATGATAATGCACAATTGTATACCCTTAGTCAGCGGATCATAAGTGGCAGTGCTAATTGTATGTTTTCAGAAGCCTATGGTATATCCTACACCGATGTATATGACTTTGCATCCGCACAGAACAAAATGAGTCTGAAAAAATGGGAGATAAAACTAGGAATTCATCATCATGAGTTAGGACTACCCTGGGATAAACCAGTAGATCCAAGTTTATGGATAAAAGTAGCAGACTACTGTATAAATGATGTTATGGCAACCGAAACAACGTTCAATCATTTATCGGGGGACTGGGCAGCGAGACAAATCCTTGCAGAGCTAAGTGGATTAACTGTAAACGATACAACCAACACTCACACCACCAAAATCGTATTCGGCACTAATGGGAAACCTCAGAACGAATTGGTATATACTGACTTGAGCGTTATGTTTCCTGGATATAAATTTGAGAATGGTAAAAGTACCTACCGTGGGATTGAGGTTGGTGAAGGCGGTTTTGTTCATGGGGAACCCGGAATGTACGCTAATGTTCCGGTAATTGATGTCGGGGCAATGCACCCAAGTACTATTGAGGCGTTAAACTATCTAGGACCATATACTAAGAAGTATAGCGAATTAAAGCAGGCTCGAATTGCCATCAAACATAAAGATCTTGAAACCTTAAAGACTCTTCTAGATGGTAGAATTATTCCATTTATAAAAGACTCACAAAGCGATAACCCAAAATTTACTTTAAAGGACGTATCAAATGGGTTAAAGACGGCCCTTAACGCGGCATATGGATTAACGTTCGCTAGATTTGATAATCCATTTAAAGACCCTCGTAACATTGACAACATTATTGCTAAACGTGGCGCACTGTTCATGGTCGATCTCATGTTCGCAGTTCAAGAGCGAGGGTTTCAAGCAGCCCATATTAAGACTGACTCCATCAAGATACCCGAAGCTACTCCAGAAATTATTGAATTTGTTATGCAATTCGGTAAAAAATATGGGTATGATTTTGAGCATGAAAACACCTATGAAAAATTATGCTTAGTAAACAATGCTGTGTATGTTGCTAAATATAGTCAGGATGAAAAAATCAATGGTAGAGATGCTGGTACATGGACAACTACCGGAGCACAATTCTCACAGCCATACGTATTCAAGACATTATTCAGTAGAGAGCCTATCGAGTTCGAAGATACATGCGAAACCAAATCGGTAACCACTGCTTTATATCTTGACATGAATGAGAACCTACCAGAAGATGAGCACAATTATCACTTCGTAGGAAAAGTAGGATCGTTCTGTCCAATTCAAATTGGGCATGGTGGTGGTATATTACTCAGGGAAAAAGATGGAAAGTATAATGCTGCTAGTGGCACCAAGGGTTATAGATGGCTAGAATCGGAGGTTGTAAAAGTCCTTGGGAAACAAGACGCGGTCTCGCACTCATATTATATGGGGTTGGTTAATGCTGCAGTAACTGATATTTCAAAGTTCGGTGACTATGAATGGTTTATATCCGACGATACCTCTAGATATGCGGTATTGCCTTGCGGTAGTACTAAATTTACAAGTTGTCTTAATTGTCCAGATTTCGATGGGGCAAATCTTGGGACATGCCAATTAGGGTATGAGAACCTTCCAATTTAAAAAGTCATCGGCTAATAGAGCCGTAAAGGCCGTTTTAAGCGTAGTGGCGGTAGATGGGGCATAATCGCACTGCTATATAAGTCCAACAGCTTAGAGAGGCCTCTGCGTTTCTTAGAAGAGAGTGTAGTGATTTGTTAATACCATATTTAAAGGTGGGTAGATTGTGATAAGGAGAATCATTGTTATTATCTTAGGGTTATGTGTTATTGCTAGTCCGTTTGTTGGTGCCTGGTGGTACCATATTACTAGGTAGATAAGGATGGTGGATTAAGCGTGTTTGGTATATCCGAGAAGTTTACATTTTGTTGTTTGAAAATGTTCAATCACGATGATCAGATTGACATTCTTCAGGAGGAATGCGCAGAGCTCATAAAAGCCTGTTCAAAAGTTAAGCGAGGAAAACCAGAGGCCTTAGCTAATCTGAAAGAAGAATTAGCACATGTTGCTATGTCTTCAGCTATGATTGCTAATATTTATGGTATAACCACTGAGGATATAAATGTTGAGACCAGAAAAAAAGCCGATAAATACGTATTTAAATATAACGAAGAGGAGTTAAACTAATGATTAAGAATAACATTATAATCGAAAACGCTCGTATTGCATTTCGTAACTTTGCTGGTAAAGAGGGAAAATTCAATCCTGCAGGACGCAGAAATTTTTGCGTATTTCTGGACTTTGATGTTGCCACTGCGCTAGAACAGGATGGCTGGAATGTTCGTTGGCTCGATCCAAAAGATGAGTATGAAGAAAAACAAGGGTACATGTCGGTGGCTGTTAGCTATGATAATGTGCCACCAAAGATTACGATAGTTTCAAGTAGAGGTAAGAGTCTTCTTGATGCTGATTCGGTCAGCATGTTGGACTGGGTTGAGATTGCTAATGAGGAACAAATAGTTGACGGTAAGAAGGTATATTTGCCACTTGTCGATTTGGCTATCCGACCATATAATTGGTCTATGCATGAAGGAACAAAGAATGCAAAAAGTGGTGTAAAAGCTTATATCAAAACCATGCGAGTGGTAATCGTGGAGGATGAGTTCGAGCACAAGTATAATGATGTGCCGGTTAGTGCGGCCTCTACCATTGGTGGTTGTGGTAACTGCGAAACCTGTGATGGTAGTTGCGATCACAATCACGATTAATCTAGGTAAGCTGTGCTATCGGCTTGACGGGCATTTTATTGAAAGGAGATTAGTCTATGGCTATTGAGTTATGTGAGTATCAGAGGAAAGCCATAGAAGAATTAAAGTCTGGTTCAATACTCTGTGGAGGAGTAGGCTCTGGAAAATCCCGAACTGCCATAGCCTATTATTTTCTCAAGGCTTGTGGCGGAAAGATCAAGACTAATGGTAAAGGTCCATCGCTTCCAATGAAAAAACCAAAAGATCTATATATTATAACTACTGCTAAAAAAAGGGATAGCCTTGAATGGGAAAAAGAATGTGCTCCATTTATGTTATTTTCTAATCCCGAATTTAGTATTAGTGGAGTAAAGGTCGTTGTTGATTCTTGGAACAACATATCCAAGTATATCGGCGTTAAGAATGCGTTTATAATCTTTGATGAGCAAAGACTTGTTGGATCTGGGGCATGGGTAAAGTCATTTTTGAAAATCGTAAAGAAGTACAATTCGTGGATCTTATTAAGCGCAACACCTGGTGATACCTGGACGGATTATATTCCGGTGTTTGTAGCAAATCGTTTCTATAAGAATCGTACTGAGTTTCTTCGTCGACATGCTGTATACAACCGATTCACCAAGTATCCTAAGATTGAGAAATTTATTGAATGTGGACATCTACTTAAATTGCGAGATCAAATAACAGTTACTATGGCATATGCGAAACATACCATCGCTCACGATAAGAGTATAGTTGTAGATTTTGATAAAGAAGTATTCAATAAGGTTATGGTTGAAAGGTGGAACATATTTGAGAATAGACCTGTGAAAGCTATTGGAGAATTATGCTACCTACTGCGTAAAGTAGTAAATCTTGACCCAGCCAGACTCGAGGCAGTAGAGAGGATAATTAACAATCATCCTAAGGTAATCATATTCTACAACTTCAACTATGAGCTAGATATACTCAGAACCCTCTCAGACACTCTAGGATTGCCTATAAGCGAGTGGAATGGTCATAAGCACCAATCTATACCTAAAGGTGATAGGTGGGCTTATTTGGTCCAATACACGGCTGGTGCTGAAGGTTGGAATTGTGTGGACACTGACACCATTATATTCTACTCCCAAAACTACTCCTATAAGATCATGGTGCAAGCTGCAGGCAGAATTGACAGATTAAATAGTCCATTCTCGGATCTATATTACTATCATGTTCGGTCTAATTCGGCTATTGATATTTCAATTGTTAAGGCTATTAAGGCTAAGAAGAATTTTAATATTCAAACGTTTGCAAATGTCTAAATTTGAAAGGTGGTTAATATTATGAAAAATAAAATTAAAACATTTGTTAAAACCAATAAGAAAACTATAACATTTATTGGTAAAGTCGTTCTTGGAGTAGTTGTGACAGTTGTGGTATTGGGATTAAGTAAGGAACTTATGATGGTTAGAAATTCCGAGACACTTACGGATAGTCATACTGAAGATTTTCCTACGCTAGAAGATACTGATCCTTTGCGAGCTCATTATAATGATGAAAATGTACTGTATGCAAATGGTCTGCCTGTGTTTGCTAATGATGAACAAACTATAGTTTACAGGGATGCTATTGATGACGAAGCTATCGACGACTGGTTAGATATGGGCGGTAAAATAATAGACCGCGTTTAACAGACACATACTATTTTTACCTCGCGCGCAAAACACGCACTATAATAGAAGGAAGGATAGAATATGATCGTATTTAACCTTCTCTTTTATTTTTAGCTAAGAATTGAATTATGAGAGGGAGAATGTAATGCTAGAAATAGATTCAATTATAACTAATGGTTATGTAGATCCGTCAACCATATACGATTTCACGTCTAGAGGTTGGGTATTTGTATGTACAGTCCCTGCTAACTTAGCACATCCTTATGCCGCACCAACCGATAAGTTGACTATATTCTCAAAGTACACGGTTCAGCCAAGCGTTAGTAACTCATCAGAAGCTACCGAACCTGGCGTTTGATATGTTAGAGAGTGCATTCCAGAGTAAGTTAATAAAAGAGCTTAATTTGATGTTTATAGGATGTGTAATTTTAAAAAACGATGCTAACTATATTCAAGGCTTTCCTGATCTATTAATCCTATTTAATGATAGATGGGCCGTCCTAGAATGTAAACGCGATAAGTATGCATCATATCAACCGAACCAAGAGTACTATCTTGAGACGCTTGGTCGTATGTCATATGCTAGTGTTATTTATCCGGAAATAAAGAAGGAGGTTCTAGATGAACTTCAACAAGCATTCAGATCTCGAAGGTCGTCACGCGTTTCTAAGTGCTAGTAAATACCATTGGATAAATTATGACGTTGAAAAACTGACGACGTCGTATATTAAATTTTTGGCAACTCAACGTGGAACCAGACTGCATGCTTTTGCTGCAGAGTCTATAGCCTTAGGCATTAAACTACCTAAAAATAAAAGCACACTGAATATGTATATTAATGACGCTATTGGATTTAAGATGGACATCGAACAACGGTTGAAATATTCAGAGAACTGTTTTGGTACTGCTGATGCCATATCCTTCAGACAAAATCGCCTGAGGATTCATGATTTAAAAACCGGAGTATCCCCCACATCGATGCATCAACTCGAAATATATACCGCCTTATTTTGCTTAGAGTATGATGTTGATCCGAATACTATTGAGATTGAACTGAGACTCTATCAATGTGATGAAATACTCATTCACACACCGCCTACTCAAGACATCCTTAATGTAATGGAGAAAATTATCATATTCGATAAGGAACTTGATAAGCTTAAGATGGGAGAGTAATTATGACTGATGAAATAAAACACTATGGCACTAAGCGACACTCAGGTCGTTATGAGTGGGGCTCTGGTGAAAACCCACAACAACGAGATCCTGATTTCATTGGGCGAATCAACGCCTTAAAGAAACAAGGAATGAGTGATGTTGATATTGCCAAAGGTGAAGGTATGAACACCACTCAGTTACGAATTAGAAGATCGTTAATAAAAGCCGAACAGCGTAAGATAGACACCATCCACGCTAATAGACTCAAAGCGAAAGGATATTCTAATGTCGAGATTGGCAAACGGATGGGTGGTCGTAACGAATCGTCAGTTAGATCGCTATTAGATTCGGCTATTCAAACTCGTTCTGAGGAAGCTGATTCTACAGCTAAAATGTTAAAAGCTAGCGTTGATAAAAAAGGTTATATTGACGTTGGGCTTGGCGTTGAGCGTCATATTGGTATTAGTAGAACTAAATTAAAAAATTCACTTGCTATGCTAGAAGAAGAGGGATATTCAGTTCATAACGTTCTTGTCGATCAGTTAGGAACTAGTAAAAAAACAAGGATTATGGTTCTAGCTAAACCGGGGACTAGTTATATTGATGTGGTCCAAAATAAAGACCAAATAAAGATGATCACAGATCATACCAATGATAATGGTAAAACGTTTCTTGGCTTAGAACCAATACAGAGCGTTAACTCGAACCGTATACAAATAAGGTACGGTCCTGAGGGTGGATCAGATAAGGATGGCGTGATCGAACTTCGTCGTGGTGTTTCCGATCTGTCAATGGGGAATGCTAAGTATATGCAAGTCCGTATAGGAGTAGATGATACCCATTATTTAAAGGGCATGGCTATGTATACTGACAATTTGCCAAAAGGTGTTGATATAATCTACAATACCAATAAGGCGGTAGGAACACCTAAAGAAAAAGTATTTAAAGAAATGAAAACAGACAAAGATGGGGTAATTGATCCCGATAATCCATTTGGGGCTAATGTAAGACAACAACATTATATTACTGATGCTGGATTAAAGATCAAAGACTCTGCCCAAATGTTTGACTTGAAAACTAAGGGCGATATGTCTTATTCTCAGATAGCCGAAAAACTGAATGTGTCAGAAGACATAGTTCGTAAGGCAGTAACAGTTAAAGCCTTAAACGTTGTAAATGAAGAGGGTGAGTGGAGAGATAAGTGGTCTAAAAGTCTATCCTCTCAAATGTTATCCAAACAAGCACCCGCATTAGCTGAGAAACAATTAAAATTAGCTTTTGAGCAAAAGAAACAAGCGTTTGATGAGATAGTATCTCTAACTAATCCATTAGTGAAAAAACGCTTAATGGACTCATTCGCTGATGATTGTGATTCCTCAGCGGTGCATCTTAAGTCAGCGGCCTTACCTCGAACTAGTTGGCATGTATTACTGCCATTTACTTCCATTAAAGAAAATGAAGTGTATGCACCCAACTATAATGATGGTGAAAAAGTAGTGTTAATTCGATATCCTCATGGTGGTATATTTGAAATACCGGAACTAACCGTTAATAATCGCAATAAGGATGCTAAGCAAATTCTTAGTGATAAAACGGGAACAGCAAAGGATGCTATTGGGATACACCCAAAGGTCGCAGAAAAACTATCAGGAGCAGATTTTGATGGTGATGCTGTATTAGTTATACCAAATAACAATGGCGGAATTAAAACTGCAGCATCATTAAAAGGTTTAGTCGATTTCGATCCTAAGGTGCAATATAAAGGGTATGACGGTATGCCAACCATTGATGGTGGTATATTTAATGCCAAGACCGGTAAAGCTGAATTTGCTGAAGGCCAAAAGCCTAAAAATCAAACTATGCAGATGAAAATGGGAGACATATCCAATCTGATTACTGATATGACTATTAAAGGGGCAGTTCCTACTGGTGAAGAAATAGCTCGTGCAGTAAGACATTCTATGGTCGTTATTGATTCGCAAAAGCATAGTTTGGATTATAAAACATCTTATGCTGAGAACCAAATCGGTGCTCTAAAGAAAAAATATCAAGGTAGTTCAAGAAGTGGCGCCGCCACTCTAATATCTAGAGCGTCATCAGAAGTACGACCCAATATCAGAAAACGCCTTAAAGATGATCCTAATACTGGAGCCATAGTATACGAGGACATAAAGGGCACATACCTCGATAAGAAAGGTAACCTAGTAAACCTTGCAACATATACTGACAAGAAAGGAAAATTAGTTCAACGTACGACATCATCCACTAAGATGGCAGAAGCGAAGGATGCCTTCGACTTATCATCGGGAACACCTATGGAAACCGTATATGCCACCCACGCCAATAAATTAAAGGCTTTAGCCAACCAATCAAGAAAGGTCTCCCTTAACATTAAACCCCCACTTATGTCCCCCTCTGCTAAAAAAGTATACGAACCTGAGGTGCGCTCTCTTTTAGGACAATTAAACACCGCTCTAATGAACAAACCAATGGAGAGACAAGCCCAGTTATCAGCCAATTCTGTTATAGCTGCGAAGAAGGAATCTAATCCATACATGGATAATGCTGAGCTAAAGAAGCTGAAAGGTCAATCATTAGCCGCAGCTAGAGTTAGAGTAGGGGCTAAGAAAGAGCCTATAACTATCTCTGATAGAGAATGGGCTGCTATACAAGCAGGAGCATTAAGTGCTAACGTAGTATCTCAAATACTTAGCAATACTAACATTGATAAAGTTAAGGTGTTAGCAACACCTAGGTCTGCTAAAGTACTAACCGCATCTAAGATAGCTTCGATTAAGAGAAAGGTTGCGGCTGGATACACTCAAGCAGAAATTGCTGAGTCTCTTGGTATCTCTACTAGTACCATAGCTAAAGTCATGGAATAGATAAGGAGAAGATGTTATGGCACAATCTATGCTAACAACAACCGATAATCCATTCGATCCATTCACACAATACGATGAATGGCTTGCTTTTGACGAAGACAAAGGTTATTACTCATGTTCTCTCTTAGCTAGGATTACCAAGACTTCGGAGTCACTAAGCCCACAAGATGAATCAGATGCTATTGAAGCCGCAATTGATGAGATTGTTATGGAGAATGCATCCGGGCAGCATATACGAGTATCAATAGACGATTGATCTTGCTAACTAAAGCCTAGCCCATCCCATGCTATTGGGTCGATAACCAAGAAAGGAGGTGTAGTTCTCACATAACTAAGTCCATTAAAGGTATCCCAAATATCCGATGTCAATAAAGGAGGTGTTAAACATGTAATTTCATAGTGTTTCTACTTATTTTCATAGAAATTGTATTTAAATTAAAAGATAACCATAGGGGGGGGTCATCGCTAAAACTACCCCCCCTCTCTTAT
>Ga0209000_1001737_pt1 | contig 13208 bp, 7 predicted proteins | sample RifGroD2_FD_183998 | JGI IMG/M metagenome (GOLD analysis project Ga0209000, IMG submission 183998) | Groundwater microbial communities from Rifle, Colorado, USA - Groundwater D2 (SPAdes) (version 2) | ecosystem: Environmental > Aquatic > Deep subsurface > Groundwater | place: Rifle, Colorado...
CGGCGTGCCGTTCTTTACCTCCTCGGGCTCCGAGTTCGTGGAGATGTTCGTGGGCGTGGGCGCCAGCCGCGTGCGCGACCTGTTCGAACGGGCCAAAAAATCGGCCCCCGCCATTATTTTCCTCGACGAGCTTGACGCCGTGGGGCGCAGCCGCTTTGCCGGCATAGGCGGCGGCCACGACGAGCGCGAGCAGACCCTGAACCAGATGCTCGTGGAACTGGACGGCTTCGAATCCAAGGAAGGCATCATTCTTATCGGCGCCACCAACCGCCCCGACGTGCTGGACACCGCCCTGCTGCGCCCCGGCCGCTTCGACCGGCGCATCAACGTGCCGGTGCCGGACATCAAGGGCCGCCTGGACATCCTTAACGTGCACGCCAAGAAGATAAAGCTGACCGCCGACGTGGACCTTAACGTGATAGCCCGCCACACGCCCGGCTTTACCGGCGCGGACCTGGCCAATATCGTCAACGAGGGCGCCATCATTGCCGCCAAGAAAGAGCAGAAGTCGGTGGACCTGAAGGACCTGGAGGAGGCCATTGAGAAGAGCATCGCCGGCCCCCAGCGCAAGTCCCGCATAATTTCCGACTCCGAGAAGCGCGTGGTGGCCTACCACGAGGCCGGCCACACGCTGGTGGCCAAGGTGCTGCCGGGCTGCGACCCGGTGCACAAGGTCACCATCATCCCGCGCGGCCCCGCGCTGGGCTACACCCTGCAGATGCCGCTCGAAGACAAATACCTGACCTCCCGCACCGAGATCCTTAACCGGGTCTGCGTGCTGCTGGGCGGCCGCGCCGCCGAGGAGATAGTCATAGGCGAGATCACCACCGGCGCCCACGACGACCTGACCAAGGTGACCAGCTACGTGCAGAAGATGGTGATGGAATTCGGCATGAGCGACAAGATCGGCCTGCAGTCCCTCAAGAAGGACGAGTCCGAAGTGTTCCTCGGCCGCGACATCATGCGCCAGGCCGGCTACTCCAACGAGACCGCCCGCCTGGTGGACGAAGAGATAAAGCGCATTATCAGCGACGCGTACATGAAGGCCAAGGCCGCGCTGACCGGCCACCGCCGGGCGCTCGACGCCATAGCCGGCCGCCTGATCGAGAACGAAGTGATCGACGCCGCGGAGATAGATTCTTTGATGGAGGCCGCGAAAACCGCGGCCTGATAGGACCAGGGGGGAAGAACTTTGTACCTGCATTACATAAAAACGCTCGCCGACATTCTGGCCGTATACTACATAGTGTACCGGCTGATACTGCTGCTGAAAGGCACGCGGGCGATGCAGGTTATCTGGGGCGTCTTCATCCTGGCCGTGGTCACTTCGCTGGCCAAGTTCCTGCACCTCGACGCCACCGTCTGGCTGATGCAGCAGTTCTGGCTGGCCGGTATCTTCCTGCTGATCGTGGTCTTCCAGCCCGAGATCCGTTTCGCCCTGGCCAACATCGGCTCTAACCCGCTGGGCCGCGTGATGGTGTCCCAGGAGTACCGCTTTATAGGCGAGATGATGGAGGCCGTGCGCACCGCGGCCGCCGAGAAGATGGGCATGCTCATTGTGCTGGAACAGGACATGGCGCTGCGCGACATAGTGGAGACCGGCGTGCGGATAAACGGCGAGGTTTCCAAGGAACTGCTCCAGACCGTGTTCCACGACAACACCATGCTGCACGACGGCGCGGCCGTGATAGCCAACAACAGGCTGGTGGCCGCCGGCTGCATTCTGCCGCTGACCGAGCAGCAGGAACTGTCCAAGATCCTCGGCATGCGCCACCGCGCCGCCCTCGGCCTGAGCGAAGTGGCCGACGCCATCATCATCATAGTTTCCGAAGAGACGGGCATGCTGTCCGTGGCCCGCAACGGCAAGCTGCAGCAGCACGCGGACCCCAAGGACCTGGAAGCCATGCTGTACCAGCTGTACCGCTCCAAGGCGGAGAAAACGCTGCTGCGCAAGACGCCCCGCCCCGAGGCGCCGCCTCCCGCCCAGCCGCAGCCCGCGCCGGCGCAGCCGGCCCAGCCGCCGCAGGCCTAGGACAAACATGAACCTTCCCGAACTTTTTACCCGCAACTGGCAGATAAAGGTGCTCTCGCTTATCATAGCCCTGCTGATCTGGTATTTCATCACCGCCGCCTGACGGCCGCTCCCCGCTCTTCCCACTTGGTCCCTTTAAGGATAGGTCCAAAAACTCCGTTTTTGGGCCCATTCGGCTCTTATTTTTCTCCCGCGAAAGCCGCATAATATATATACAGCAGGAGAAAATAATGCAAAAAAGACAAATACTGATCGCTTCCCTGTTTTCCCTTTTCCCTTTTGCCGCCGTTTCCGGCCAGGGCCTGCAGCTGCCCAAAGAGCCCGCTTCCGTGGAAGTCCCCGCCGCCAATCCCCCGGCTGTGGACGTGATCGGCCAGATAGCCGAACATGACGAGGTCTACCTGGCGCTGAAGTTCTACTCCGATATCGCTTTCGTTTCGCCCCAGGGCAGCCCGCAGTTCCTGGAAGCTTCGGCCGCCGGCCAGTACCTGCGCGGCAGGCTGCAGGCCCTTAACCGCGCCATAGAGCTCGAGCTGGGAGAACCTTACCGCGGCGACCTGCGGGCCAAAGGCCACGTCTCTTTCCGGATCTCCGAGGAGCTCAACGACGCTTTCGGTTTCTACGGCGCCGTGACGGCGCGCGAGGACCGCGGCGTGCCGATAAAAGAAGGCTACTGCAAGATCAACTACGTAAAGAACAACGTGCCCTTCCTGGTGCAGTCCGACAGCTTCCTGAAAAAAGGCGAAGTGATACTGACTTTTGACGACGGCCCCGGCCCGCTGACCGAAGAGGTCTCCGCCGCCATGAAGGCCGGCAACGCGCCTTCCGTGTTCTTCGTGCTGGGCTCCAAGCTGGGCGCCGCCGGCAAGGAGCGCGTAAAGAAAGCCGCCGCCGACGGCCACGAGATAGCCGTGCACGGTTACTGGCACGCCACCGAGGCCGGCAAGCCTTTTACTTCCCTTTCCACCGGGGAAATACTCAGGCAGCTCGGCGGTGTTAAAGATTCCATCGCCGCGGCCTCCGGCGCCAAGCCCGGCTTCTTCCGCCCGCCGTACGGCATCATCACCCCCGAGGCTGTAAGGGCCCTGGATTCCGAACTCGGCCTGGTGCCGGTGGGCTGGACCATAGACACGCTGGACTGGTCCACCAAGAACCCCGAAGAACTTTTTAACAAGACCGTAGCCCTCATCGCGCAGCGCGGCAAAGGCATAGTGCTGATGCACGACATTCACGACCAGAGCCGCATAGCTTCCAAACGGCTCGTGAAGTGGCTGGCCGACAACGGCTACACGGTGGTCTCGCCCGAGAGGATGACCAAAGCCTACCGGGGCGAGTAAGTCCCAAAGCGGTACGGACGGAAAGCGGCGCCTTAACATGGCGCCGCTTTTTTGTAAAATCAATCTATGGCGGGGATTTCCATCTACGCGCACCGGGGCGGCATGCACAACGCGCCCGAGAACACCATGGCGGCCTTCAAGCGGGCCCTCTCGGACGGCGCCTCCGCGGTTGAATGCGACATCCGCCGCACGGCCGACGGGCAGTTCGTGGCCTTCCACGACGCCGCCGCGGGGCGGGTGTGCGGGCGCAACTGGCGCATTGCGGCTACGGACTGGTCCCATCTCAAGACCCTGCGCGTGCTGGACCGGGAGCCTATCGCCCACCTCGACGATATCCTCAACCTGATGATCCTGCGGCCCGGCACTGATTTTTATTTCGAACTGGCCCTGGAGCGCGAGAGCGACGCCGCGGACCTGGCCCTGCAGATAAAGCGCGCCGGGATGCAGCACCGGGCCTACCTGCTGGCTTTCTCTCACCGGATTTCTTACCTTGAGGCGGCCAGGGAGGCGGTGCCCGGCATAGGTTCGGCCGTGATGCCGCTGTTCCCTTCCGATATGCTGGGCACGGCCTGGCGCGCCGGCGCGTCCAAGGTGTGCGCCGGCTGGCTGGACCTGCCGTTTACTAAACAGCTTTTTTTCTGGGGCGCGGGGGCTTTCGATTTTAAAAAACAGGCCGAAGACGCGGAGCTGGCCGGCGTGGAGATATCGGCGGGGATAGCCAACCATCCGCGCGAAGTGCGCCGGTTGCGGGAACTGGGTGCCAGGGCCGTCTGGACCGACGACGTGCCGATGGCGGCGAAACTGCTTTAAGGAACTATGGCATATAAAATACTGGCTATAAACGGCAGCTACCGGCGCGGGGGGGCGATCGACCAGGCGGTGGAGGCGGCCTGCGCGGCGGCCCGGGCGGCCGGCGCCGAGACCACTTCCGTGATCCTTACTGAACGGTATATAGAATTCTGTTTGAATTGCCGGGCCTGTATGCAGGCCCCGGGCGAGAAGCGCGGCGACTGCGTGCATAACGACGGGATGGGCGCCCTGCTGAACCAGGCCGAAGCCGCCGACGCGCTGATAATAGCCGCGCCGGTGAATTTTTTCAACGTGACCGCGGTGACCCGGCGTTTCATGGAGCGGCTGGCGCCCTGCGCCTGCTGGCCCTGGGGGGCCAACGCGCCCAAAATGCGCCGGCGGCCGAATAAAAAAGCCGTTATTATAACTTCTTCGGCCATGCCCTCCCTGCTGGGCCGCCTGGCTACCGGCGCCATCCGCGCGCTAAAGCTGGCGGCGGAAAGCCTGGGGGCCAAACCGGCCGGGACTCTTTTTATAGGTCTCTCCTCGCAGGAGGAGAAGCCCCGGCTGGCGGAGCGGGACGCGCGCATAGCGGCCAAGCTCGGCCTCCGGCTGGCCAAAGGAGCGAGGCGCTGATGTTTAAGAAAATTCTTTTGGTGGACGACGACGCGCTGGTGCTGAACTCTACGCGCCGCTACCTGGAGGAGCGCGGCTTTGCCGTGGCCTGCGCGGAGAACGGCTCGGAGGCGGTGGCGGTGGCCCGGGAGTCGCGGCCGGACCTGGTGATCACGGACGCGGAGATGAAGGGGCTGGACGGTTTCGCGCTGTGCCGGGCTATCAAGGAGACCGAGGGGTTCGCCGGGGTGCCGGTGATAATTATTTCGGGGCACAAGATCAGCGAAGAGGATATTCTGGCGGGCTATAACCGCGGCGCTGACGATTATATTCTGAAGCCTTTTTCTTTCCCGGTGCTGCTGGCCAAGCTGAAGGCTGTAATGAAGCGCTACGAGGCTTTTGCGGGGAAGACGGCCAAGATCTCGCGGTTCGGCATGGTGGTGGACCCGGAGAACCGCACGGTGGCTATCAAGGGCGAGGTGATCAAGCTTACCCGCAAGGAATTCGATCTGCTTACTGTTCTGCTTACCGAGGAGGGCCGGCTGCTCGGCATTCCTTATCTGCTGGAGACTGTCTGGGGCTACGACCCGGCCAGCTACAACGATCCTCACACTGTGGGCGTGCATGTTTCCTCCCTGCGCAAGAAGCTGGGGCCGGAGATCGGCGACCATATTAGCAGCGTGACGGGGCACGGGTATAAATTCGAATAGGCTCCGGCCTGCCAGATTTTACGAGAAGAAAATCTGACGGTGTTTTTATGATGAAATTCAAATCTGTTTTGCGCAATATCTCCAGCATTAAGGGTTCCTAAAAAATACCTGTCTTTTTCAATAGTGATTCACTGTGTCTGCCCAAAAAAACAGTCCGATCGATTTTTTTGTGAAATGGTTAAGGTAATTAAGACAATTATCCGCCCAGGAGCAGATGCGTGGCAACTGGCGAAACTGGCGGCCGGTTTTGACGGCTGTGTTGCCGTTATTCTAATATTTTTATAGACTTTTACCAGGTTAGGTCGGGGCATTTTTAAAAGTAAGTTTGGGCTTTCTACGTCAGGCTACAGGGCATGCGGGAGTTGTTTGTTATACAACACCTGTGCGTTTTTGCCTGATGCAATTTTACATCCTTGTTGTTTTGCCTAGGAGCACTATGAGAAAAACATGCTTAGGGTTATCTGTCTATGTCCTTGCGGGGCTGCCGTTCGTAGTAATGGCGCAATCCACGAAAACGGTTACTGTTGATGGTTTGGTGGCTGAACTCGGTAAACCAGAGTTACGCAAGGCAGCTGTCCAGGAATTACGGAACAAGGGTTATGGTGCGTTTAAGGCGCTTAAAAGTGTGGCAAAGAACTCAAAAAAAGGACGGGATGAACGCGTTGCCGCTATTTTACTTGCGGGAGACATCGTAAAGTTGTCTACAGCCGCCACAGTTTCAGACAGGGATGGATTCCGGAAAGATGCGGAGGGACTTCTGAGCGGGGATAAAGACGATTTTGTCCGGGAAGCTTCAGCGTTGGCCCTCGGGAAGTTCGGGGATAAAAGCGCCATAGCAACGTTAAAGAAAAGTTTGACGGACAAAAATGCAAATGTCCGTATGCGGTCGGCGTGGGCGTTGGCGAGAGTTGGGGATAATTCGGGGGCAGATGCTGCGCTAAAGATGCTTGATACTGATGATGCAGGTGGGCAATTCGTGGCCATAGAGGCACTTGGCGAGATTGGGGATCCTTTACTGTTGCCGGAGTTGGAGAAGAGGGCGTCATCGACTAATCAAGGCACACGCATTTGCGCTATATTGGCAATAAATAGGGTTAAGATGAAAAAATTGTCAGGTGAAGAGAGAATAAAGTTTCTTGCACAATCACTTGCTGACGAGCAAGCTGAGGTGGCGCAGTGGGCCGCAAAAACATTGGCTAGTGAAGTGATGAACGGTGGTGAGCATGAAATCTCGGCCCTGACAGCGCTGAAAAAGTTCTCGGCTGACAAATCGAATAGACGGCGTTATTTGGGGATGAAGTGGCTCAATTATCTGGTCGAAGAAAGGAAAATCATAGAGGAAAATGTTTATAAATGAACATTTTTGCTTCTGTTCTGTATAAATGCCGATGGGGATTGGGATTCTTCTCCGGCGTATTCATTTTGACTAGCATTATCCGGGGGTGGCCTATACATTATGCGCTGCCTGTGTCTGGTACTATAACGGACTCGGTGACGCATGAACCTATCCCGAACGCGGTCATAGAGTGCGAGTGGGTCAAAAAAAGCGCTTTAGGCATTATTGAGGCGGTTAGCCAAGGTATAGGGTCTGGATATTATGTTTCCAATGAACGCGGGGAGTATAGGATACCTGGGAAGCTGAGCCTTCATATATTCAGTTGGTATTCTAAGATGGATGCTACGGTGAGGCATCCGATATACGAGTCTTTCGACCTTTCGGTAATTCGGAACAATAAAAAGATGGTGGCCAGGGACTGTCCCCAAGAAAAAAGCAAAATAGCGGGTTTTTATTGCGCCGTTAAAGTGATGAAACTGGAGGATAAATACCCTGGGGATGGTGGGCCGAATAGCGCATGCGCAGTAGATAGCGCTATAAATGAGTATTCTCCATATATTAAGGGCGTTTTGTTGGCCGGGGCATGCAATAAAATTGATCTTAAAAATAACTTTAATTCCTTTAAAAAGACAATTGCCCTTCAACCGGACCATTACTGTAAAGAAATTGCACGCCATACAGTGGATAAGTGGGAACTATTGGCGAGTGAAGGACGCTTATATGAAGACATCGGTATGTTGTGGGTGCATAGGCTTGAGAGAATAAATGAATTGCGCCAGGCGAAAACGATTAAGCGTCGGTTGGATGAGGGATGCTATGGGAACAAATAAACTATCTTACGGAATATTCGCACTGTTTATGGTGTTGTCTGTAAACGTAGGTGCACATGAGAATAAATATGTTCATCCAAATACTTTAACTTCTCCGGCAGTGGAGGTGCTTAAGAATAAATCCGGAATGGCATATTTTGAAGTGTATGATACAAACGGTCAAGCTTTCCCTGAAATTATAAATGGCTCTCGGGCTGAAGACTGCCTGTTCTTGGATTGCGGCGAAGTCGGATACTTTTCAATGAAACGGCATTTCTACAACCCGCATACAAAGGAGGGGCTATTCGATTTTTACAATGCTAAAGCGTATGGCGCCCCGATTTTTGCCGCGGCGGTTAAACAGTATTATGCTGGTAATATTGGAAACGCATACTATAAGCTAGGGCGGGCCCTGCATGTACTTCAGGATATGAGTTCGCCGCCGCACATCGCCGTGGATATCCATTTGCCGTCTGTGGAATCATATGAAGACTGGGTGGAATGGCAAAATGGTGGGCTCCCTAAAGGTTCCGAGATATGGCAACCTTCAACTCTTTCCTGGGATAATTTTGTGGATGACGTGGCGTCGGCAACTTATCAGCGAATTCGTATAGGCGGCCAACTGTATGAATCTAGTGATGTCCCCGCGGGTGGTGATATCGCGCAGATGTTCCCAAAGAACGCGCCTACGGGACAAGGAATGCGCTATTTTTCTTATGTCAATCCAGAAACAGATGAAACAGTAAAATGCTGGCAGATTACGAATCTTGGAGACTATTGCTCAAACAATTACATAAATGGCAATTCGTGGTGGCCATTAAAAGATGATGCTGCCTATTTCTATTTTGAGGACGCACAAGATGCGATTCCAACCAACTACCATGCAATCGACAATACACAGGACAAGTATCCATTGGCATACTATTGGGCTAACAACGAGGATTTAATAAACCTCCCAATCAATTATTCTGCCGGGTTGATGAAGTATTTCTATGACTTGGTTAATATGCCGCCGCATCTTAAAAAGGTGGCACTTAGCCAGAAAGGCTCCCCTGTATACATGGCGGAGTGGGTCGATGGCGCCTCCGAACGGACTCTGTCAGTTAGTGTCAACAAGCCTATTATCCCTGGTGAACAACTCAATATGGAGTTGGAATTCAGCCGGCCGATGCTGGAGGCAAACGCATCATTTGCCTATACTGCGGGCTGGGTGGAATTGCAGGCCAAGTTTTTTGACGAGACCCACACCAAATGGTCCGCTTACGTAGAGAAGGATCAGGTCGCAAATATCAGCGAAGGGGTGCAGAGTCTTGTTGTCACAGGTAGAGATACTGGCGCCCGCGCTCTGGACGCAAATCCTGAAACCATTGCAATGCGGGATTCTGCCGGCAACCTAATTGGCTATGAGGATGATGCCGGGGCCACAAACACTTATACTGGTGGCAGCGACAAAACCCATCTTCTTGCTTTCCAGGGAACTGCCCCGACTGTTAGCATTAATTCCTCCGCCGGCGGCGTATGCGGCAACGTCTCCGGGATTTCCCAAAACACTTTTGCCGGCTATGCCGGGAATGACTTCACTTTCATGGTCACGGATTCTACGACCGGGGTGAAGCATTTCAAACTTGCAAGGCAGTCGGGCGAGGCCTTGATAGAAGAAACTCTTGATACTCCCCTTCCTGAAAAAACCTGGTCTTTGCCCTCCATGGGGATAGGTGCCTATGTGCTTCTTACGGAAGATGGGTTAGGAAACGAAACCTCCGTCCCGTTCCGTGTCGAAACCCTTGATATGGAACTGGATAAGACCGTCCTGAATGGAGTTCCGAGCGCAACAACGGAAGGATATGCGCGGCTTGTTTCGGCCCGGTTCGGGGTCAAGATAAATTCTTCGGCAGGGCTTCGTTCCGTGGAATTGCGCGGTCTGGAATATAACGGCGGAGAGACGCCGCCAGTAGAGGGAACATTGAGCTATACCGCCCTGAATGGCAACACTTCTTACGAATTAACCCATGACATTAGTGGCACCTCCGCCTCAATGGGCGGTATTTATAAGGTGGTGGCGAAAGATCTAGCTGGTAACGGGAAGACGTTCGTTGTAAACGTTAATCCGGCCTCCGGCGGCGTGGAAAGTTCCTGCCTTACGCAGCCGTCCTGCCAGAGTGGCGAGCATGATCTCTGGAAGGTGATCTTGGGTCTGTCTCCTGAGTCTACTGTCCCTTCTAATTCTGGGGTAATGCCTGGCTCGGCCATACTGCGCGCAACTCCCGCTATGGAGTGGCAATATACGGCGGTCGAACTGCCGTTCCAGGAGGCCGGCCGTCACGACATGGGATATGTGGACGTGAGCGTGCAGAGCGACGGCGGCGGCGGCGCTTTGCCCCGGGTAGACTACTACGAGGTTGCCGGGGAAAATGCCTGTCCTAGCGGCGCGTTCTATTCTTACAATGGCTGCGGCGAGGGGTCTTTTGGGTGCATCACCCCAATATACTCTCGTTGCGGCGTTGGCTCTCCGACCGTCAATATCTCGATAGGCCGTTATGCCACGTTTACTCATGCTGCGGTTAACTCCGGCCAGACGGCCCTGCCTTTGGGCATGTGCCCGGGATCTTGTTATAACGTCGCGGATAACACCTGTAGTTGTACACAGTCGCTGAATGTGCGCGGCAGCATAGTGACCGCCGCTGCTTACGGTATCGCTTATTCCACTAGTGTTGAGACCGGGGTGGTCATATATCCTGGGGCCAATGTGACGGTGGTGGCCGCGCCAGGTCTTGAGGTAGAGTTCGACCAGATTACGGGAGCCGGTGGCAGCTTGATTGGGTATGGCGTCTTTGATGCCGCCCCTGCAGGATATCAGCGTATTTCCGAGTACGAGATTTCCAATTCCGTGCCGTTCTCCGGAATGGCCGAGATGAAGTTCGACTATGATTCCTCGCTGGTCAATTCCGCGCAGGCGGCATTGGCGAAAGTCTTCAAGGTGATAAACACCGGCGGGACGATAGTCTATGAAGAAATCTTGACCACGGTGGATACTGCCGCGCACAAGATCATAGGCCATACCAGCGGCTTCAGCAGATATATGGCTGTTTGCCCCGTGCAGGAGTCGCCCGCGCTTGTGACCAACGGCACAACTCCCGCCGGAGGCCCCGCGTTCTCGCTCCTGTCTGACCGTACCCCGGCCGTGCAGCCGGTTGTCCCGTCTGAGGGCGAAGCGGCTGTGGCGGTAAGAGGATTGCTGGCCGGAGGCTTGTTCCCGGCGGACCAAGTGTATTCCGTGGCCGACGCTACTGACACTTATTCTCCATATGGCTTCCTCTCCATTGCCTACGACGAGAATGCAGTGCTCTCAAAAAACATATCCGAGGACTCGCTTTCCCTATATGGCTTTGATGCGGCAGGGAATGCTGAGAGGCTTGATGGCATAATGTTGGACCCGGTGGCCAACACCGTCTCGGGTCGGGTATATTCCCCCAAGGCTTATTATGCAGTGCTTGCCGGCACTACCCCTGTGCCTTTGCCTGCCGTGGACGGGGAGGCGCCGGTAACTGTCGCCACGCACGTCACGCCGGTGTATAAACCAAATCCCTACGTGGTATATACCTCGTCCTCTATAGCGCTCGCGCTCGACGCCTACGACATGCCTGCCGATACTTCCGTGGCGGTCGGAGTTCAGGCCACTTACTATAAAGTGGCGCCGGATTCCTCGACCATCAATGCCGGGCTTAACGGGGCGACCACGCAGTACTACTCGCTCTATACCTCTACGTTGTCGCTGGTGTTCGCAGAAGGGCGGAATCTCCTGGTTTATGGGAGCGTGGATAATAAAGGGTTTTATGAGCCTTTGGAGATGGAGAGCATCTATGTGGATCTGACCCCTCCGGCCGCTAGATTCGAAATCGAGGGAAGTTCGCTAGTGGTCGAAGAGAAACTTTATGCTGCTCCCGGTTCCACTATAACCCTTGCGGCCTCCGACCCGCTGTCCAATGGCGTGGCTTCCGGGGTCAAAAGGATATATTACCTGGTGAGCAAGAGTATCGAGGAGTGCCTTGCTCCTCCGACGTTCACTGATGCCCCCGGAACCTGCGATAATCCGCTTTATTCCGGCCCGTTCAGTCTGCCTATCGGGACGCACACTATCCAGTACCTGGCCGAGGATAATGTGGGGAATGCCGAGCAGCCGAAGTCCATAACGGTCTATGTGCCTCCGGCCATTGACCTTATCCCGCCCGTGACTTATCTGGAATTCTACGGCTCGCGGGAAAGCGAGCTTGGAGTTTATCTGAATGCCGGGACCACGGTGACTATCGAGGCCATCGATCCGGTTGACTCCAGCGGCTATGCTTCCGGCGTGGACGATATATACTACCTCGTGGACGCGGATGTGGCTATTTCAACGCCGCTGCCGTATTCCCAGGGTTTCTCGCTGGCCGAAGGAACGCACACTATAATTTATACCAGCGCCGACAAGTTCAGGAACTTCGACGTGCTAAGGTCGTCAACGGTTCTGGTGGATGCGACCGCGCCTTCGGTGCAGATGGAGATCTTGGGCAGCTCTTCGGAAGTTTCCGGGATCATGCAGATTGATACCGCGGCTTCCATCAGCCTGAGCGCGACGGACCCGGTTTCCAACGGTGTCGCTTCCGGGCTGATGATGGGGCTTGTGCTAATTGATACGCCTCCGGACTCCTGCCAGACTGACCCGGACTTCACTGGGCCCGGTGGTACATGCAGCAATCCGCGGTATGCCGGTCCTTTCAGTCTTGCTGCCGGAACTCACACGGTGTACTACACGGCAATGGACAACGCCGGTAATATGGCGGATATACGAGCTGTGCTTTTTAACGTCACTGCCGCTACCGGAGTGGTTTTGCCGATACTCCCATCCTCCGGTCCTATCGGCGTTCCTTTCACCATAGAAGGCACCGGCTTCGGCACTTACTCCGCCGGCACCACCGTTGTTCTGCTGGGCGGGACTACTGCCCCGCTCACGCTGTGGACCGATACCAAGATACAGGGCACCATCCCCGGCGCTTTGGCCGCGGGACAGTATCCTGTTTCGGTGAAACGCGGTGCCACGGTGCTGACAGAGGTTTCGCCTTTCACTGTCACCCAGCCTGCGCTTTATGCCCTTACTCCGTCGTCGGGGGCTATAGGGTTGCCCTTCACTATAACTGGTGAAAGCTTCGGCAACTACGTGGCTAATTACACCCGCGTACTGCTGGGCGGCGCAACCATGCCCCTGACCCTGTGGGCCGACACCAAGATCCAGGGCACTATCCCCGGCACTCTGCCGGTTGGCGACTACGACCTTGTGGTCGAACGCGCCCTTAACGGCGGCGTGGTTCGCACTTCCACCACTACGTTCAGCCTGCGTAATATGGAAGCCTACTGGCTGGCTCCGTCGTCGGGGCCCATCGGTATGCCCTTCACCATAACTGGCGTTGGGTTTGGCAATTATTCCTCGGTCTACACCCATGTGCTGATAGGCGGCACCACCGCGCCACTAACCTTGTGGACCGACACCAAGATCCAGGGCACGGTGCCTGGCAGCCTGGCCTCGGGCCAGCACCCTGTGCTGGT
>Ga0209000_1001744_pt1 | contig 13187 bp, 10 predicted proteins | sample RifGroD2_FD_183998 | JGI IMG/M metagenome (GOLD analysis project Ga0209000, IMG submission 183998) | Groundwater microbial communities from Rifle, Colorado, USA - Groundwater D2 (SPAdes) (version 2) | ecosystem: Environmental > Aquatic > Deep subsurface > Groundwater | place: Rifle, Colorado...
GTTTTTAGTTAATTCATTTTCTATGTTTTTATCTGTATTGCTCACATCATTACTAATATCATTTATTTGCTTATCTATTTTACTTTTATTATATTCATCAATAGTCATTTGTAGATTAGTCAAACATTTTCTAGCATGATCATGCGAAACTTGATTGCCATATAGCAATTCATATACTTCAGTTTTATCTAAATCATATAAATTTCTATTAATTAATAATCTTTCAGCATATTCCATAAAATTTTCTGTTTGTTTCTTGAGGTGTTCCAAACACGATTCCTCATTTCAATATAAATTTCTGATACTTCTAATATTTACAATACTTATATCATTACAAATTAATTCAGTTGACGTACAATCCCACTATTGTAGTCTTTATCCCAAAAAGCATAGATAGTATTGATACTCTCTATACAAAAACAACACCGTTTTTGTTCTCAGTCATTCCAGTCCATATCACTAATCATCTTACTAATTTCACTTCTATAATCTTTAATCATATTTACCTGTGCAGAAATATACTTATTTTTAAAATTATCACTTACAACAGATAATCCATTTCTATTTAAACAATATCTATTATCAATTTGAGAAGTAGAACCATCTAATAATACAAATGTTCCTTCACCAATTCTAGAAAGTAATCTTTCCATTTCTGAAGGTGTAAAATCTTGTGCTTCATTGATATATAAAATAGAGTTTCTTAAACTTCTACCTTTAGCAAATTGAATAGGTAATATTTCTAATCTATTATTTCTAAGTAAAATATCCATTATATTATCTTCCGAGGTGGTATCACACAAAACTCCAAGTAGGGGAGATGTCTTCTCCACAATTCCACCTGGAATCGCAGGGAATTCACGTCTATTTTTTGGAGGCGAGTCACTTTTCACAAAATATAATTTATCTACTTTTTCTTTATCTAACATATGTAATGCCCAATGTATCATAAGGTACGATTTACCTGATCCATATCTACTGTCAGTTATTTTAACTTTTATATTATCATTTTGTAACATATGTATAAATGCTTTTTGATAAGTATCTAATGGAGTAATCTTATTAACATATTTATTTGACAATGGTTTAATTTTAACTTCTTCAAAATACTTATTCCAAGTGAATAAATATTCATCATTTGATGTTGTATTATGTATAATTATATATTCATTAGGTTGAAAATTATATGGAAAATCATTAGGATTTTCAAGTAAATCAACATATTCTTGTTCAGTCAATATTAATTTTCTAATACCATTATAAGCTTCACTATTTTCATCACCATCAAATTTATCACTTCTAATACCTAACAATCTACATTTTTGTCTGAATAGCAAGTCATTACTCAAAGCAAAAATTTCAATTCCATTTTCTTTTCCGAATTCTTCATTACTAAAATATAAATTATTTAAAACACCAATAATCTTATTATCCATTGATAACTTATCAAAACTTAAAGGTAAATTATATTCAAAATTATTTTCTCTAACCACATATTCAATTTTATCTTGATTTGCTTCGATATCTCTACTTGCTTGTCTTGCTTTATATTTTTTACTCTCATCAAATGACATTTTATGATTATCTAATTCATTTAATACATATCCACAAATAATAAATTTTACATTAGGATTGTCTTTGTATTTATTGAAAAGTTGGGAGGAGTGAGACATTAGTACGTTTGTATCACAAAAAACTTTAAGTGTTTTTCGTTCATCTTGCATAAAATTCATTCCTTTTCAGAAAATTTTTGTTACTTACTATACTTAATAAGTATCATTCTTTAATTATCATTCTTCTTATACATTTCTCTTTTAATTATGTCTGACATAAAATCAGGGACAAAACTCTTTTTTCTGCGTGATTTTTTCTTGCCACAAATGGTAGATAAGTCTGGATACTTCCCACCTTCCATTTTTAATATTTTTTTAGAGATTAGCCATTCTTTTTCTTTTTGACTGATTTGTTTCAATGTTTAAATTAATTCTCCTTTTGTAATTTATTTATATTGTTTTATTGATTTTTGGTTTTTTATTTGTTTTGTTAGTTTGTATTTGATTAAAATTTGGAAAACAAAAAAGAGAGTAGGATGTTAAATCCAAACTCTCTTCCGCATAAATCAGTTCCTACTTTATCAATTTTTTGATTAGGTATAGACTCTCCTTAAAAACAATATTCTTATATACCATATACAAGAAAGATATAAATTTTATAAAACTATTAATATTATTATGTTTAACGACCATTAAAATTTAAATTTCCACCAAAACCATAATTATATAATTCTTTTTTAGTTACTTTTTGATATTTATTGCCAAAAATATTAAAATTATATTTATCTTTTATTTTAATTAATAATTCATCATTACATTCTTGTTTATTATGAAAACATTTTAATACTTCTATTTTTTTAGAAGAAAACAATAGATTTAATGTTAACATCCCATATTTCTTAAATCCAAAATTATCATCTTCCACTTTTCCAAAACTTTGTTTTAAAACTGATAATATAGTTGATTCATTAGATTGTAGTTTTTTTAGTTTTTTTATTGCATCTTGTTTAACTTTTTTTTCTACTGTTTTTTTTGCTTTTTCGTTTAATGCACATGTTTTTAATTTTAAACTATTTATTTTTTTACCACATTCAGATACTATTTTATAGATAGCATTTATACTATTGACAGAAATTTTACCTTCTAAATCTTTTGACTGAATAAGCAATTCTCCAAATTCTTTATTATATTTACCTTTTAAATATTTTGCATTATCAAATACTAAAACATCTTGCAATGTATCTAATGGTGTATTAAACTTTTCAAAAATTCTATATTCATTAAAATCAGAAATCATATTAAAAAACATAGGCACTATCATTTTCTTTGCCATTTGATTAAATTTATCTTCTTCTTCAATATATCTTATACATTCTATGTTCCTTATTTTATTTAATTCTTTACTCATACTTATATTGTCAAATACTTTTTTACTCTTGTCTATTTCAATTTGACTCATACTAGATAACCTACTAGTTGCATTATACAATTCATCTATTACATCTTTTTTTTCATTTTTTGAAATAGCATCGTTTAAATATGAATTTATTATTTGACTCATATTAACAATACGTCCAATATAATTATCACTTAATATAACGTCTAATTTTTGCAATTCACTCATATTATTTTTTCTTGGTTTAGAAACTCCTTCAATTCTATTTATAGGAGTTAAAAAATTATCTTCACAATATTTTGCTTTGGTAGATAATATTTCATCTGGAATTAAAAGGATACTGTCACTATCTGTATCGCAGCCCTGTAGACGGTCAGGTGCATCATTATCAAAAAAATTAATTGCACATATATTATCGGTAAAATTAAACCAATTATCATATTCTTCATGATGTTTATTTTTAGTATACATTACATTACCTGAATTTATATGAGGATTACGAGTAGCACAAAAATATTGTTCATCTTTATAATATTTACAATAAATTTCTCTTCCTTGCATTATAGAAGTATTGTTATATTTGTTTACTGTTGCTAAAAGCATTTCATAAGGATTGGATATTAATGTAACATATTTATTACCTTCCATTCTTATCTTTCCTCTTTTTAGATGTTTAATATAATTAGCAATTAAATCACTTTTCATCTTCTTGAATTTTTTAGTATATTGTATATCAGAATTAACTAATAATAATGCATTCATTAAATCTATATTCTCATATAAACTAATATTACCTTCTTCTAAAGATTTTTCAAATCTTAAACTTTCTTCTGCATCTGAACATAGGTAGTTTCTAAATACTGCATTATCATTTTTTAATAACATTACATATTCTCTTTCTAATTTAGTTATTTCCATTAATTCATTATAAGTTAAATTAGGAATACTATTTAAAAGTTGATATGTTACTCTATTATAATTACCATAATTACCATCTTTATCACATTTGACTACACCAAAAATAGAATCTATATTTGTAAACCAATGTTTGTAACATTCTTTTTTCGTTCCATTACCAATTTTATAAGCAAACTTTAAAAATTTTAATGAGTTAGGGGTGGTTACTAATTTTATTTTATCTGTATCATATATATTGCCAAACATATCTTCTATTTTTTCTATTTCATTTTTTTTAAACCATAATTGAAGTTTTGTATTAAAAGCACAGCATTTAAACATATCACTTCTTAAAAGCATAAAACCTTTATCGCATTTATTATATTTTTTAAATACTGATTCATCTAATAAACCTTGACCATCAGAAAGACAATTTTTTAATTTTATTTTTTCATTTCCTGTAACTATTTTCCCATCTTTTTCTCTAGTTACACTTGCCATTAATTCAAATTCTTTACCATAAATATCATCAATTAATAAAATTTCAGTATATGGATCTAAATTTATTGTAAAATCTATATGACTTGATATTAATGATTCATATGCAAGAAGGGATGTTAAATCTAATAATTCATTCTCAACAAACTTTAATCCAAGTCTACTTCTGTCTAATAATATTTCTTTCATATCTTCTTGGATAAATAATGCGTATCCGTTTTTGGCTTTTCCAGAACCCCTTTTATAAAATATGTATTTAATTCCATCCATCTCAAATCCATTATTATATAAATATTTTCTTATTTTCTTTTTTGTTGCTAAAATTTTTCTTTTTCCTTTTTGTTCTTCACCATCTTTATTTACCCACGTTTCTTCATCATCCCAAATACTATAATTTTTATCAAAGGTAACATTGATTATTTTTCTTGTATATTGTTTATCATTTAAAATATAGAAGGTATCTGTAAATATATTATCAATTCTTATATTTTCTAAACTGTAGGGGGTAGTTGCTGAGAATAATTTATTTAAATCTCTCTTTTTATAAGTTATTTTCTTTCCATCTTGAATATCTTTATATATATATGCACCTTCCAAATTCATAATATATGTATTATCTTTTTTCAAATAAAATTTCCTCCTTTCTTAATTAAAATATATTATAAATATTATATATACCAATATCTTTTAATCTAGCAATAAAATTATTTACTAACCAAGGTTTATTATTTGTAAATTTTACATTCAATTTTATTCTAATATCTGAAGAAGATACATTATTACATAATGAAATAATTGGAGATAAAGATGATAATAATTCTGCATCTAATATACTATCTTTTACAAAATAACTATCTATAATAGTATTAGATAATTCAATATATTTATTATTGATAAATTTATTTATTTTAGACATAACTTCTTCTAATTGATTAAAATTAAAATTAGGTAAATTTGTATATTTATTTTTATAAATATTAAATGATATATATAAATTTTTATTACTATCTATATAATCATCATATTTATATTCTAATCTTATATCATTAACTATACTATAGTCATAATATAAATCATCTTCAATTATAAATATATTTCCATATTTCAATTTATTTATATTTATAATATTACTGTACTTTTTTATTTCTGATTTGTTTAATAATTGCTTATTACAAACTAAAAATTCTTCATTATTATAATCATTAAAATATATTGATTTGATTTTATTTAAATTATTATTTTCATGGTAGTTTAAAACAATGCTTTTTATCTTATTACTGTTACTAAGAATATTATTTATTTTTTCTAATAAAATATGATAATATTCTATTATATGCAATGTATTATCATTAATTTTATTTTTTTTATTATATTTAATTACTTCTTCTAAAACTTTTACATTAATATATTCATATGCTTCTTTATAATCATTAAAATAAAATCTATCTTGTAAATCGTTATTTAATGTAGATTTTCTATTGTAATTTGACGACCAATATTCTTTAGAATACTCAACTGTATTATTATATATGGTAAATACAATGTCTCTAGTTTTATAAAAATTTGATAATTTAATTTTATTATCTTTAGATATTATATTATTTGTATATTCATATTTGTTAATAATACTTTCAATTAGATTATATAAATCTATATTATTTTTAACTTGTTTTATTAATGTTTCTTTATCTTTTAAAAACAAATTAATATTTATTAGTTTATTTTTATAATATAAAGAAACATCATAAATAGAAAATAATTTATCATATATATTATCTGGCGTAAATACTTTATAATTTAAATTATCATCTATAATTATGTCATTCATATAATTATTAATATTAATTAATTTGTGATTTACATAGTCATTTACAATATTATTACATATTTTATTTTTTAATATTTTAACTAATATAATCTTGTCATCTTCTTCATCAATACTATCAATTAAATCAACCATATATTCAATATCTTTTTCCCCTTTTTTATATCTTAAAACATCTCTCCAAAACCAATCTAATTTTTGCAATCTTTCTTTTAATTTTTCATCAACATTATCCTTGCTATTTAATATTTCTTCTTTATACTTACCAATAGTATTGTAATATGTATTATCTTCACCATTTTTAACATTAAAACACTTACCATCATAAAACAACGCATTAAATGTAGGTAATTTATCCTTACTCATTAACTTCTTAATATCAATTTCAACCACAATATTCTTTAACTCTAACCAAATATCTATATAATCTTTTAACTTTTTCTCATTGCTAAATTTCATTTCAAAATAAATTACATTACCACATTCAGTTTTAATAGTTACGTCTGGTCTATATAATCTATCACCAACAGTATAAGATTGCTCAACTAATATTTCTTTGCAAACATATTCTCTTTCCTTATCAGATACTACTTTAAATTTATCTCCTGATTCTAAGAATTTATGTTTGAACCAGAAGTGTAGATATGACTCTACATTACATTTACTTGCATCAACATGAGCAAAATGTGCGGTTATTTGTTTTGAATTAATTGCTTTTGGTATTACTTCTGATCCACATAAAGGACAATAATATTTAGTTTTATTATTACTATTGACATCTACTTCATCAATAGTAATAATGTTATTATCTATGTCTTTTGCAAACCATAAATTTACATTACTGAACAATAAGATTTTCCTCCTTTTCCACTGTCCTTAGTCTATAGCCATTCCCATCACCAAATTTTAAACAAGTTAATGCATCAACTAAACTTATGAATAAATCCTCAACTTTAACTCTTCCTTTTTCAATACTATAAAATTTATTTTCATTATTATTGAATACTTCATCATACATACTCTTCAATCCATCAAAATCCATAACCCAAGTAGTGACACCTTTAAATTTATAATTATGTGGATTTACCATAATAGATTTTAAATTATTATCTTGTTTTTCTATCATCACTAATACTCCATCTTCAAGTTGACAAACAAATAACCTATCATTTTTTAAACTTTTAATTATTTCTTTATAATCATTATTCAAAATATCCATGTTTAATCTTGGTCTTTTCTGCATAATATCATTTCTCCTTTTTATGTTTATTAATATATTTTATCTCCCATTCCCAAACCAATTCTTAACAATATCTTCTATATCTTCTCGATTACTTCTACCATAATCGCATCTGCATTCACGACAACAAAACTCGTTCCCATTATGATCATTAACAATATATTTCCTATCACTTTTATCAATATCATCTAAATTCTTTAAACAATTACCACAATATCCTGTGGTTACATTTACGTCTATGTATTGTCTTGATTTATTTTCATTTTGTCCCATATAAAATAATATCTCCTAATCCAATAATTTCTTCTAATGCCTTGCTAAATATCTCAATATCAATATCTTCTCCTACCAAATTAAATAGCACACTTTCTAAATCTAATCCATTTACATGATAAGAATTCATACCATATATATCTAATTTTTTAAGTAATCTTCCTTGCTCATTATATAATAACTTGCAATTTTTCATAATTTTAATATCTATATAATTGCTATAATAACAATATGTTTTATTTAATATGATAGATATATCAGTTTTGGCAGTAGGTGAGATGAGTTGATAATTACCTTTATCATTATAAACTAATCTGCCATTAAAATATTTTTTATATTCTTCAATTGTTCTATTATTACTCATAATAAATTTCCTTCTTTCTATTTTTATTTTTTAATTATCTTCCAACAATTTAACTATCTCTAAATAAATCTCATATGCCTTATTTATTGCCATAACTTGTGAATCAATTAATCTACTATTTAAATTATCATTGTAAACATCTAAATAATTTTGTTTAAATGTAATTTTATAATATTTTTCTATCAATAATCTCTTATTATAACTAACATTAAATGTAGGATTAATCCCATATGTATCTTTCCATTCTTTTATATCAAATATATATTCTCCAATTTTATGTTTATAAATTTTACTTATTACTTTTATTTTACTGTCTTTCATGTTAATAATACATTGTTGTGTGTTATCTCTAACACTTTTGTCAGAGATAGATATTTTGTTTTGAGTAGAGGGAGTAGTCAAATAAATTATATTTCCTTCCTGTAAAAAAAATAATTAAAAAACGTCAAATTCAACCTCAAATTAGCCCTCAAAATCTCAATTAGATACACTTATATAAAAATTCATCTGTCTCTTGAAATAGAAGTATAATTTAACGCTTTTTTACTAAAAAAGTGCTTAAAACTATTGTTATTATTGATTTTATGAACATTATGCTTACAAACATACTATTTATAAGGGTTTAGAGGTACTTATAAGATTAATGTAAAAATACATTGACGTATGATTTTTATGTATAATTTTCTATACCAAATTTTAAAATTATATTTGCAATCTCTTTACTCAAAATTAGGGAATATTGATTTATGAATTGTTTGTATTTTCATAATTTTTGCTACTATGGATAAATCACTTTCAGGGAAATGATAAATACTTTCTAAATCACTACTTATAAATTCCTTTAATTTAATATTTTCTTTTTCTAGTAGTGGAAAATATATATTCTTAGAATTTGTTGATGTAAATAATATTGCTAATGTAGTTTTACTATAACGATATATGTAATTTTTATTTTTAGTTATTAAATATGTATCATGAATATTTTTACTTGGTTTACCTTGTAAGTCTTTTTGAAGAAAAACTCTGTAAGTGTTGATGAATTTCTGCAAATAGGGGAGTACACCTCCTTTCTTTATTGATTTTGCTTGATTATTATTGATTAGTTAATTAAAAACTATAAACTATATAAAAACTATGTAATTAATTTTATTCTTTCTTTCTTCCCTACTATTTGTATTATAGCACAGTAGGGAAGAGTATGTCAACAATTATATTTACAATTTGTTAGGTTTTGTTTTGTTATTGGTATGTATGTTGTCTATTAAATATCTACATATTTAAAATTATAATTTTTATATGTTTTTCTTTTGCCATTACAAACCTGTACAATAGCACTACGACTTAATTTTACTCCAAATAATTTCTCTGATTGTATTTCTAAATTATTACAACTTTTAAATATTCCTAAAGAAATATTATTTTTTGATATTTCTACTTTTTTACCTTTTGCTTCTCCACTTTTAATCATTTGTTCTTTAGCATCATAATCACACCATCCTAAATTAGAACCTTTTTTAAGATATTTTATTACAACACCTCTATTTATTTTTAATAATTTACTTATTTCATATACAAGTAAATTATTATTTTTCATTTCACATACTTTTTTACATAAATTACTTAAAGCAAATTCTTCGCATTTTAACCAATTTACGTTAGATAAATTAAATAATTTAGACATATTACTATTTACAATATTTTCTTTTATGTATTCTAATTCACTTTTTAAACAATCAATTCTAATAACTTCAATATTATATTCTTTTGCTAATTTATCTTTGTAATCATCAATATCTTTAGATTTATTAACATTATCACCATTCATTAAATTATTGTTATAATGAAAATATCCATCCATTTCAAATATATAACCTTTATTATCTACCTCAAAATAAAAATCATATCTTTTAGGTTTTATCCAATCTGGTGAAAATTCATATTCAAAATTTAATTTTAATTGCTCTAATAGATTAAAAGCAAATTTATTAGGATATGAATAATTATCATTGCAATATCTACAATATATTGTTTTATTATTATATATATCATTAATTCTTATTAGTTTATCTCTAATATTACCACAATCAGGACATACAGGTTTAATATATTTATTACTACTTTTATTATATAATTTAGCTTCATCATATCCACCTTGAAAAAATTTAACCATCCAAGGTGCAGTAGTGGGTATATCATTAATACCTTCTACAACTATTCTAGGAAAAATACAACAACATGAACATCCTGTTTTTTGATATACTAAACTTCCTTCTTCTACCCATCCATTATCCCAACCACATTTATTACATTTATATTTATACCATAATCTATATATTTCTTTACCTTTATTTGAAATATTCTTTCTAGCTTCTCTACCAATAATAATTAAATTTCTTTTTTCGTCTTCAATATGTTCTCCTATTTCAATTTTAAAATTATGTATTTTTTCTATATTTAAAATTATTTTGATTTTACAATTTAATATTTTTTGTGTTTGTATGAGATATAAAATATTATTATATTTAATACTAATTTTTTGTTTTTCTTTAATATAATCAATAATTTCAATGTTTCCTTCAATATCATCGTAAATAAAATGAATCAATTTACCTATAGATTTATTCCAATTAATAGTTCCTTCTTTCCCATGTCCTTCTTTGCTCCATTTAGGTAATTCATCTAAAAATATTTTTCTCATATAATTCCTCCTTTTTATATTTATCTTATTATTTTTCTAAATTTTTAGATTTTACAAAACCTTTATCAATAGCTTCTTTTGTAAAAATATCAAATATGAATTTACTGATTCCCATCTGTTTATTACCATAAAACATAGTAGAACTGATAAATAACTCCTTTTCTGCTCTAGTCATGCCTACATATAGCAATCTCCGTTCTTCTGCTTCATTGTCTGACTTAGAATGAGGGAGAAGTCCATCATTAACTCCTGGTAAAAACACTACAGGAAATTCCAATCCCTTACTTTTATGACAGGTCATTACCTTAACCTTTTCAACAACATCTGAATCCTTAGAAAATCCTAATAATTTATCTACTTCATCAAGAAAAGTATCAATACTATTATAACTATTTGCTAAATTAACCAAAATGTTTAAATTATCAATCTTTTCACTTCTAATATTACTCTCAGAATCTTCTTTTAATATGTATTTATCATAATCTAAGTCTTTTCTAATAATATTAATCAATTCCCCAACTTTAGATTTCTTTTTCTTTTTAATCTTTAAAATAATATTCTGAATCTCACTAATACCATTCTTATATCTCCATTCATTACTTCTAGGGAAGGACAACATACTAACAAATAATGATTTATCATATTTACTTGCATATGTATTTACTTCATTCAAGAATACTGAACCTAAATATCTATTAGGTGAATTATATACTTGTTTAAATGCATCATCATTATTAATGTCTTTAACTAATCTAAGATAAGATACCATATCTTTAATTTCCTTAATTTCAAAAAATGTTGTGCCTCCGACAATCTGATAAGGTATATTATTCTTATATAGACTTCTTTCAATTGCTTGTATTTGAAAATTTGTTCTAGTTAAAATAGCAAAATCAGAATAATTATTTCCTAATTTACTCATTTCAATTATCTTACTAGATATATAATTTGCTTCTTCTACTTCATCTGTAAAACATGAAAACTCTGGTGATTTATACTTTGGTTTATGTGCAACAGATTCATAGTAATATTTATGAGTAGTTTCTTTTGTATTCTTAACTAATTTATTAGACAATTCAACAATATCTTGAGAACTTCTATAATTAATATTGAGAGGAATAATAGTTGTATCTATCCAATCTTTATGAAAATCAATAAGATAGTTATTGTTTGCAAATCTAAATTCGTAGATATTTTGAAGAGCGTCACCCACAATAAATACATTATTATGTTTATTTCCTAATAATCTTAATATCTCATATTGTGCTACATTGGTGTCCTGCATTTCGTCTGCTGATATAAACCTATATCTATCTTGATATTTCTCTCTTGTTAAATCATTATTTGCTAATAATTTATATGTATAAAGCAACATATCATCAAAATCCATTACTTTTTCATCTTTCTTAATTTCTTCATATCTTTGATATATGTATTGCATTATATTAATACTATAAGGCATATACTTAGTTTCTAATAAATCATCACTACAATCTAATAAATTATTTTTCTGACAAGAGATAAAATTAAGAATGTCATTGGTATCTACATTTTTCTCATTGCTCTCCATTTTAAGAGTTTTAACAACTATATTATTTATAAACTGTTTTTGTTGCCATACTTTAATTTTATTATGAAAATAATTATAGTTACATTCTCTAAGAATTTTATTAGAAAGAGCATGGAAAGTCTCAATGGTAATTTTACTTGATTTGTTACCAATTAATTTTAATAATCTTTCTTGCATATTTTCTCTTGCTTTAACACTAAAAGTAATAGCAAGAATATTTTTTGGTTTTACATTATGTATATTAATAAGATTTGCTATTCTGTTTGTTAATACAGATGTCTTTCCACTTCCGGCCGAAGACAATACACAGCAATTTCCTTCATAATGATTGATTGCTTTTAATTGATTTTCGTTGAATTCCAATATTAATTTTCTCCTTTTTATTATATTTCTCTTGTAACCGATTGATAAGTTACTTTATCTTCATCAAATTCTATTACAAGTTTATATGTATATTGTTTTCTTTTAACTTTTATTCTACTACTTTCAATACTATATCCCAGACTATTTTCCATTAAATCTACTACTTTATTAAATGTGATTTTTGAAGCACAAAGATTAAGTAATTTACAATCTATAACCATTTTTATTATTTCATCTTTATCTTCTTTCTTATAAATTTTATATTTATCTAGTTGTTCTTTTTCAATTATATTGCTAGGTACTAGCCATTTAGAATTAATAAAATTTATAAATTTCTTTTCTTGCGAACCTAAAATAAATTTAATTGTTTTATAAATATCATGCTTAATTAAATGAGATATACTATCAAACCATGATGTACTATTTTTATTTCTCATAAAATCTTTATACGCACTCCTACATTTACTTAAATATGAATCAGTATCATAATTATCACTACGAATATATGTA
>Ga0209000_1001745_pt1 | contig 13184 bp, 22 predicted proteins | sample RifGroD2_FD_183998 | JGI IMG/M metagenome (GOLD analysis project Ga0209000, IMG submission 183998) | Groundwater microbial communities from Rifle, Colorado, USA - Groundwater D2 (SPAdes) (version 2) | ecosystem: Environmental > Aquatic > Deep subsurface > Groundwater | place: Rifle, Colorado...
TTTATCAAACCCTTCCATTTCAATAAGAACTCCTACATATTGTGATTCATCTCTCCTAGCTCCCATAAAGTTATTAATCAAATTTTCTCTTGTCATATTTATTTCCTCTTTCTTTTTAATATTAATCAATCAACCACAATATCAATATCATCCTCATACATCCATAACCACTCACCCTTGCTATTTTTAGCAAATATATCATTATCATCCCATAATGTCTGTGATTCTTCTTCACCTTTTAAAACATTGGCCCATTTCACCTTTTCTTCTGATGACATATCTTTAAAATATTTTGCTTCAACTAATGATCCGACAGGGGTATCTTCAATGAAATCATTGATTAGTATTTTAACTTTCATTTTCTCACCTCGTTTCATTATTGATTTCACATAATCTAACCACATACTAAGTATAACATTTTCACAACCGTATGTCAAACATTTTATTTTAGTATTTAATAAATTTATCCATCTTTCTAACCATATAAAAATATCCTTTTATTGGATTATTTGATTTTAGAAACCCTTATGTAGCAAGGGTTGCAGGGTTTTTACTTTTATGGATTTTAGAATAAAACAGATATTATTTTTGGGTTGGAGAGGGAAATTAATCCCTCTCACATCTAAACATAACTTTTCTCAGTCTATTTATGAAATAACCTACTCCAATCACCCCACCTATACAAATGATAATCACCAACGCAATTGTTGCTTTAATAAATATTGGTACTAAAAAGAATGCCAATTTGATTGCTAAGAATGTTAATATTACGCCCAACATAATTAAGAAGATTATTTTAAGTTTATGTATCATTTATGACACCCCTATAGAAGATTTTTTAAATTTATGAACCACAAATGTTCCAATAAAAGTAGTAAATAGAGTGCTCAAAAACAACCAATCAGGAGCCTCTATACCAAATACACCAGCAAACATTTTAAGAGACACAATACCGATCAAAATATGAGCAGTATAATTTAATTCTGGAACACGCTCGATTAATTTCACAAATACTTGAGCAACTTCCCTCATGCATAAAATACCAACCATACCACCAATTAGAATTACCCAAGGTATATCTGATACTCCGAATGCTGCAACTACAGAATCAATACTAAAAGCGATATCGGCTAGTTCTACTGATACGATTGTTGCAAGTAAACCTTTTTGTAAAGAATCATTTACTTCATCGTGATTTTCATCTTTGTTTCTAAAGAAGTTAAATACTATGTATGCAAGATATAAGGAGGCTACTAATTTAATCCAAGCAATTTTTACAAGGTATACTCCCAAAACAATTGCTATTAGTCTAAATGTATAAGCACCCGCAATACCTAAAGTTAATGCTAACTTTTGTTGTTTCTTTGGAAGGTTCTTGACCATAATTGCCAATACAAGAGCATTATCAATTGATAAAATAACCTCCATAATAACCAAGGAAAGAATCAGAAATATATCAGCAGGACTTTGAAATACCATCTTTAACTCCGCAAGATTAAAGTGGTGTAGATTGATAAGAATATTGTTTATAAATTCATTCATTATTATTTATTACTTCCTTTCTCTATGCCATTAATCCATGATCTCTAACAAATCCATCTAACCCATGAGCATACCCAACACCTTCAGCAGAGAACTTCCATTCTCCATCTTTACGATAAATTTTACAAACTGATACTGCTGTTTCTACCGAAAAATCTTCACCTAAATCAAATTTTAATAATTGAATATTATTTTGTTCAGGATCTAAAACCCTTACATAAGCATCATTTACTTGACCAAAGTTTTGACTTCGATTATGAGCATCATGAATTGTTACAATAAAATCTAATTCTTCAATGTTGATTGGCATTTTAGAAAAATCAACAGTAATTGTTTCATCATCGCCTTCTCCGTCCCCTGTGCGATCATCTCCAGAATGAATAACTGCCTCAGAAGAATGCTTAAGATTATTATAGAAAATAAAGTCTTCATCTTTCATACATTTACCATTAGAATTTCCCATGAATACAGAAGCATCTAAATCAAATTGTTCTCCAACTTTTGTTTGAGGACTCCAACCTAAAGCTACAATAACCCTTTTTAAACTTGGATGTCCCTTTGTTAAATCAATCTTTTGCCCTTTTTGTAAATTAATCATATTAAATATCTCTCCTTTAATTATTAAATTTATTGCTTATCTATATTTACGTGTCATATCCTTTACAGATGTATCCTTTGATCCTACCCCAATAGCAGTAAATTTCCACTCACCATTATAACGATAAAGTTCAGCGACATAGATGGCAGTATGTTTTGAATAGTCGTCTGTTAAATCAAATTTACAAAGTTCTTGATTTGTTAGCGGATTAACTACTCTAATATAAGCATTTGAAATCATACCAAAATGCTGTTTCCTACTTTGACAACTATAAATATTTACTACAAATACTACTTTGTTTACATTTGAAGGAATTTTAGCTAAGTTGACATTAATTACTTCATCGTCTCCATCGCCCTCTCCAGTTAAATTGTCACCTGAATGATTTATTGAACCACTATAATGGCGTGTATTACCATAGTAAACTAAATCATTTGAACCATTAATATATTTATCATTATGTAAAACTATTGCTGAAGCATCAATGTCAATATTAGATTGATATTGTGAATCAATAATATCATCTACCGCATTAGACGCAGACGAAGTTATACTATCTACCACCTGTCCTAACGATGCTTTTCCTTGAAATGCTTCACCTAAAGTATTGAAGAATCCCTTTTTCTTAATTGTTGTTTTCTTTTTACCTTCTTTAATAGAGTCCCAACCTAGACACATATTAACCTGTTGTAAATTAGGATTATCTTTTGTTAAATCAATTTTTTGACCCTTAACTAAATTAATCAATTTTAATCTCTCCTTATTTTTTATTTTTAGCATCAAGAGTATTTTTTCGCTTAATATATCTATAAACTCCATAACCAATTGCCCCTAAGATAATTAACATAATCAAGAAACTAAAACCAAAATCACCATTCGTTACAATTACAGGAGCAGGATGTGTGTAATAGTATGGATTGTACCAATATGGTGAATACCAACCTGGAGTAAATCTTGGATGATAACCATATGAATAAGGCGTTCCAGCAAAATGAAATGAAGAACTTGAACCAGTATTATATGTAGAACCTAAAAATGTTTTCTTTGTTACAGTTGTATTACTAGGCAAGGATTTTGAAGCATTGTTTGTTGCTGTTTTTGAACTTGATACACTAGTTGATCCACTTGTAGAAGGAACACTTTTACTTACACTATTTGAGGTTGATGGTGTTGATTTTTTACTTAAATCTATTGAACTTTTAGGTGTATTGCTCGATGTGCTAGGCGTACTTGATTTTGTAGAGGTGTTAGTAGATGGTTTACTACTAGATTTTGAATTTGAGCTGCTACTACTTTTAGAACTGCTTGATGTCCCTGCTAATGTAATAGTAGGTGAAAATGCCAATATAAATACTATTAGCGTAATCAACAATACTTTAAATTGTTTCATTGTTTTATCTCCTTAATATTAAATTTATTTTACTAATCAAGATTTATACAATTATATTTGAATATAACCAGCAATTTGAGCAGGTACAATTTCTAATGTTGAAGGACTATCTAAGTCTGTAAAATTATAACCAGTGAATTCACCTGTAACATCGTCTGTTTGAAAAGACCAATCTTTACAGTTTACATTGATTGTGTGGCCTGATTTTAAATATATTTCTAATGTACGCAAAATTAATTCACCTCCCTTCAAATAACATAAAACTTGTTTTTATTCTATTTTATCGCACTTTTAACAGCATTGGTTAAATCTTGTAAAGCATAGTATTGAGGGTTAATTAAATGTTTAACTCCATCTGTTAATTCTGACATTCCAAATATCAAGAAAATAACACATCCCATTGTAATAAATGCTGCTCCAAAAAGGATATATACAATTTTTTCTTCTTCATAATTCTTTTTAGAACTATAGTCTTCCACATTTAACTTTTTACTTTTAGATATTAATACAAACCCTGTAATACTACATCCTACAATAAATATAAGAAACAAGACTGTCGCCCAAATTAAAGATGATATACCATTTACATAAGCTTGTTGCATATAAATTTTAAATACTTCTTGTCCGGTAGAACTCACCTGTTCTCCTAATTTACTAAGAAAGTCTAATATTAATTTTGTATCCATATATCATTTCCTCCTCTTTCTATAATCCTTCGAAAACTACATTTTAAACCTCAATTTATATCTATTTGTTCAAATTCTTTCTGTAACTCTTCAATTTTCTTTGATAACTCAATTATTAATGCATTATGGATTATATCTTTATAAAAATCTCTTTCATTAATGCCTAAACTATCAAAAATTTCTTTAGAATTAATATTTAAGGAATTATAACTGTATTCTTCTTTATAGTCATAACTTGGGCATCCATCCTGTTGTTGAGATAATTTAAAACCAAAATCTTTTACATCATAATTATTTTTAGTATAAACATATTGGTCACTATCTTCTCCAAAGTCTTTAAATGGATTATCTCTCCTATATTCGCAGTTAGACATATACTCCAATTTATCAATAAACTCTTGCAATTCCTTTATTCTTTTATTTAATTCTAGTAACCTATGTAGCTTCCATTCATTTTTAGTGAATAATTCTCTATCCATTAATCACATCCTCCACAATCACAACTTCCTGAGTCATAACTACCACCAGAATCATGTGAACTATGAGAATCATGTGAACTGCTATGAGAATTACTTCCATAGTCATGACATGTAGGATAGAAATTATCATCATATGTATTATGACTACGAACAGTATTTGAAGGTGTTTTTGTTTGCTTTGTAGTTGATGTGGAAATTGGTGTAGTTTTAATATCTGTATTAACTTTAGCAAACTTAATTCTTTCTTGTGCTGGTCTAGCACAGGGAGCAATAGTTTCATTTTCTAATTTCTTGCTTTTGTTTTTATAATGAATTAGAAAAGTACCTACGCCTAAGACAACTAAACCTGAAATTACGATTGTAGATGTTAACATATTTACACTTCCTTTCTTATTTTACTTCCGCAACATGATTAATTTCTTCTATCTCTAAATTACCATCATAATAATCTGTAGGATTATCCAATAACATTGCTTTCGCTACTTTAATAGCCATTACTTCATTATCTGCTTCGACTATTAAACTAGCACAATAACCAACTGCCATTTCGACTTCAAACTTTTTCATTTTGGTAAACTCCTTTCCACTTAAATTCTTAATTTTATTCACATAATTGTTCAATATCTCTTACGCAATAATCTCTATCTTGCTTATTGCATTTATTATTGAAATTACAAAATGCTATGTCAGCACATTTATCACAACATATTCCTCTACACAATGCGTAACCAGTAATTATACTTTGGTTACAAAATAAATGATTAAAGTGTCTTGATTTTATAAATTCTTCTATTTGTTTTTCAGTGAATTTTTTCCACATTTTAATTCCTTTCTAAACCATTAAAAGAGTCAATTTATATATTATTACCTTCGTTTTCGATTGTGCTTATAATAGCATTTTTTAAAATAATAATTAATATCTTTCGCTTTTCTTGCAACTTCTTTATCTGCTTCTTGTTTAAGATATGCAATGATCTTTTCAGCCATTAAACTACCTCAATATAATAAATACTATTATTAGTATAAATTATATATTGCTTCTCATGAATATCAATATTGGTAACTCTTGAAGTAGTAATTGGCCCTTCACTAGTCAACATAACAATGCTTCTACCAATTAAAACATCTTCTCCAAACTCAACTGACAAATTAATAAAATCATTATGTTTATCATTTCCTAAAGAATCAGTAACTTTAGTGATAACACCTTTGATTGTCAAAACTTTTCCATTTACTACACTCCCTTCATCGTCCACATAAATTCTATAGAAAGGATTGCCATTAATTGTATACCAATTACCATTAAGTTTTTCACGCTCTTCTTGGGTTAATAATCTGCAATCTGATTTGTTAAACTTTACATTAATGAATCCATAACCTTCTTCAAAACTTCCTATGTAATATGTATCATCTTCTGAATGAATTCTAATTTTATCATCAATGTTTCTGCCTATATCACCTAATTTATGTATTGCAGGGCTATTTGCTTTAAGCATCATAATTTTGTTCATATTATTCAAGTATTTTCTTCCCCTCTTTCATTATATATTTATTTTAGTAATTAGTCAAACTTTAATTCTTTCTGATTATTGTCAATTCCTAATTGCTCATTCAGTTTCTCATATTTCTTCATATCCTTAGTAAACCATGATGTGTCTGTTCCAACATAATTCTTTAACCATAAGACACAATTTTCTCCTACTAGAAAAGTTAAGCATCCGTAGAGGCATAATTCTTGTGAACCTAATTTTACTTTTTTGGATAGATGATAGTTTCTGGTTAATTTTCGCTGAACCATCTCATATGTAAGAAGTTTGTTGCCTTTTACTTTGTTTGTGTAAGTGTCATATACGTGGTCGTGCAAGTTCAAAATTTCCATAATTTAACTACCTACCCTCTCAGTAATTTTATAATCATTAAGATTAACGATTGGATTTACATCTCTATATAATTTCCCACTAAATCTAATCTTGTAATGACATGGCGCTCTTCCATTTGCAAAGCAAAGTTTTGATAATATACATCTAAATCATATTTTGTACCACATAGAGGACATTCTAAATGTATTGTTTGATCTGCATCTGAATCTATGTATTCCAACGTCCCATCATCTTTGATATTTAATTTTTGATAATGATGTTCTGTTACATTTAGTTGTAAGGTAAAATCTTCATCTTCTTCATTTTTTCCACGAAGTAAACATGATTCGCATTTCATTAATAATTTTCCTCCCTTATTAAATAGTTTAAAATGGAATTTTGATTTGGTTAATTGGTTACTGCTTCATCAATAATCATCTCGATCATTTCATACATCTTTTTACCCCAAGGTTCTTGAGTTGTTTTATTAATGAAATTAACCAAGCCTTCTTTATTAGAGTTAAATACCTTTGCCATTTCTTCTTCATGCCTAATAGTACCTAATGCATAATTATAAATACTAGCACCAGAACAAAAGTCAAGCATTTCACATGTAAAATGATGAATCCATTCATTAGCTCCACTATAACTGCAAATTAATTCTTTTTGCCTATAGATAATTTCAGATGCCTCTGATGTTAAATAAAATCTTCCATATTCAACGCTGAAATACATATGTTTGTTAATATTGATTTGTTTTTCTTCCATTTTAATTCCTTCTCTCTATATATATTAAAATTTTATTTTATACTTTTAGAAAAGAACGTACTAAAAATTCCTGCTCCAAAACCGTAAACATATAACCACGAAGTAGGGACATAATCAGAAATTGCTGTCATTACTATAATATATAAGATAATACCAATCCATTTTTTCATTATTATTTCCTTCTTTCCTAATAAATTATTTTATATAGGATGAAATCGACTACTTATTTTATTTTAATCTAATTACTGTGTCAGTTTTCCAATTTGAATAAGCGTCACTATAAAGATATTTACCAATCATATCTTCTTTACTTTCAATTTTAAAATCTGCGTTAAATTCGTAACTATCATAAACTGTATACTTTGTAACACGATTGTTTGTTTCATCGACTAAAATCAAAACAGTTCCATAATCATTTGCAGATACATCAATAATTTTGAATTTTACTGGTTTCTCAGTAATTTCCACCCCACAGCCAGAGTTAAATATAATTTATTTCAATTAAAAAATATTTCTTTTATAGGGGGTGAAGAATTATGAAGAAAATAAGTTTACTTATCGGGGCATTAACTTTATCGGTAGCACTTACTCTTCTTTTTGCTTGTACTAGGTTTAGATTTGACAGTAGGTGATTTAGTATCAGCAGATGGTTTTGTCACGTTAGAAGTGCCTGTAGATGTCTTAGGTTTGACTTTCTTGTGTTTCTTTTCACCCCAGTCATCCATAATGTTTCTCCTTTGTTTTTATTTTTTATTTTGTCCTATGTATTAATAATACCACTAGTGCTAATGCGTGTCAACAATTATTTTTGTATTTACTCAATACCTTTACTAATTGCAAATCTTATTCTCTACGTACTCTTATTAACACATTGTTGAGCAGCCAAATACACAACTGAATCTCTGCATAAATACAGGTTCTACTTCAATTAACTCGCCTCTAAGCTCTCATTTGTAAGCATTATATTTCATTTACATTTTACAACATCTTAGCCATTAAATTAATTATCCATAGACTTTTACTACCAATATCTCCAATGAGATAATTAGCGATAGTATAAGGCTCGATTCTAAACCTTTTTTAGTTATGTTTTTAAATTCCCATACTATTAATTAACTTATTCCCACAATTTCTAATTCGTTCTATCTCAATATCATGTAATAATCTAAAACTATCGAATTCTTCAATACATTTATCTTTATCAACCTTATCTAATTTATCATTCACATTCATTATAAGAAAACTACTATATAAATCTCTTTGAATATTAACTTCTTCTCCTTTAACATTGAATACATTCCATCTCTCGCTCAACCCCTTTTTGACATATATGTTATCAATATGATTATATTGACTAGCTTTTACAGTGTATGTATTAATCTTCTTGATCTCTTCGCCAAAATATTTCAATTTTCTGTTGATGATTTCAATTAGCATTGCAGGTGCTTTATTCGCTAAGGACTTACCAAATCTTTTTTTACTATTAAATTTCCCCGTTTTCTTATTAACAATAGTATTTTTACTTCTCTTCTGTAATCCTGAATAATTCATTTTCTCTACATAGAACTTATCTCCTAATTTTAAGATATGATTGGCTAATTTATTATGAGATTGTTTTCTTAAATCTGTTTGCTTTTGCTGTAAACACTTTAAATTATTTTTAATCTTAATATAACGATTACTATAAACCCATTTGTCTCTATTGCCTTTGATTATAGTACCATTGTCATTAAATTTATTAGGATTAGTAATTCTTCTTGATCTATCCATTTTTCTTTGTAATACTTTCTTTTTTCCTTCAATGTTTTTAACTTCAGGACATAATTCTAATAATTTAACTTCTGTATTAGAGCAATAAGCAATAGTTTGAGTACCAATATCAATTCCGACATCCCCTTGAGTAATATATAAGTTAATTTCTCCAGTTTCTTTATTAATTTTTGTAGGAGGAATTCCTTCAAGAATTAGTTGAACATAATAATATTCTTTACCTTTGATGTCCTTTTTAACAAATCTACAATACTTAACTCTATCTTGAATTGCTTTTTGAGCATAAAGATCATTATTATCAATAATAATTGGCATTTTAAGTTTTTTAAAAACTATAAATCCATTTCTATACTTAATCCCTTGCTCATTGTCTGTCTCTTCTATAGAATGCATTTCTCCATATTTTACAAAATTAACTCGTCTAGCATTACCAAATCTCATTTTGTTTACTGCATCAAATGCTCTTTTAGCCAATTTGCCTTTAATATGACTACCTAAACCTCTATATTCATTAATCATAAGTTTGGTAGCAAATTTGCTTATATCATATTCTCTAAAACTAAATTTAGTTTCGGCATCTATAAATAATTTATATTTTTTATTCTTATCTAGTTCTTTTCTTGCTTGCTGATATAATTTAGATTCACGCATAAGATTAAATCTTTTTAGTGTTTCGCTTAATATTGCATTATATAATCGTCTTGATAATTCAAAATATTTATCAATTGCTGATTTGTCAGAAGTTGTATATCTCATACGAAGTGTCAATACATATGATGATGTTTTATTTTTTGTCAATTTTTACTCCCTTTATTTATTAGTTTATTTATATAATACCTTTGCTAATTTTCTCACCAAGTTTACTAGCAGTTCGAATCGTCTCATCATTTTCAATACATACATTAAATTTACCCTCAATAGCTTTAGCTTCTGCATTCTTACGTTGATATCGCTTAACAATTCCATTCTCACAACTATTTTCATAATAGAAATGATAAATTCTATTTTCTAACACACTATTATGCCTATATCCACGTCTATTACTCTGACTAACATCATTTACCATATAACTAGGCATATAGTTAATATATGTAGGAATATACACCAAATTCAAACCAACTTTTACGAGCATGGAATTAGTGATCAATACTTGAAAATCATCTTTCTTTTTATCTAATACATCCTTTCTAGTATGAGTGGTTATGGAAGACTTTAGCGTAAAACATTTTATATTATTTTGCTTCAGTAATGACTCAATTCTCTTAGAAATAGTATCATCTTGCATATATTTACCGCCACCATTGAAATCAATATAAATGCAACACTTTCTACCTTCAGATATTTCTTGTAAAATGATATCTAATAATTTCTGTTCTTTGGGTAAAATGCAATCAGAAATACACTTGGGTTGAATAGCACTGCGAGCTTCCCCTTTATTAATTTCAATACTATCCCATTTAAAAGGATTGTTTATGTAATGTTTTATAATGGAACTTTCATACATTTTTGAATTAAAAGCATTTGCTGACTTAATTTCGCTCCATAAATTATTTTCATTTCTTTCCATTTCTTCGCTTTGCTTGATTGGTATATAAATCTCATTCAAATCTGGTAATGCTTTCCCTAAATCTGATAAAGTAGAAAATATATAATTTTGAATTAAATATTTACTGTAAACAATTGGATTTATACCCTCGATTTCTGAAAATTCGCTATCTTTAATCTCACTTCTTCCTGAACGATGATATTCTCCATCTTTCTTTTTGGAAACAGCCATTAATGTTCCATAAGTTTTTATAAATGATTGCATATCCATAACATTATTGGCCTTAAGTTTATTTGGCATTATTCCTAATAACAAATTATGCATTGACGAAGCATATCCATTGTTGCTTGTACCAGAAAGCAAAATTATCTTTTTAGCATAATTAAATAACGTCCTAGTTGCATTTCCGATAATTGACTCTCCATTATTTTGCTCATGAATTTCATCACAAATTATACTATCAAAATAAATATTCTTAGTTTTGATGAATCTGATTAAACTAGTTTTCTTTGTTTTATCGTAAACAGATTGCCATAGCACAGCATTACAATTTGAACATTTATAAGTTGATTTTTTAGGACTACCTTCAAAATCTTTCTCTGTAAAAAATACGTCTTCTTTTTTCCTCAATTCATTTTGAAGTGGTTTACCACAGTCAGGGCAACATGCTATAGTAATTTTTTCTTTAACTTCTTTTATTGATGGATAACTATAGTAACCACTACCAGTCACCTCTTTCCTATGTTTTATTTCCATAGTTCTAATATTTACACCAGACACTCTTTTTGCATCAAGTTTAAATGTCTCTTTACCAACAAGAAAATATGTTGGCTTATTAAAATGCAATTGATTTTTATTGTAGATATTAATGAATTCAGATGTCTTTTTGATAATATGAATATCTACTTTATCGTTTATACTTAATTTAATTTCCTCTTTCCATTGGGTTAGTGTGATTGCAGGAGCTACAATCAATGTAACATAATTGTTTTTATTAGGATATAAATGACAATGATTGGTTTTAGATGATATAGAAGTTTTGCCAAAACCTGCTTCTGATGCAAAATATACAACCCTGTCTATTTTTAATAGTTCTAATGCTCCTTGTATAACTGGTATCTGACCACTTGATGGAACAATTTTCCCTTCAAACATTTTCTGATTAATATTCTTAGGATCAAACAAAACTCTAACATTCTGTTTCAATCTTTCTTTAATTTTTTCTAAGAATGCGAAAATGTATTCTTCTATATCTTCAATTTTACTCCAATCAAAGTCCTCTGTATACCCTTCTAAAGTCAAAGCATTTAAACTCTGTTTAAACCAAGTTACATTAATCTTAAATACCTTTAAATCAGTATATATTGGATTATTAGTATAAACTATACATTCGCTAACACAACCATAATTACTACTATAATTACTTTTATACTTCTCATTATTAATTTCATCTTTATCTAAAATCATTTTTACAATCTCAGCAGTAACAGGTAGATAATGAATATTTCTCAAGTATTTTGTAATAATATCATTCTTATCTTCATTATTCCAATTAATACAATAATCATTTATTTTAGTATTGTAAATAATTGTATGAGTTAAATCATTTTCCATTCTGTCTGATTTATATCTGTAATGATTTTCTCTGCCATATAACGTTTGCTCAAAGAAAATATCTTCTCTATCTCGCAAAGAAATATGATAAGAGTGTGAAATAATATCAGAGCATATTTTCCTATTTTTGATATGCAAATCACATAAACTAATTAATATTGGATCTCCTGAATCTAAAATAACTAAATCAGCATTGCAATTAATTGTATTTTTGTCTGTTGTCCTTAAATATGGAATCAATTATGCATCATCTCCCAATTCCTTGATTACTAATTTTCCATTATCAGAGCATAAAATATTCAAATAAGGTAAACTCATTTTTATAATTTTTGTTTCTGTAAAAGAATCCCCGTTGTCATCTTTATATTTTCTTGTTTCTTTTTTCTCAATTGATTTTGTACCACCAATAGCAATATGTTTACCTTTGCCTTCGATTGATATTTCACCATTAATCATTCCAGATGCTAAGAGATTACTTATCTCTCCTAATTTTAATGGTTTAGGCACTACTAATTTTTCCTCACCTAAATCTTTTAATTCAGTAATTCCTTTTACCCATTTCCATATTGAATCATTTTTACTAATATGGATTTCAGGCGTTTCAATATATTTATTATTTTCTTTTGCTGTATCATAATCGATATAGGGGTAATTCATTGATTGATAAGTGTTGTATTGTGATAATTTAAATTCTGGCTCAGATTCGATTATGGTTTTTACTTCTGAATATTGTTTTTGGAAATCCATTGCTTGTAAGGCATTGGATAAATCATAAGGAAATCTCTTTAATTTAGCGATAAAAATGTATTGTTTGAATTTAGCGTATTCCTCTGGATTAGTTTTATATATTGAGTTTTTAAGGATATCAAAGTTTTTAGATAAGATGTCTAGGGAGTATAGAAAATCATCTTTGCGGATAACGCAGACAATGT
>Ga0209000_1001747_pt1 | contig 13171 bp, 11 predicted proteins | sample RifGroD2_FD_183998 | JGI IMG/M metagenome (GOLD analysis project Ga0209000, IMG submission 183998) | Groundwater microbial communities from Rifle, Colorado, USA - Groundwater D2 (SPAdes) (version 2) | ecosystem: Environmental > Aquatic > Deep subsurface > Groundwater | place: Rifle, Colorado...
TTGTGAAAAATCTCCAATGCTTTCACAAAATGCTTTATTTGCCTCGTGACATATTTTTGCACAAAATTCTTTTTCCCATTTCAACATTTTTAATCAATCTCCTTTTTATTTTAATTATTATTTAATTAATACAATAAAATGGTTAATTTATTTAGTTACTACATATAGTGTTCTTAATTAACTTGTAACACTATATGTAGTATTTGTTTTAACTAATCATTTAACTTTGGAAACTTATCAGTAAGTGCCTCATATATCATTTTCCATGCTTCGTATGAAAATACAAGATCATGTTGTTGGTTTTCTTCGTCATAAAAAGATATTCCATATTTTAATTCATTCTGTTCCATAATAATTCACTCCTTTAAATATATTAAATATTTTAGATTTTAAATTTTTCCCGTACTCCCGAAACCATCTTTTCCTCGTGAAGTTTCTGACAAATTACTTACGATATTTAAATTTAATTTTTCTACTTTTTGAAATACAATTTGAGCAATCCTATCTCCTTTTTTAATTATGAATTGTTCATTGCTCATATTTATAAGAATTACTCCAATATCTCCTCTGTAGTCTTCATCAATTGTAGCAGGACTATTTACAATTGATATTCCATGTTTTAACGCTAACCCACTTCTAGGTCTAATCTGCGCTTCTACATCAGGAGGTAATTCAATATGAAGTCCTGTCTTAATTAAAATTCTTTCCATTGGATCTAACGAGATCCCTTCAACTGGAAAATTCCAAGTTGTTTTTAAATTTTCAGGACATGAAAACATCCATGCTCTTAAATCCATTCCAGAAGCACATTCTGATTCGTATTTTGGTAAAACAATTTCTTCACTATCTACTATACAATTAATATTCATTTTGATTACCTCACTTTATTATTTTTTACTTCTATCTAATTGGGCAAACTCCACTAGAACAACCATCATTGCCAATATCAAACTCAGTTTCAAATTCTTCATATTTACTAATTAACGAAGGGATAAATGGCTTCATTTCATTAACACGTTTATTATATTCTTCTTCTGTAATTGCTTCGCACGGCATTAATTGGTAGAAAGAATCTGATAAAGATAAGAAACTTATAGCAACAACATTATCCCAATTATCAAAAACCCATTCTTCAACATCATTCCATTCATGATCACGAACAGTAACAGTGATCGAAGCATTATGATCTACATAATTATCCATAAACATTTTATAATCTTCAAGTTGTTCAATTGCAGATACGTCATATTTTGTTCTTCCTTTAGCAGACTTAACAGGAAACTCAATAACTTTTGTGGTGCAATTTTCCAACGTTTGACCCACTTCTGGAAAGATGGGATAGTTTAGTTCTTCACAAACTTTAGTTAAAGGGTCATGAGCATTTATTCTTACTCTTTGAATGTAAAATGGAGATTGAGAATAGTGAACACCAGATGTTACTCCAGGTATTTTACTTAAAGTTCCTTCTGGTTTTACTGTAGTGATTAACAATGATACTGGTAATCCTAGTTCTTGAGCATATGTATTAATTGTTTCGTGAGCAATTTCTCGTAGTTTTCTTAATAATTTAGCTTCTTCTTTTTTAGATATTCCGGTTGCGTTAACCATGTCTTGCCATCCAGTTAACGAACATCCTGTTAATCTATCTCTTTTTTGAATTGCATCCCACTTTGGAAGCTCTAGCTCTACACAAGTCATACGATAACCTGCTCTCGCTGATAGTTTTTGAGCTTCAAAAAGTAATTCCTCGTTTAATATTCCATTTATAACAAAAGCAAAAACATTTACAGTTGTTAAATTACAAAGACCACAAGAATCAAGTAAAATTTCAGCACAATTATGTGCAACTACATTTTCTACAATACCCCAATTAGTTGATGGTTCAGAAAAATCATAAACTAATTGTTTTTCTAAAACTTTAACAGAAATTACTGTGGGATTTACTCCATAATATGCAGAAACTTCTTTATTTAAAGAATCTTTTGCTTTACATTCTTCGCCATTATTTAACATTAGTATATGATCTGGAGTGCATTTTATAATTCTATTATTACTTAACTGTACTTCGATTATATCCTTTTCTCCATTGCACCAAACTTTACCACAAGATGTTTCGCCATTTAAATTAACAATATTTACTTCTTTACCACACAATTCTTCAAATGTTTTATATCCATCGGCAGTTAAAAGATTCATATCTCCAGTAAAGCATGGATTAACACCATGAAAGTTTGGTCTTCGTTTATCTCCTGCAATTTTATTGACAAACGCTGGTTCACCTGAAAATCTCATTTGTTCAATTTGCCAATGAATTTGCTCTCTAGATGGTTTTTCTTCATAATAGATAGAATTATTACTCATTTGTCTATGTGATAACTCTGTATCTATTTCCCATTTTCCATTAATTGTGGATTGCTTATATAAATTACTCTTAGCTTTAATGCATTCTTCATCATCTGATCCTATGAGTGAAATTTCGCTTGTTCTCCTCACTCCTCCTATTACAACATTTTCACCAATAGCATTTAATATATCCATACAATTAATTGGTTTTAATTTGATTTTATCTTGAAACTGATTAGTTCCTTCTTTTTTTATAATTTTATCCACTTTAGCAAACATTGATTTTAAACTCTCATGCCCCGAAGCAGTTCCACCAAATGTTTTTAATCTTTCTCCTTTTGGTCTAACATTATCATAATTAAATACAATAGTTTTAATATCAACAAAGTCTTTATCCCATAATATTCTTAAAAAATAATCTAATGCCTGAACCCATCCACCTTTACTATCTCCAACGATAATTTTTACCATATTATTGTTAGTAAATTGAATTGATGTACTATCTTCTCTTTTGTCTTTTGGTACAGAAGTATAATCTTTGTGTATCAATTCAACGTTTGCTCTTACTTTAGGAAGTTTAACTACATCATCTTTAAGGATGCGAAAACCAAAACCAGATCCAATCATAAGTAAATAAAAAGCGTCCTTAAATGCTTCAAAGTTATCAATAACTGCAAATGAACAATTGTAATTAGAAGTTGGGAATTTTTCAGAAACTAGTGTACCACCTATATATAATGTCCTTCCAGATAAGAATTGTCTAAGATTGAAAATATTATCATAAAGTTTCTCAGCTTCTTCTTTTGTTGTCTGAACTAATCCGCAATTATATTCTACTGCCCTCTTTACTGTTTCCCACCAATATTCCCTACGTTGTTCTTCTTGTAAATATCTACTATATGTACGATAATAAACAAAACTACCCAATTGCTTCATAGGTGACGGTAAATGTTTATATTTACTTAAAAACTCTTCACTGAGTAGTCCTTGTATTTTATTCTTTCTTGATTTTTCTCTTTGATTTCTATAAATTATGTATCTTTTTGCAACATCTTTTCTATTACTTTCCATTAACATATCTTCTACAAAATCTTGAATATTTTCAACTGAGTACACATCTAAACCAATAGACTCAATTTTATTTGCAATTTCATGACTAATTTCTGAATTGATTCCTTCTTTTGTTTCAAGCATTGCGTTTTCTACAGCTTTAATAATACTGTTTTTGTCAAACTCAACTAATTTACCATCTCTTTTTTGTACTTTCAATTATGCAATACCTCCAATATTATTATTTTATAATCATTTACCATTTAATTTACTATCTGTTTTGTAGTTGCCATTCTCTTTCTAATTGCTCCTCTACTTTCATGTCGTATTGATAACTTGCAATATCTACACTTATATTATTAGACAATACCCTTAACTGCTCTGTTTCTTCTTTATTTAAATTAGGGAATTTGTCTAACAGTATTTTAATTTCTCTAACTTCATCAAATATATTCATACTTCCGTAATCCATTCCGTCACCTCTTATCCTTAAACTCACAGCTACTAACCCTTTTACTATAGATTGTTTCACCAATATAACTGCTTAATCGAATACTCAATGATCTTAGTTTATCTTTCTCAGTTAAACTAAGTTTATGATAATTATTAATTAATGGTTTAATTTCTTCTATAATTTGATCTAGGTATTTTTCGATTGATTATTCACCTTCTTTATTATTTATTTTTATTTTGCTTTGTAAATCCTTTAAAGTGACTTCCAAATAATATTACTCTTTCCCCACTATCATCTACCATTTCAACGTACAAACCTGCATTACCAAGGCATTTATAGCTCTTTCCAACCGTAAATCCATCAGTTTCTTGAATACACTCAAGCATCATTACCCTCTTTATTATGTATCACCTTCTTCCTTAACAACCACTTGATTAGTCTCCATTAACCACTTATAATTATTATTTTCTTTGCATAGGTTTTCAAACCGCATGGGAATAGGATTATTTAATTGTGATTCTTTAGTTAGAAATCGTTTGCATATATTAGATTTTTCACATTTGTCATTTTTACATAAACAAAAATCAGTCATATCTTATATATTATCACCTCCTTAAATATCCCACTAAACTTCACTTACATCTAATTCTTTCCCACAGGAACATTTAATTGTACAAAATACACCAATACTTGTGGGGATAAATTCATAAGTATACCGACCACCTATAGCTCCTTGATTTGATTCCCTATGTACACAATCGTGAATCTTTTTCCATGCATCAATTTTTGTTTCTTGGGATTCTGACAACTTAAATGTATTTTTTCGTATAAGTTTTTTATTATCTTCTTTTAATTGGTTGATTTCATCTTGAAGAATATTGATCATGTCATTAGTGATTTCTTCTTTATTTTCTTCATAGATTTGTCTACGCAGGAATTTTGAATTTAGTCCAGATATATTCTTGAAGCCAGTTAAGACACTTACAATATATTCATCAATTTCTTCATCCAAATTGTCTGCCACTCTATGGAGAATGTTTTGTTTGATTTTGAATTTAATATTCATTTAATATCTTACCTCCTTAATCCCACCAAGCATCAATATTTTTCTTAATTAAATCAAATAACATATCTTTGTCTTGTTGTTTCATATACTCACTGTGTTTACAAGCTCTATCAAACATATCGTTTTGATGTTTAGTCCCTATGTTTACTAATCTACTAAATTTAAGATTGTCTGTTGGTTCTGAATCAAATAATTCTTTATCACCATATAATTTATCATATTCAGTTGTGGCATTAGTTAAATAATTTTCATTCGATAATCTTTTTGCTAAATTTTTAGCAATCATAATTTTGTCTGCTTCTTTATTCGCTTTGGTTGACCAAGCATCATTTCTAAAGAATTTTTCCATATGTTCAAATTTTGTTGCTAAGATTTTATAAATGTAATATTGGTCAAAGTCACGGTCATTCCAAATTACAGGGAGCCAATTGACTAGATTTGATATTCCATCTTTTACACTAACTATTTTAGATTTGATTTCTCTTATTTTATATGATAAGAACATATATGTATCACTCCTTGATTGATAGAATAAAAGATGCATTTTATGCTATTTTACGATTTTGAAAGTTGCTTGTAGCAAGGGTTACAGAGGTGGATATTATTGGGAAATAGAGAATTTGTGAGAGTTCACATTTTAATCACCTTCTTTTCAGTTAAAAAATTTATTTGGAGTAAATGTATATCATAGTATTTATTATAGCATAGGAGGAGTTTATAAGTCAACATTATTATTTATTAATTATTGTATCCTAGCTAATTAATAAATTTTTGAGATAAGTCTTTCTATTAAAATCTGCTTTCTTTTTAATTGCTCTGTTAACAGTCTCAATTTCTCCAAAATGAAATACCTTTTGCTTTGCCCTTGTTTGAGCCACGTATATGAGATTGCTATTCAGCATAAATGTATGTGCTTTAGGAGTGATCATAATAACTATCTTGGCCTGACCACCTTGTGATTTTATTGTACCAATACTATATGCTAATTTAACATTTATCAAATCATTTTTATCATAAATCACTATCTCATCAAACTGAATGATAACTTTATTGTATCCTATTTTAATAATAGTTCCAATCTCCCCATTAGCTACAAAAGTTTTATCATCTTCATTTATATACTCTTCATTATATCTTATTGCTTTATAATTATTCGCTGTTTGCATAACCATATCATTTTCATAAAATTTCGTATCACATATTTGAATATATTTTTCTTTGTTTCTTACATTTTCATTAGATACTGGTTGTAAAAATTTATTTAATGCCAATGTTCCATAATCGCCTACATTATATGTTGACAAAATCATTATATCATCTTTAATACAACCTTTATGTAAAAGTTTATTATATATTTTTACAACTGTATTAATTATTTTATCTTGTGGCGTATGAAGAAATACATAACTTTTATCTTCGCCAAATACTTGTGGTTCTAAAGAATTACTTAAAAAGATTTCACAGTTTCTAGTTTTTGTTGCTACAGTTAAAATACCACCCTCTCCATATCTAAATATCTTAGTTAGTGATACAAGAGGAATAATGTTTGAATTAATTAAATCATAGAAAACATTTCCGGCACTAACAGATGGCATTTGATTAGAATCTCCAATCATCAATAATTTTGTTTTCTTAAAATCAATTGCTTCTAATAAATGTTTCATTAAAAACACATCTACCATAGAAAATTCATCACATACGACTACATCATATGGTAATTTATTATCTTCATTATAACCCCATTCAGGTGGCATATATCCTAATCCTCTATGAATCGTTGACGCTTGTTCTTTAGTATATTCTGAAACAACTTTAGCCGATCTTCCGGTTGGAGCAAATATACAAAAGGTTTTCTTATTATTCTTTAACATATCTATTACTGATTTAGTTGTAGCCGATTTACCAGAGTTACCAGTTATAAATATATTATTATTTCTCCTTAATATAAGCATTCCACTTGGCACAGTAAAACAATATTTATATCCATCTAATGTTTTATATTTATTCATTTGTGTCCACTTATCTCTATTTTCTCTTTTATCACAATTGATACCAGATGTATTTGTTTTTGAAAACCATACACTCCATAATGGATGATTTCTCTTTATAATTCTATCATCTATCTTATTTATTCTTGCGTCAATTTCTTCACAATATATAGTACATTTATATCCTAACACAGTCCCAACAAATTGGATAAAATCTGCATTATCTTTGATAGTTGAACAATACCTGTTTTTGTTTACACTATCTCCATCCCAATTAAATATCTCATCATATATAATTTTAAATTGTTCAAAAGTACAATTGTAAAGATTTTTGTTAAATGTTTTGTTTATTTCTGGATATATAAATCTATAGGTAGTAAAACCATCTTCTTTATTATAATGTGTAAAAGAGATATTATTTTTATTTAATAGAAATTTAAGTCTTTCCTTTTTTCTTTCTTTTTTTATATTAACATAACAATTATCTTTTCTATTATCTTTTCTGAAAGTCCCATCTGCTAATATGGCAATTAGCAATCTTAACTCCCATTCATTATAATTAACTCCTTCTCCATACATTTTAAATGTATTGATAAATTTACCTAAAAATCCTTTACCAAATTGTTGTAACTCTCTTATTTCTTTAAATGGTTTTTTAAATAATTTACCAGTGTTGTGTTGATGATTATATTGAGTTGTATAAATTACATTGTGTTCATCTGATAAACATTGATCAACGCCATATCTGGTTTTAAAGTGCCATAAAAATTCCGCTGAATATTTATGATATTGTAATGGTTCAACTAACGAAGCACTACCATCTTTATTATATTGTAAGACTTTATTACCATCCTTATATTTATTAATTTTAATCCATTTAATACCATTAAAAAATTCTGTATCTTTATCTACACATCCTGCGCTTCCATTTAAAATGCATATATTTGACTTACAAAGCGTAGGTAAAACTTGATATTGTTCATCCGTAAGAAGAATATTTTCATTATTTTTATACTGTTCTGTATCTATATCCCATTTATTTACTACTTTTAATCCATCTAATATTCTATCTGCAATATACTTTTCTGTATCATAAGTAGTTTTTAATGCAACAGTCATACCTTTTTTATCCAAATAAATATCTTCGTCATTCTTAATAATATCCACAAAATGCTCGATGCATTTCTTTGCAATTGTTTCTGATTGTTTTTTCAAAGTTTTTACATCGATTTTTGTATTGCCATTGTTTTCATTCTCTTCTAATAGATACATAATTGCAGATTTTTGTCTTTGACTTGAGGTTTGTAAATCAAATGTAAAATCAATTGGTGGTTTTTCTCCTTTTAATTTTATTTTTATACATTCTTTGTTAAATTGAAGGAGTATCTTATCTGCTGTTTTGAATGCAATTCTTGACAATCCGCATAAGCATTTATATGGATTATTTTGCAACTTTTCTTTGATTAAATCTACTGATCCATATTTATCATATAAAGTTTTTAATACTTTAAACTCTATGAATCCTTTGAACTCAGTGACAATTTCTGCCAATGCGAAGTTTTCAATTATTTTTCTTTTGATAACATTAAAACGGTATTCACCAATATTATATAGTTTCTTCAAATCAATATCATCTAATCGATCATTAAGAACTTTGTCAATTATATCTGGATATTCTCGCATGATTTCATCAACCTGACTATAACTATCTAAAATACTTTGTAAGAATAATCTAGTTGATGCTTCTGTTTTAGGTATATCTCTTTTTATATTGATGAATTTATATTGAATGCCACTTTTACCATTTTGCTCTTCTGCTTCAACACTATATTCAATTCCATCTTCAAGGTCTGGAAGATTGCCTACTAGTGAGACATTGTTGTATTTATTTTCTTTAATATTTGGAAATTTCATATAGTCTACTTTTAACCCGTATATTTTGTAATCTTCAGTATTATAGGGGTTGCTGATTACAGTACCTTGAAAATTTACTATTGTTTTTACTGCCAATTCTTCACCTCATTAATTAATTCTTTTAAACGACCAACCTTTATGTTTATTTGCTCTTATACCATTTAAACAATTTGAGATTGTTGGTGCGTCTAATCCATATTCTTTGGCAAATTTATAAATACCACAACCAATCACATTTCTTCCATCAATATGAATTGCTTCAAAGATTATTTTGCCATTTAATGTTGTTTTTCCTCTTCTTTTATTTACTTCTGAAACATTTTCTTCACTTTTTACAAATTTACATGTATTTTTTGAATATATCTTATTATTCATAGAAGTGTTTTCTTGCAAAATATCTTTATCTAGATGATATTCTCCGCATTCACAATTTAACCAATCATTATAATTTTCCAACTGTTTAATATCTTTTTCAAAAATTTCAAAACACAACCATTCATCGCAAACTCTAACACCTATTGCACCATAATTTTTATAGTCCATGTCTTCTTTGTGATAACATCTTTTTAAAATATTGCAGAATAATATATATGATTTCTTGGGTTTATTATTTTCTCTTGTATTTGTATTACCAATAAATCCTTGTTTATATATACTTTTAAAATATCTATCCTTTAAATTTCCTTTTAAAATTTTATCTTTAGTAGTCAACATTTTATATTTTGTATTTATAAATTGTATCTCATATAGATAATTTGAGTATAGTTTTCTATTTGTTTTATTTAAAACAATAAAATCTCCATACTTTTTACTTGTATATATTTTACTAATTATATCCTCTATCATTAATAAACCTCCCACTGACTAAGTATTTGCTCATCTTCATCGGTTTTTACCCATTTGCCACCGCAATTCTTCGTCTTCTTTTGTGTTTTAAATTCATTAACTTTTAAAACATCGTATAATTTGAATGGAGTTTCGGTAAAAATCTTTCCATCTTTAATTTTTGTTTTTATTTCTTTACCTGTTTTTATATGTCTCAATGTCACATAGGGTTTAGTTTTATCTTTATATGTTTCATATTTAATCACAATATAAAATTTATCTCCTGCACTCTCATTTTTATAATCAGTGTATTCGAGAAAGTCCATTTCAAATGCCACTTGTTCTTTGATTGATAAAGGTTTATCTTCAATTTTATCAATCATTTCTCTAATATATCCTAACATATCCAAATCTTTGTAAAGCGTATTAGTGGTCTTGCTACTATATTTTTTTAAAATATCTTCATTGATGTTAAGTTTTTCTATATCCTTGAAATTTATCTGTTTACGTGAAGCAAAATTATCATATAAATCTATAATCTGAAGAAGTCTTTTATTTTTACCAAATACTCTAAAAAAATTTAATCCTGTTAATATTTTAAGTTGACGAGAATTAACGGTGGTATTTTTGATATCGTTTAATAGATCAATAAAATTTGTATATTTTTTTTGTTGTGATAAAGAATATAGTTCATTTGGAACCTGATCATTAAGAAATTTAATTGACGATATGCCTTTATAGATACTATTTTCTTTTTTATCAAATGTATATTTTGCGATTGATTTTCCAAATGAAATTGGATTAATTTTTGCATTCAATTGGTTAGCTAATGATACCCCTCTATTTGTATCTTCTTTATTTTCTGCTCTATCTAAGTAAGCAGTAGCAAATTCTAATGGGTAATAAGTCCTTAATCTAGTCTCTGCATATCCATTCATTGAATAGCCAGTGGAATGATTATATCCAAATTGATACTCCGAAGAATCATCAATAATTTGAAGAAATTGTTTTGCTTCTTCTTCTGCAATTTCTCTTTGTTTATCAGACTTACCACAATATCCTTCTAAAATTTTTGGCAACTGTTCATTAAGTAAAACAGTATCCTTTTTGCCAATTGCTCTTCTGGTGGTATCTGCTAAAGATCCACTAAATCCACAAATATCAGTTAAAAACTTAATAGTATCCTCCTGATATACTAAGTATCCATAATTATCTTTTAATAATTCGTCTAATTGTTTTGATGGATTTGTATTAATCTCTTTCCTAATTAACCTATCTCTATAAGATTTACCAGATGGACGTAATGCTGCGTTAACCAAAGACATGTCATTAATAAAACGTGGTTTAAAATCTTTTAATAAAGAAAAAGCATAGTCACCTTCGAACTGAAATACCCCTACATTTGAGGTGGTCATGTTGTCCCATACCTTACTATCATTCCAATCAATTTCGTGAGCTTTAAGATAATGAGAACCTATAGATTTATACACATCTTTCATTATTCCGACAGTTTTTAATCCTAATATATCAAATTTGACAAAGTTCACCGAATCTACTGCTTTCATAGAACATATTGATACAGGATGAGATTCATCTCCGTCTTTATAATAAACTCCCAAATTATCTGCGAGTGTGATTGGAGAACCAATAATTCCTGCCGGATGTGTCCCTTTTGCTATAATCGTTCCTTTTAATCCATCAAAATAATAAAACAAATCTTTATTATTATCTTTAAGATTTTGGAATTCTTTCTTTAAATTATTTGCTCTCGTGAGTGCTTTATTATTCCTTATTCTATTACAATATATTTCATGATAATCAAAATCTACTGATTTAGCATCAACTTCATCTAGTTCTTCTAAGTTAACTTCTTCTTGAATTATCTTGAAATACTCATCAAATAACTTATCAAATTGGTTTTTAATATCCATCACTACATCTAAGTCTTCATATTTTAATCCCTTTGCTAATACATCAATAGTTCCTCTGTCTCTTAATGTGGAGAAAGCAGATATGTAAGCAGTTTTTTCTGGAGTAAATCTTTTAATAATATATTCATAAACTTTTACTCTATCTTCTGGGGCAAAATCAATATCAATATCGGCAAGCGAAACTCTATCGGCATTACAAAATCTTGAAAACACAGTATTCCATCTAATTGGATCTACATCAGTAATGTCTGTAATAAAAGCAATTTCGCTACCACCTACAGAGCCACGACAAAACCCATATGGTATATCATTCTCGTTACAATAATCAACCAACTCAGACATAAACATCATAAAGCTTTCCATATTCTGTTTTTTCATTGCATTGAATTCTTCTTTAATCTTTTTCTTATAATCATTAATTTTATCTAATTCAATTATATTATTTTCACTTTTACTTTTAAATTTCTTTACTATAGTTTTTTTCCAAATATCAACTGCATTATCGCCATATAAATTAGGATACTTAAACGATTTATCTAATTTAAACTCTTCTACCATATCAGCAAATTTATTTGTATTTAATATAGCTTCCATCCACACTTCTTCTGGTAGGGAATTCTGAATCTTAAAACATTCAACCAATTCATCATAACTCTTCCAAATTAAATCAAATTCATCTTCTTCTCCATAAAAACTGTCTTTTGATATTTGAAGAATTTTTCTACACTCGGCTTTATATTTTGAGGATGAATGTGTGTCTGTACCTGCTATTAAGGGAATATTATATTTTTTACTCCATCCCCATAACAATTGATTATATTCTATTTGGTGTTCATGTGTGTGATACTGAATTTCCAAGAAACATCTATGACTATTTTTAGACATCCATTCTAAAAATCTTTGTACATAATTATCTTCATCATCTTTCTTTCTCCATAACATAGAAGCCAAACAAGCAGTTGTAATTATAATATTATTACTTGTATTCATTAATTCTTCAAACGATATTCTAGGATTATAGTAAAAATGTCGGTCAGTTTTATCTTCCAGTTTTCCTTTAGATGTTGATTTTGCATTTAATAAATTTAACTCTAATACGCCATCATAATTTTTGGCATATAAACCTATATGGTATCCTCTTTCGTCTTCTTCAAATTTGGTACATAAATATGATTCAATACCATGTATATATTTAATTCCTGCTTTATCACAGTCTTGTTTCTTTTTTATCCAATCATACATACCGCCATGATTTGAGAATGCCATTGCTTTCATACCTTGCTTTTTAGCAAGCTTTATATACTCTTTATAGTTCGAACATGAGTCAGCAAAACCGTTGCAATTACTTGTATCTTCATGCAAATGATAGACTATGTAATTATTTTCCACTTAATCTCTCCTCTTATAAAATATTATCTAACCAAGCTAAATCCTCAACTATACTTTTATCCTCTAACACCTTTCTACCTTCTTTGTTTTCATATTCTTCTAAATATTTTTTGTAAGGTTCATGAATATTTGCAGAATAACCACTTAGGTTAGCATGATAATAACTATTTTCTCTAGTTATATCCTTCCAAAATATATTTTTATTTTTAGT
>Ga0209000_1001748_pt1 | contig 13149 bp, 24 predicted proteins | sample RifGroD2_FD_183998 | JGI IMG/M metagenome (GOLD analysis project Ga0209000, IMG submission 183998) | Groundwater microbial communities from Rifle, Colorado, USA - Groundwater D2 (SPAdes) (version 2) | ecosystem: Environmental > Aquatic > Deep subsurface > Groundwater | place: Rifle, Colorado...
TGCTGCAAGAATCATACAGGAGCGTCCATTCGGTAGCCTACAGGAGCTTGACAATGTAAAAGGCATTGGTCCTAAAACCATCAAGAAAATAAAGAGCAAGGCGGTGGCAGAGTGACACCTGAAGTAATAGCTCAACTCGCTGTCCAATTTGGGTTAATACCAACTCTAGTAATCTATCTAGTCTACACCGACAGGAAGGACCGCAATGAGCGTGAGGCTCGATACACGGAAGATACCAAAGTCGAAAGAGAAAAGGCACAAGAGAGAGAACGACAACTCATGGAAAGACTTGCACAGTCAGATGAAAATCTTAGCAAGTTTGCAGACAGTCTAGCTAAGATTGGGGAGACATTAAACGGAATGGACAAATCAATGGGGTATCTCCAGAGGGATGTCGAAGAGTTGAAGGCTAAGTAGGAGGTAATATGCTCAAAGAAAATGATGAAATACGCAAAGAGGTAAACGCTGATATTTGGCATAAAGCAGGGTTTACTGGAAAGGGCGTAACCATTGCCCTTATCGACGATGGCGGTAAACCTAGAGACTATATGAAGTCTTGGTATAGAAACGAGGTAAGTACAACAGGAATAATAGGGCACGCAACCAATGTAGGATGCACAGCGCACGAACTTTCACCAGGAATAAAAGTTGTGGCGTTACCTCAGAAGCAAGCATCATTCGATTGGCTCAAGACTCATAAAGACGAGATAGACCTTATCAATATGAGCATTTCTGGTATTGGCGGCAGCCACACTCCTCAATTTCTGCAATATGAGGAATTAGACATTCCAATCATTTGTGCTAGTGGTAACGATGGAGAAGAAGATAGAGTTGGTTATCCTGCCGCCTATGACTTTACCATTGCAATTGGTGCATATAGTTGGAAACTAGACATCATAGCGTCCTACAGTAACGGGGGCGACGAACTGGATGCCGTTACCCCAAGTGGCATTTATATGCAAAGAGACGATGGCAAGATATGGGTAGTCAATGGCACTAGCTTTTCTGCTCCTACAGCCTGCGGACTCCTAGCCTGTTATATCCAATGGCGCAATGAGAACGGATTACCAAAGTTAAAACCGGAAGAGGCGAGAAAGTTTATTCACGAGAACTGCAAAGATATCGAAGAAGAAGGTTTTGACTATGCAAGTGGTCATGGCCTTTTTTGTTTGCCGGCAACAATCCCTATTGTGGAAGTCAAACCCATAGAACCAACTCCTGACCCAATAAAAGAAAAGGAGATTATCACCATGCCGAGAATTTATATTTCCCCATCAACGCAAGAGGATAACATTGGCATATCACCATTTCGTACAGAAGAAGCAGAAATGAATGCAATTGCTGACATCCTTATGCAATTACTAGACGATGATGGCAGATTCGAGTTTAAGCGCAATTCCCCTTCTATGTCACCAAATCAATGCGCTTATGACTCAAACGCCTTTAAGGCAGACATCCATCTAGCGATTCATAGTAATGCAGGTGGAGGTGAAGGAACAGAGGTTTATGCCTATGCCCCAAATACTAACTCTGAAAAGCTCTCCAAATGTCTCTACAATAAGATTTTCTCCTTATCTCCTGGGAAAGACAGGGGCGTTAAGTTCAACAAAAATCTCATCGAAGTAGGCGATGCGGTAAACGCAACATCTTCGTTAATCGAGCTTGCTTTCCATGACAACAAAACTGACGCAACATGGATTGCGAACAATCATCAGGTAATAGCACAATCGCTCTATATGGGGCTGTGTGACTACTTTGGCTATAGTTATAAGGAAATAGCAATAGAACCTGCCATATCGCCTCCTGTGCCCTCTCCTGAGATCATAAAGCGTGTTATTGAGTTTAATGCTCCTGCCGAATATCCCACTCCTGACCATGACGTTTATATTGCGGTTCGGGTTAGATGTTCTATTGTGGACGAGTTGGTAAGAGGGCTTAGGGATAGTGGATTTTCAACTAAGATGATTGATTTGCCGTAAGAAAGGATTGATTTATGTGTTAGAGCGATTAAGGAGACCGACTATTGTAATGGGCCTTTTAGGTGCGGTAAAATTGGCGGCAGGCTCGTTCGGTTATGACATAATTTCCGATGAACAGATTAACGCCATTGCTAATGGTGTTTCTGCTATTGCAGCTGTCATTGCTACGTTAATGAATCGTGATGCTGTAAAATAACCTTTTCCTCCGCGTGAGAAATATGGTCGATCAATTTCGTGGCCTCACGAATATGATTATAAGCCCTGCTCACTTAATTGTGGGTGGGGCTTTTTTCTATTTCTACCAAAACACTTCCTTCTTTAAATCCCTAAAACTAATGAAATTCCCCAGCATTCCAAGCGTCTTAATCTCCTTTCCGTCATAAAACGTAGTGTAAACCGTTCCTACTAAAAAGTCCTTCGAGACAGTCGTCAGCCCGATGATTGGCCCTCCAAGATATGTCATTATACTATTCGAACTCTTCTCCACTATTTCTTCTTTTGCCCATGCTGTGTATTGGCTTTTAGAGGGGTTGGTTAAGGTGAGAATGGCTAGGGCGAGGATTATGATTATTGCGTTTTTCATGGGCGTTTCTCCTTTGAAAAGTTTTGTTGGAATAAGAGTATTGTGTCCTTAATTTTGGAAATTATACTGTACAAGTTAGTCATATTTATGGTATAATAGACATGTAAGGTCATAATATAGGAGGGTTAAAATGGGACTCGATAAATTACCTGATGTTCTAACAATTAAACAACTTGCGGAGTTTTTACAAGTAAGCAACCGCACCATTCAAAGAGCAATTACGGATGAAAAATTAAAAGCCTTTAAGGTAGGGAGAGATTGGAGGATTAAAAAAGAAGAGGTTGTTAAGTGGATCGAGATTAGCAAGTAGGGGGGGTGAAAAAAGTGAGTAAGGTTAAGCCAATAGTTACACCTGATCTTTATCATTCATCAGAAGATAACTCCCACAGATTTTATAAAATACCTAAAGAACTGTGTAATAATCGGTGTTATAGGGTAAACCTTACTTCTGATGCAAAATTAATTTACGCAATGCTTTTGGATAGAATGGAATTATCCCGTAAAAATGGTTGGGTGAATGAACGTAGGGAGATATATCTTTTATTTACGAAGGAAAGTGTGTCCAATATTTTAGGAATATCCGAGACAACAGTTTACAAATCATTCAAGCAACTTGAGCTATACGGGCTAATACATCAGAAAAGGCAAGGACTAAATAAACCAAATATGATCTATATAGGCAAGGTAAAACCAGAGTTCATAGGGATCTGCGGAATCTGTAGTTCAAGAAGTACAGAAAATGAATGTCAAGACAAGCTAAATACAAAGGGTAATGATACTGATTGTAGTGAGACTGAAATCAATGAGACTGAAATTATGGGAAGCTTGTCTGACGACAAAGCTTCTGATAAACAAAAAACGGTTGACTTTAACTCTTTCATCTCCCTCTACAAATATAGAATTGATCCGAGTGTAGAGGAAAGTATCGAACGCTATATAAACATTTATAGAAGGAGGGTAAAAGATAAACATCCTAATCTAACGGAAAAACAATGGGAACGTGTGGTAGATGAATGGCTGACTATTGACCGTGAAGCATACGATGATGTGGACATAGATGCTGATGTAATTAATGAGATTATGGACATTCATTTTGCTACTAAATATACAAAGGGGAACTATAGCATTATGCACTTTATATCTGGAGATATAAGAAAACATAGATATTATGAGTGGCAAAGAAGCGGGGATTACGAGGAAGGTTAATGAGCCTAAAGGAGTATAAGAAGATTATGGAAAAGGAGTGAGTGATATAATAGGAGTAATGGAAAACGTGGCCACGATGCAAAAAAATAAGTATAAACAGATTTCCTTCGTATTTGTAGATAAACCAAATATAAAAACAATCCATGATGGCGAATTTCACAAAGATGACTATGATATTAAAAAGATTGACTATAAAACAGCGATGGAACTTGTTATAGAGAAACATTATCTACATAGAAGGGCCCCATGTTCTGTAGCATTTGGTTTATTTTGCAAAGAGGATAATAGTTTGGTTGGTGTGGTTATCTATGGCGTAAGCGTATCATCTACTTTATTAAAAGGGATATGCGGAGAAGAAGAGAGTAAGAATGTATACGAATTGACAAGATTATGGCTGGATGATAAATTGCCAAGAAATTGTGAGAGTTACTTAATAGGGAATTCAATAAAGTTACTTGATAGGGAAATTATAGTGTCTTTTGCTGATACATCTCAAGGACATATAGGGTACGTATATCAAGCAACTAATTTTATATACACAGGGTTGTCAAGTAAATTTAAGGATGCATTAGTAAGGGGATATGAAAATCAGCATCATTCAGGTTATGCCAATGGAATGTCCATAGCTATGATGAAAGATACGTTTGGTGAAGAAAATGTGTATTACAAAGAACGTCCTAGAAAACATCGTTATATTTATTTTAATTGTAGTAAAAAAAGAAAGAGGGAGCTTTTAAAAAAGCTGAAATATAAGATAGAACCATATCCTAAGGGATAAGATATTTTGCAACCGAGGGCATAATGGCTAATTTGATATTTGATGCAGGATTGCATTAGCCTAACACACACTTTATAAGAGTCCATTTCAGTTCCCACTTTAATCAAGAAAACAAGGGAGGATAAGAACAATGACAAAAACAGAAATTTTACTCTATGGAGCATTACTCGAAAGCGATATGTACGTCGATGGGTATGGTTCAACGGATGAAGATACGGAATTATTACAAAAGGCATTAATGAAAGTTTATGGAGTTACGGACAAAACTTCAGATGATGCAGTAAAAGCAGGAGACCAAATGCATGAAGATTTGAAATCTCTAGTTGTGGAACTAAGAAATAAAGTAGCTGAATACTTAGGCGATAGTTTATAAGAATCCATTTCAGGAAACAAATCCAGTCCTCGAAAAGGGGGCTGGAAGTAAATTAGGAAGAGGAGGAGGAGATAAGGGTGGAAAAGGCAATCCTAAAATGGCCTATAGGAGCTAGGCTGTTATCGGACAAGGGAATAATAAACGCCAAGAAAGCGAGAAGAAAAACAAAACAATGGGAATCCACAAATTGCCTAATCGCAAGAGCGAGATATCTACTTGAAGATTGGGAAATAGCAGAACATCTAGGCGTTTCTGCTGATTACGTTAAGGATAGATTTAGGTTCAAAGAATGGCATCATAAAAACTTTGGACCATGGGAGCAAGATGTTGGCAAGGTATTTTTCTATAATCCAGATAGCATCCTTAAAGTTTTGGCTAAAGATGAAGTGTTAAGGTTTGAAATTCGACTCTTAGCAAAAAGAAAGCATCCTGATATTTTGACTGATGGATCAATTTTGACAGGTTGGGAAAAACGGCTGTATTCAAAAGGTGGTCACAGAAAATTTGGCACTATAGGAAAATTTACAATATGGCAAGATGAAGAGAATATCGAAAGGCTTAGAAGAAAGGACAAGGAGTTGGTGGAGAGATTAAGTAAGAAGTATAAGTAAGAGGAAAGTTCTTTGTAGGGGTTGCCACACTAAGTTTCACGACAAGGAATAGTGCGTGGTTCCGACAATGGGCCTTAAAGCAAATTAAGAAGAGGGGGAAATAAGGAATTGAAGTGGCATGATAAAAAACGCGAACGATATCAAAGTGGCAGAACCGGTATTAAAGGGCGAAAGAACGGAAATATATTTGAGATAAATGATTACGATCATTTAGGTTGGTGGGTGTTTGTTGAGGAAGCGAAAAGCAGTAAGGGTTTTAACTCTTTGTGGAGTAATCTTTGGTGGAAAAACATCGAGGAAACCAAGAAGTGGTGCGAGGAATTTAAGTGGGAGAATATTAATTAAGAAGAGGGGGAAGTAAAATGAACGATGAATACTTAGTAAGAGTCTGCATCGAAGTATTGGAAAGACTTGCAGAGCTATATCATACCGAAGATATAACAGGTGATTTTCCCGAAAGCGAATGGAACAGTGTTAGAGAGCAAGTCTTCAGAGCGTTAAAAATAGTTAGCGAGAATGGCTATACGACATGGGGGGATTATAATGACAAATCAATTTCCTAAATTTAGAGCATGGGTTAAAAGCGAATCCGGTGAAGGTTGGTTTATGTCTTATCCTCGTTGGATTGACCTTGAGAACAAACGCATTTGTACCGAAAGTGGATTGCAGCCTAAAGATTTTATCTTGATGCCATACACAGGCATGGTTGATAAAAACGGAACTAAAGCCTACCAATACGATGTAGTAAGTGCTATGGGGTACTCTAATTGGGTTATCGAGTGGCACAACAACGGATGGATGCTTAATCAAATGGAGTCCGATAATTACAAGGATATTCCAGAAGATGGCTTTGTTATTATCGGAAATATCTTCACTATGATTGGGAATAACAGCGAAATATACGAGGAGGTTATTAATGGCTAATGGGGCAAGGACGATAAATGAACGCTGTCCAGAATGTGGGTGTCCGTTACTAATTACTGATACAGGAAATAGATATTGCTCATTTGTTAGGTGTACGTAAGGTGGAATAAGATGAATATAACAAAAGCTGAGCTCGAAAAGTTAATCGTAGACTATGCTGAATCTAAATTAGGTGAATCACTCAAAATCAAGGCATTGAGCTTTCACGAAAAGGGATTCTACTCGACTAGAATTAATTGGGATGAATTGAAGGATATTTCTATTGATGTGGAGTTTTGAGAAGGAGGGGAAAATAATGGCAAGTTGGGCAGAGGTAATCAATAAAATTAGCGAGCAGGAAAGGGAATGCAATAACAAGCTCGCTCCAAGTAAATACAAACTGGATAATATCGTTGGCTGCGCAAGGACTATTCACGAATACACTGTATTGATGAAAAACTCTTCAGATATGGCACATCAAGGATTAATTAGTTTCGATATGGCTCAAAAGATTTTAAACGGAACAAAAAAGAGGATTGATGAGACAATTAAGTACATGGAGGCATACTTGATGATTGAGAAGGAGGAATAAAATTGAGTGACATAGAATGGATTAAGAATCTAAAAGTCGGTGACGAAGTTGTTGTTACTACTGGTAGTTATGGGAAAAGAATATCAAAAGTGACAAAGATAACTCCTAAAGGGTTTATAAATGTTGGGCATGAATATTTTAATCCCAACGGTAGTCAAAGGGGTGGCGATACTTGGCATAAGTCTAGTTTGTCACAATTGACAGATGAGGTTATGCTTGAGTTTAAAAAGAAAAGATTAGTAGGTAAGTGCATAGATATTAAGTTCACTGAATTAACAATAGAAAAGCTTGAAAATATATTATCAATCGCAACAAAGGAGGAATAACCTTGAACATGAAAGAAATATTGCAGGGGTGAAGTATGAAAAAGCTGCTTCAATCAACAATAGAAAACGATACAGGAGCCTACGATGTATGGATAGAAAAACGCTTCTGCCACGACGAATACCGATTCTTTGCCAAACAGATTAGCGTCAAGGTGAACGGTGAACATTATCGCATTGATTCGATGTTGGATAGCTTTAGGTATGCAGTAATGGAACCGATAAGCCTAACTTGTGATTCTGACTTTACTGAATACGAAATAAGATTAAATGAGTTCGACAATTGGTATGTAGGCAAGATAACAGAGTTGAAAAGAAGGATGCAGGGTTTTTGTTGGGATGTAAACCGTAAGGCTAAGAATAAGATTAGAAGAGTATCGTAGGGGGGTATTATTTTTATGTGTGGAGAAATCGAGTTTGGCAAATGTGGGATATGCGGCAAGGAAAAGCAATTAACGCGAACATATTTCAGGTATCCAAATATGAAATGTGAGTGCCATAGTCCTTGTCATTTTGATTTGATAATCCATTGTAGGGATTGCGTTCCGGTAAGGCCGAGGGAAACAAAGGTATTATTGCGAACAGATTTGTTATTATAGGAGGGATGAAGGATGCTAGAAAAACTAAACGACTATGATTGGGAAGAAGTCTTCAAGTACGCAAACCCTACTGCCGTTCTGGTAGAAGAAAAAATAAATACTGATGAGTTTACGAGGGAAGATGTTTCGGAGATTATCGCTATCGAAGACGGATGCAACGACGAAGAGGAATGGGTAGGGGTGTTTAAATTAAAGGATGGTCGGTATGTTTCCTTGAGAGCAGGGTGTGATTATACCGGTTGGGGGTGACAAGAGGGTGGAGATTCGCAGGTTGCGAATACTTTAGATGATATTATTAAATTTGGATTAAGCGCAGAGGAAAGGCGTAGACTTAATTTAGCCCTTGAAAGTGATAAACTTGAGATGAAATATTTCAATATTCGATAACAAAACAAATACCCCACTCAAAACGAGTAGGGTATTTTCTATTTCAAGGGGATGAATTTGTTTAATACCCCCAAAGTAGTAACGTTATTCTCCCCAAACTTAGTCCTATAAACAGTCGCGAAGTACAGATTGCTCTCTGTAGTTGTTCTGTCGATTAATGGGTCTGCAAGTATTGAAACTAATCCGGATGGATTATACCCAAGGATATTTTGCTTTGTGTAGTCGATGTAGTTTTCTTTATTTGGATTGGTGGCCAAGAGAACTAGGGCTAATAGGATTAAGATTAATTTTCGCATCTCTTTTCCCTCCTTTGAGTTAATATGTCCGAATTAAAAAAAGATATGCAAAAGACTCTACTCGATTAAAGCAGAGTCTTTCTTGTCTCACAAACAGAAAACCAAAACCTTTGCCATCATCCACAATCCACTAATGAGTAGAGAGCCACCTAAAACCTGAACCTTGGCTGCCTGACCTTCCTTTGTGCTTGGCATCTCTCCTGGCATTTGTACTCCGTCTAATAGTTGTGGTGGGAATACAGGGTCCTTAATCTCCCTTGTCTCTCCTGCATCGGTTGTTAAATGCTTTCTCACTCCTGATATCAACCTATCAATATTGTCGTTATCTCTGAAGTGCTTCCCAATCTCAACTTCGATTTCATCAGTAACACCCTCTGCCGTGACGGTTCTGCGATACTTGAATACATCTTTGTCGTATTTCCCGTTACTCCCAGCTCCTTTGATTTTACCCTGCACATATTTGCCTATCCTATCCAATCCTCCAAGGCTTGCTAACTGCATATTCTCAGGGACCGCCACAATCATTTCGCCTTTTGGCAATAGGCTACTCCATTCCTGCAATGTCGCATGACCTAACTGTGGACTCTGTTCTAGCCAAAACATTCCGTTGTTCTCTGGCATTGGGTAGAGGTAGAAGATAAACGTATGAGGGGCTAGGATTGTCTGTGGGGTTGATGCTTGAGCTTTGAAGGGACTTATGAGGGATATGCCCATTACAATCATTAGAAGGGAAATGGCGAAATATCGCTTGACCGTGGATTTCTTGACGATGATTATACGCATGATTATTCCTCCTTTAATTTAGGTATTTAGCAGGGTCCTGAGTTTTCCCATTAACCCTAATTTCAAAATGAAGGTGAGGGCCGGTACTCCTGCCTGTGTTGCCCACGAGTGCGATTCCATCCCCCTTCAACACATTATCCCTCTCCTTAACCAGTACTTCGCTACAATGGGCATATAAGCTCTCGTAACCGCCACCATGGGATACTAAGACCATTAATCCATATACAGGGTCAGAGACAACCTTCTCGACTCTCCCTGCGCGTGCTACGATAATCTCTTTCCCCTCCTTGGCCCCGATATCAATTCCATGGTGATCTTCCCCTTTATAACTTTGAGTAACCTTCCCTTTAACCGGAATATCCCATTCCACATTACCTGATATCCTTTCCCATGGTCCAAGGTATCCGACTCCTGGGGAAGCATTGTCCTCACCGCCTAAAACACTGTCAATCGTACTTTTCCCTTCACTGTAGGTTGTAGCGAAAGAATGGATATCATCGAAAAATCTCGTTGCCATTGGGGCCACAGTGATGTATATGGCTAGAAAGATTGCTGACCAATAGATATATTTGAGAAGATGTTTGCCGGCGGGGAACGCAAGTTCAATAAACATTCTGGTAATAACATACATAAAAGCTAATTTTGCAATCGACTCAATCATTGCCATATACCTTGAGAAGCTTGTTTTGCGATGACCATAAACTTACTCACATACTGATAGCCAATTAATACAAAGGTTACTCCGCCTATTAGCCAGACCAGTTTCATGAACTTACCACCTTTGCCCGTAAAGTCCGAGAACTCTTGGCATAACCACATAAACCCGACTAACTTTAGGAGATTAAACATTAACTTAATAGCGGCCTCGGCAGCGTCCATTTACCTCAATCCCTTCTGTCGAAATTCCTCCCTTTTCCTGAGTGCAATCTTCCAACAAATCTCCTTGAGCTTCTCAAGTTCGTAGAATTCAAGTCGAACGTTTTTCATACCGGATAACTCTTTTTGCAGTTGAGTCTTGAGTTTGTTGAACGGTCCTGTTGTGACTACCATGAGATTAAGCAACTGATCTTGAGCGAATGTCTCGAATAATGCTCGGTAGTTCTTGTTCCAACTGTTTGATGATTCAAGCACTTGAAACTCACAAAAGTTGTAGATATCGCCATAGATTTTGTGATGAATCACAGCGTAAGAATCTGGAATGGGGAACTTATCGTTAGAAGTAAAGAATCTCCTTTCTTCTTGTTTAAAGTAAGTTATCTCTTGAGTGCCTTGAGAATCGAGAACTTTCATGTTTAGGGCTACATAAATCCATGATTTGCCTAACCGGTGCTGAATTTGGTCGGGCCGTTTGTTGTCGTAGGGATAAAACCAATCGGGCATATCGGACCATTTCATTTCGACTCGACGAATGAATTTGTCTTCAACTAAACGTTTGGTGCATCGGTGGGACATTTCGGTGGAGACATTCCAGAACTCAAGTAAATGGATTTGCTCCTGAGATAAGCATTTTAAGGCTTCTAGATGAGCTAGGACTCTTTGATCTCGCTTGCGTCCTTGGGCGCGGGTAGTTGGGTTCATGGTCGATTACCTCTCCTTCTATGTCGTGATAGGGTAATACTACTTTGGGGAGTTGGTCCATGAGTTGATGATACTTCTTGGGGTTTTTGTTTTCGGTGGGGAAGTAGGGGGTTTGAACTTCTTCTTCAGAATCATATTTGTAGATTGCTCGACCTGGCGTTTTGGAGATATGCGCGGCTTTATTGCTCTCAAGAATCATTTGTGAATTAATAGCATCGGCCATACGAAACGCTAATCTAGCCTCAAACTGAGATTTAAACTCACTGAATTTATTGCTACTTCCCCAGGACTTGCTAGAAGGGCGTTGGGTTGCACTTATCACATAGATTCCCTGTGAGCGATATTTCTTGACTGCCCTAAGAAGTAAATCGTCGCAACCCTTGGTTTCGCCGACCATATCAATTTCATCCACAAGCAAAACGACATAGGGCATGTGGTTTCCTTTGATGGAGTTGTATTCTAAGATGTCTCTACATTTACCAAGTTTGTTCTTGCGTTCCCTGTCGGCTTCATCAATAAGTAGTAGGAGTTTTAAGTAGTCAATTTCCTCATGAACGAAGGTTGCTCCGTAATCCTCGAAGTATTCAAACTCTTTGTTTTTCGGACCGATGATTGCAACGTGAACATAATCCTCTTGAGTTACCTTGTTGAGTAATAGAAGGGTGTAGATAATTTGGTGCATTGCGGTAGATTTGCCTTTTCCCCTTAGCCCCACAATTAGCAGGGAGTAGATAACAGTTAAGTCCTGCACAATAGGTCCGTTTGCTCCTTGACCAATAAAGATAGGGAGTGTCATTGATTTGAGATAATGAGTTGGGTCGAATGAGTAAGTGAATTCCTTGACGATAGGTATGTTACTTATGAGCATTATTGCTCCTGAACCATGCTTTTCGATTTCGCAAGTTCCTGAGATGGCTGTAGCATAGTGTGACTCTCGACTCTTGAACTCAGCGAACTCTATCCCGGGGGGAAGGTGAATGTTTAAGCACCAACTTTGCTTTAACTTTGGCCTTACTGTTGCCCAATAAACGACATCTTGAATGGTTAGGCTTTTAGCTTTGGTAATTATCTGCTGCTTGGTAATCTTTGGCTTTGTTTTTTCAATTGTGGACAGCAACGTTCGTTTATGAATAAAGGGTTTCATGGGAGATTTAGCATAGAGAATGGAAATTGTGTCGTAGATAACAGAGGGAAGCTGATTGTCAGGACCGCGATAGATGGCTTTCCTGAATTCGTTTTTTAGGTTATCCACGAAATCTTCATTGTGTTTCATTGCCTCTCCTTTCAACGTTCGTATCAACGTTTGAGCTATGGTTAAAGGTATGTGTTCGCTATTCGATTATTCTAGGTAATTAATGCCATGAATAATCGAATTATGTTAGTGACAAGATAAGATAAATCCCCCAGCCATTACGACTGAGGGACTTCGGGGAGGTTTAGAATTAAATTAACGAGGTAATCTGCAAGGGATTGAAGTTCCTTCTCATCTTCGCTATCTATAATTATCCACTCCTTCAATGCTATAATATTCTGGTTGAAGGTTGTCCTAAGACAATTAAGGAGGGATTATCTTGGCGAAAATCGACGCTTTTTATGGACGTAATTCAACTGATGAGCAAGCTGAAAAAGGAACCATTGAGGCACAGATAGATTTTGCGAAGAAATATTTTGATCTGCACGAAATAGTGGATTATGAAATGTATCTCGACGAGGGAACATCAGGGACTATTGCGCTAAAGGACCGCGGCGAATCGTCTAAGATGCTAAACAATGTGAAGATAGGAAAGATTAAGGCGGTTTACGTTTATCGCTTAGATAGGTTAGCTCGTAGCGTCAAACACGTTCTCGACACTTACGAATTCCTTGAATCGTATAACGTCCGATTAATTAGCATGACAGAGGCTTTCGATACTGGCACACCAACCGGTAAGTTCTTTATGACTCTCCTAGCGTCCATAGCAGCCCTTGAGAGGGACACAATCTTAGAGCGTACATTAATGGGTAAGGAACGTAATGCAAGGGCTGGTAAGTGGGTTAGTGGAGCTTCACCGTTTGGTTATCGCATCGGTGATGATGGGAAACTTGCTATCTATGAACAGGAGGCAGAAACAGTAAAGCTTATATTTAAGCTCTATTCCGAGGGCATGACCATGTTTGA
>Ga0209000_1001750_pt1 | contig 13142 bp, 24 predicted proteins | sample RifGroD2_FD_183998 | JGI IMG/M metagenome (GOLD analysis project Ga0209000, IMG submission 183998) | Groundwater microbial communities from Rifle, Colorado, USA - Groundwater D2 (SPAdes) (version 2) | ecosystem: Environmental > Aquatic > Deep subsurface > Groundwater | place: Rifle, Colorado...
ACATCACAGTCCACGTGTGGAAGAGTTTGAGACGGGCCACTCTTCGTCCGTTTCTGCCTCTCCGCTTGCAATTTGGCTAGTAGGTTTTTTAGCGAATCCACTTAATTTGATTCCTCCTTGGTTATCCTTATGCTCCCAAGTCCTTACCGCAGCTTTCCAATCCTTCATTTTGTTTTTACCGACCATCCAACCATTTGAAGTATAATGATCAATCCATTTATTGGGGTCTACGTTGTTCTGGCGTTCTTGGCAATATTTTTTTACCTCTTCAATCATTGGTGGGATAAATTTATAAACCTTAGTTAAAATGTTTGGTGAAGGTGAAGGTGAAGGTGAAGGTGAAGGTGAAGGTGAAGGTGAAGGTGAGTCGTGGAATTCTGCGTGGATTTCCTGTGGAGTTTCCGTGGAATTTCCGGAGGAATTACCTTGCCTTTTCCGTTGCTTATCCTTTTCCTTTCGTTTTATGTACTCATAGAATGGTTTGTTAAAATCTGCCCAATCATGCAAATACATTCTTCCTTCAATTTCATCAATCCATCCAGTTTCTACCAATGCACTATACAGGGTTTCGGGATTATTACGCCAATATGCTGCATCTGAAATATCATCTTTTGTGACCGAAAGCAGCTCTCCTTCTTGATTGCAGTTATCTATTGCCCACGTCCATATAAGAGTAAGCGTTCCTATAGCCTCGGCGCGATTAATACCTAATGTCCTAAATAGATTCCTGGTTTTTCTATGATCCCTTATTTGTTGGTGAACGGATATCCATGCCATTTACTCACCCTCTTACCCAAACTTGCTCCATATTGCATCTTTTATTTCACTAACACACTTTCTAGGATCTCGGTATATTTCGCTACCACTAAAATTGATAACCACATAGCCAGCGTTTGTTAATTTTCTTTGCCTGGCATTATCTCTGGATACCTGTTCTTTTGTTTTTTCATGGAATTCATGACCATTGCATTCAATGACAAATTCTGCTCCTCTTCCTAAATTTTTACTCCATACGGGTATTAGGAAATCAACCCTATATTTTGATCCGCCTGCGGTAATCCTCTCCTGCTTTATGACATCGACAACGTCAAGTCCGTTTAATTTCCCTAAGTTTAAAATGTCCTGACGGTGCATTTCCAGTGCTAATATCATTTCTATTGGACTTTCGCAATCAAGTATAGAATATAAAATTTTATCTTTAGTTTCCCTTAATATTTCCGAGACTATTTCATTAGACTTAGAATCGATTTTACCAATTAATTCCTCAAAATCGGATGACTCCCAATTGTTTTCGGTAACTTTAAAGAAGTTCATTCCTAATCCTCCTACTCCCTAACCGTTGGTGCATTTTTAATCAAAAAAGCAATCTCTTGTGATATTGATCTCTCTGACACTTGAGTCATATCCTGTAACTTCTCATACAGTTCTTCGTCTATCGAAATGGATGTTTTTACCTTAGCCATTTCTTATCACCTCCCTATTTACTACCCTATAATTATACCACATATGAATACTTTTGGATACTCCTGAATATATTAATAGTCGCAATGGGCATACTATGTTACAATTGAATAAAAAAGGAGTGATTTTATGTCTGATAAATCAGAAAAAGTAAAAACTTCAATTTCTATCGACAAGGATATAAACGATAAGATTGCACAGATTGCAGAGGAGCAGGACCGTTCATTTAGTCAGCAACTAAACAATATCTTGAAGGATTTTTTAAGAAAATATAATAAGGAGAAGGAAAGCCAGAGATAATCTGGCTTATTTTTTTTACTACTCGATGAACCATTTACCGTTGATCATTTCAAGATTGAGACTCCACTCGTTAAATCTAAGGAAACCGTCAATGGTATGATCAACCGGACGTATCCTCTTACCACTATTCACTGCGGTTAAGAAATCGACAGGTTGGCGAACTAATTCCCAATCCCAATCGAACTTATTGTGTATGTCGAAGAAGGCATCCCTGAATTCTCCGTGTTCGAAGAATCTAATATATCCTTCTTTATCGCATCCGATTACAAAGTCCCTTCTCGGGTCTATAATGCATCCGTTCGTGCATTTAAATTTTGTATCGCGGTTATCTGTTAACTCCTTGATCATCTCCCAAGTTTTCATACCTCAACACACTCCTTTACACTCTTCGCTAAAATATCACTCGCACATGCCCTACAAACCCTGTCCCCATGCCACGCCACAACTTTATCGTCTGATCCGCAAAACATGCAGCCGGTAAAATGCTTGCGAATACGCAATTCTTTTCCATCCGATAACATTTCTAATGGTGTAGTTGGTTCATACCCCATCGACAGCCTAAGAGATTTAGGGATCGTAATCCTCCCAAAAGAGTCCATTGTTACCGAGATTCCTAGTTGTTTCATTGATTTATCCCCTTTCTATATCTCGCTAACTCAACTTGATAATCAGGAGTCTTGTGGTATCCACAACTCTTGTATTCGTAGCAATAACCTCGGTAAACGCAATCGGGAACACTTACCCTTTCTAGCTCTGGTTCATCTCTTGCTAGTTCCCATAAAAATGTTCTCCATGCGACTCTTGTTTCTGCACTTGCCAAATTACATAGCCTCTTCCTTGAAATATTAATAATAGCCTGTGCATTAGCCTCTCCTTCGACAGAAATAAGATTAGCTTGCGAACCTACCTCATCCCTGTTTACGCCTGTCCTATCCGTCCTGCTGGTGCTTACGTGCCATTCTACTCCGACATGATGCCTAGTAAAATGCGTCTGCACCCACCACAGGATATTATCCCATTTCCACTTAACAAGTATTTTCCTAATCGGAGAGTGTTCGCAAAGCAACATTCTCCTTTTCCATTCGCTTGTAGGGTTTACTCCTGCATCCTTGCCGATAGTGGTCATTGCAGCGTCTTTAACCTCTTGCCATGATCCTTTAATTTTGAGAAAGTTTATTTTCATACATTTACCTCCACACTTTTTCTAAATCCCGGCTTACCAACCGGAGTGGTCGCGGCATAATTTGGATCCCATCCAAGTCTTATTCTTTTACAGAGGTTCGCTTGAGGGATGCCGTTTTTGCGAGCTAAATCCATCAATTCCTGAGGATGGCTTCTTCTTTTCTTGTTGATAATTTTGATTAGGTCGCTATTGGACATAGTTTTGGTTGTAGCGGCTTCATTAGGTTCAATACCCTTTCTAATTCGGCTATAAAAGGTCGAAGATTTTATGCCGTTTTGCTCTGCAATTTTTAGGTATTTAGTCCACTTTCCACGTTGAGTAACCGGGGTTGTAACGGCTTTCTCCATAGGCCATGCCAAGGTTCTAATGCGAAGATTTAAGGCGTTTACGTTTATGTTGTTTTGCTCAGCAATGTCATAATCTGAAGGTTGGATATAGTAGGCCATAATCTCACCCCTGAGGATTGGGGTAGTTTTAGCTACCCCTTTATTTTCTAAAGCAAACTGTAATGAATCGCGCCACTGAGTTTTTTTACTGACCGGCAATAGTCACAATGGCCGCAATGTTCCGGTTCAACCTTGCCCTCTTTTACACTAAGGATTCGCTTCATATTGTTTTGGATATTAATTAGTTCGATGGTATATCGTTCCGGATCAACTAGGGAGATAACTTCTTTATCAGGAACATCCTGTTTGCTCACTGCCACAATGTAGAAGTCAAACCAATCCCCGGGGGGTCTTCCGTTAGCTAACCGTTCAATTTCAGAATAGAGAGCAGCTTGCAAAACGTATTTATAAGTTTCTATAAAGCTAACCCTCTCGCGTACTTCTTCACTCCATGATTGATCCGTTATACTTCGAGTTGTCTTTAGATCAACATTTCTACGATTCTCAGGATTATGGCTGTCTATCATTACCTTCCACCAACACCCGAACATTTCAGCCGTATAAATAACCTCTTTTTGTCCTTCGAGGACATACATGGCGAACTCATCATTCTGCAACGTCTCGATCATCTTGTCAGCCACAACAAAAGTAGCTTTAAGACTGAGATCCTTCTTGAACATTTCTGGATGATTAGATATAAACTCAGAGCGCGTACCGTCATTGAAAGTATGGACGTACTGACCGACTAGTAAGGCATCCGAAGTATCTTCTACCCATTCCCCTTGGAGGACAGCAACTGCTGCCGCCTCGCATTTCAAGAAGTCTAAGTATTGACCCCGACTCATGTATTCTCTTGACGCTTCTAAGGAGTGGTAGTTCGATCTATTTAGACTTAGCATCTTTTTCCTCCTTAGACGTAATCTCGGCATCTAACGCTTTACTCGCATCGTTATTGAATGATTCACCACTAGAGGCTGTAGCTTGTCCTTGTTGCCGTTTAAATTCTTCAGCCAACGAATCCGCTGTCGTCTGTGGTTTATCTGCCTCGAAGAAGTCTTCTCGCTTCCCTACGCCATCCTTTAAGCTGTTGTAGACCTTAATTAAAACAATGACATCTTTCTCCGTAAAGCTATCCAGTCCAACCCCAATTTTCTTCTCAATCATTTCTCTAGTAACACCAAACGCCTTGAATGCGTCGAACATCTTTTTTAGTCGATCAATGATTGGTTCCGAGTTCTTTCCGGCCAACGTCTTATCGCATTCCTCGACCGCCGAATCAACTACATCTTTCGGGATAATAGCCAATATGCAAGCCCTTTGCCTCCTAGCCCCCATGTTCGCCACAAGCTCGTATATGTCGCGTGAGTCCTCTAGCTTCTTTGGTCCTTTTTTAGTCCCTATTTCGTGCTTAACTGTGAATATTTTCTCTGAACGAACGTTAGTTTCGATATCCCAGGCATAGGCCATACAGGTAGATTCTCCAACCTTCTGCTCTAATTCCACAACCCCAAAAGTCATGTTTCCCCAGTTTTGCGCCACAACCTCAGCAAGTCGAATGGATGGTCCAGTTATCTTCTGACCTCCCCTTGGGTATTCATAGCTTGCAATCATGGCTAATGACTTACGCTCACAAGCTTGTTTGATTCGTTGATAAGCCGCGAATTGATCTCTCGGAAATTGCTTTGCAGAATAAACCATTCCTTGAAGCTCTTGAGTATAACGCCCTAGCGATGTTTGGATAGCCGCATTTTGTGGTTGTATTGTTGATTTTTGTAGTGCTAGTTCAAATTCGTTACTCAATTAAATTTCCCCCTCAATTTCTACCCTTAAATCTCCATTGCAAGTTTGGAGTAGGAAGTATTGAAAATCATCATTTCGCATGTACTCATTCAACCAAACCCTGTTAGACTCATTTATCTTGTCAATCCCATCTACACAAAGGACTTTTAAATCCCCTAGTTGCGACGCTTGAGCCTTAGCCACCCTAAACGCCAATTCAAGTTGTTCGCCCTCGGATAGACCGTCTAGCAAAGTTCCTGCAATACGTATCTTTCCATCACCATCCACCGCAATTTCAGGAATCGGAACGGCTGCTATTTTAAGAAGTTCCATAGGAGTTTTGCGAGCAGTTTCAATTCGTGCTGTCAAGGTTTGAGAAAGTTCTAATTTAGGTGCTATTTTGGTCGTGATAATGTCGGACATGTTTTCAAATTCTCGGAGGAAACTTTGCATGTGGGCCACATTGTCGGCAGCTACTTGGAGGGGCTGAATGTCGATGGGTTTCGTTTCATTAATTACCATCTGGGAGTTCCCGGCCTCCGCGTTGATAGTTTTTATTTGCTCAACTGTTTTTTCGTCGATGGATAATAATGCCTGTTCTTCTAAGGAATCAATATTTAATAACTCTTGCTCCTTGGCAATTTGAGAATTTTTGCATTTAGCAATTTCTTCTTTAGCGTTAGTTTTTTCTTCTGCCATAGTTCTCTTAATAGATTCCTTGGAGGTTTCGGCAATATGATTAAGGGTGGCTATTTCTTCATTATGTCGGTCGTTAAGTTCTTGAAGTTTTTTCTGATATTCACTTCTTTCCTTTTCGATATTAAGAGATAGCTCCTTGTCTGTATCCCTGGTTTCTGATTCAACCCTGTTTTCCATGCCATCAATAACGGTTTGTATTTTTTCGATCTTCTGATTTAAAAACTGAATAAACTCCCGGCCGTCAGCCCTTTGTCGATCATAACCGTTCTTTTTAGTTTGCTTGTCCAATTCGGCATTAGCATTGATAGTGTCAATTCTATCCCGCACTCCTTGGATAGCGTTCTGAGCAGCCGAAATCTTCTTATTGACCTCTTCAGCTTGAGCAACCTTGGAATAATACTCCTGGACTTTTTGATCTTTCCAGTAAACCCCGTCATAATTAGGAGGAAGCTCATCACGGATACCCGAAACTTGAGCTTTCAAAACTGATACCTCACGGTTAATTGATTCGCGTTGGGTATAGTAAAGATTCTCAATTTGCTTCAGAACTTGGAGAATGTGGGCCTCGTAGTTAACTCCGGGTAACTCTCCGAACCATATTTGAATATCATTCGTGGACCATGGGATTTCAAGCATGTTGAGGATGATCTTTGCTTGCTCGTCAGGCGACTTTTTAACGAATTCTAATGGTCTGAACACCTCGCCGCTAATCAGCTTATTAAGGAATCCTTGGGTCGATGGGACGTTCTGGCCCTGCTTGCGAACTCTGAGATAATCGCCCTTGTCTGTTCTGATCTTGCGCTCAATCTCCAACCCATCATCAGATTGAATAAAGATTCTGGACTCATCTTCACCATGACGAATAACCTCTGTTCGGCGCGATTTGTTCGTGAAGCCTTTTTCCAAAGACTCAACGATGGTTGTTTTTCCGCATCCCGTATGGCCGGACAGCCAATTGATTTTTCCTAGATCCATAGCAAATTCAGATATTCCAATGTAATTCTTGATTTCGAGACGTTTTATTTTCATCTATTTTTCCTCATTTCTTTAAATTACTAATTACACTCACACGGTCCAGCCAGTTCCAATTCATCAATTTTTATAGTAATATAACCTTGAGTAGTTTCTTTTTCGGCTCTCGTTGGCGCGAGAGTCTTTTTCATGCACAGATTTATGAGGGTTTCCCTATCCACGTCAATGGAATAATACTCCGATATAATGCCATCTTTAACCTCAACCCCGGCTTTTCCGCGATATTCCAAGTCGGGAAAAATCTCATTCAGCAGGGTATCTACGCCATTCCAATAGGCATCTAGGGATGATATGACCGTGACGCGCATTAAGGTGTTAGAATGACGGTCTGTGCTCGCCTGTTCGATAAGTGGGCTGTCAGTTAAGTCCTGAATTGCAGAGAGTTGGTCTTTTGTTAGCTTTTTCATTTGTTTCCTCCTTATCCGTCATAACATCCGCACGCTTGGTCTACGACATCTACAAACATCTTAATTTGGTTCTTGTCATCATTAATAAGTGAATTCCACGAATAACTTCTTCCTAATCCCTCAACGACTGTTAGTTCTGCATTACTTTCCATTTCTAAGGCTCTTTTGAGTAAATCTGGATGAGAATTCTTTAGCTCGAATATCTCGGCCTTTTTCATGCTTGGACAGAAGAAACAACTACTCTTGCCAGGCTGCGGAAGCCCTGCGTCAGCTATAGTTTTAACGCAAGCATCCCTATCCATTTCCCACTCGATCAACGGATACCAATATGTGTATTTTTTATCATCCGATATTCTTGCGCGCCTTTCTTCGCCCGCATCGTAACCGATGACTTTTATGACCTTCTCTCCCCTTTTCCATGCTTCTATGGCTAGAGGAAAATGATTAACATACTTATCTTGGGGTGCAACCTTATATTTCAGAGAGCATGATTTGAATCCATAAGCTAACGAAGGAAGCATTTTCTGCTCAAGGCAATTGCGTTCGAGTGTCATGACTTCTCCGTGTAAATCAACTTTCCTCACAGTAATTATTTTAGGCATACCACTATCTACTAGCCACATATTGATAATTTCTAAATATTGATACGTCTCCGGCCTCTCTCCACCTGTATCCGCAAAGAGTATCAAGTCTGGAACAATACCACGTTTTTTCATCTCGACAAATATAGCGATTGAGTTAGTGCCCAAACCACAGGCTACAACTAACATTTAATTAATTCCTTATCTTCCACCTTAATCACAATCGCCCGATGCAATGTCGCTAGGAACTCAGTCGTGCAAAGCTCTCTATTCGTGCCTAAAACATCGAATTGTACATGAAAATCAGACTTGGCACATTGCAGGGCATTACAGATATTTCCCTCAACACATCGTGGAGAAGCTTTGTGGAGTTCGCCAGTTTTGGTGTAGAGCTTGACTATGTTTTGGATATAGGACGGCTTGGAATTGATAAGATTCATCGCGGTTATGATCATGGCGTAACCCTTCGTGTGTTGAGGTATTTGGAGTTGTTGGAGGGATGAGGATAGTTCTTGGTCAAATGTTGTCATGGTGATTTCTCCTTTCTGCCCAATTCACACAGTCCATCTTGGAGAACACCGGATTAAACGGCTCCCCCAACTCTCCCCCGCCCAACATAATCCACCACTACAGCCTTCATCCTGCCATCTTCCTTATCTTCACTCCGAACCGCATTCCCACACCGCATTAACTCGGTAAAATCAGCCTTATTGCGTTTCTTGCGCTCTTCGATACGCTCCTTGATGAGCTTCTTTTCCTGCTCGATTTTGTAGGCTTGGACTTCGCGGTTAAACCACTTGAATTTAAGGAGTTGATCCCAGATTCTTTTTAGCATTTCGTCCCCGCCTTCCTCTTCCGCTTATTCCTCACTCGCTTTGCCACAATTGGAACAATCGTCTGCCTAAAACATTCTCCCTAACAAAATGGAAACATCAGATTCGTGAACCATGTCCCCTCTGTGCTAATTTCCCATACGCGATTGCATTGGCAGACGGTCTTGATTTCGCCGTCTGGAAAGTTCATCGTGCGACCGCATAGGCATAACTGAGTTGGTTGTGGTTTTACCATTTGGCATCCTTCCTAAATCCTTATAGAATCATCTAGTTCCTTTTCAATACGGCCAACTTCCTCCATCAGCTCTTTAAATCCCGTCGCCTTAGAAATCCTAATTTGATGTCTAAGTAGAAACTTGTAACACTGATTCAACGTGAGTAAGTGGGCAATCGTGGTAAGGACTTCTTCGTCATCCTTGTCAAACTTAGGCGGAACGCTTCTTTGGTTGACCATCATGGAGTTGGTATTTGAGGTGATACAGAATTTTTCGTTGATATTAATGCGGATATGCTTGTCCTCCTTTTACTTGATTAACCGATTACGCGAACTTCGGTTATTTCACGTTTCAATCCAAAAGTTTCATTGATATAAGAAATGATATTCTTATCGGTAATACAAACCTTTCTGAGTTCCTTGTAAAAAGTTTGGTTCATGGCATAGATCATTTTTCTTCCTCCTCTTATTTAATTAGTTTGGATGTAAATACTCTCATCTGACCTTCAGTTAACTGCACCGACTTCAGAACATCCTTAAAACTTGGAATGTACTTCGATTGGATGCGTTGTTGCTCCTGATACCTGAGTCTTCTGGCCTGATCTTTACGCAATAGGCTTGCTCCTTTCATGTGGTGAATTAGAATCACTCCTTTGGCAAGAAATAGCTCGTTCCAGTGTCTGAATAGCCTACCTCAAAACACTTTTTGCAAGGAAATTCATATAGGTTCCAAGTATTGGCGCAATCACCACAACTTCTAATGTCACCATTTCCGATTACTAAATTAAATCTAGGGATGCATAGGGTTAGTTTGGAAGATTTTACTTGCTTTGTTTGATTCGTACTTCTCTTCATCTTTCGCATTTGTCTAGCCAACTTGCGGTTCTTCTTGCGGTTTGGTTTCACTAGAACCATAACGGGTCTACTCGATGTCCATGTTGCTCCGAACTTTCCCCATGAGTCAGAAGGAAACATCATTAATAAGCACTCCTCTTCCCAATCAAACTCCTCATTTTAGCCATAATCCTCATCATGGGGTTAGTAGACCAGGTCAGAGCTAGATTGAGTATGTTATCCATCTCGCGCTTCTCTTTGGCAGTTTCCTTCTTTACTCCCCAAACGAACTTTTGCACATGATGGGGTTGAGTTGATTCGATGTACTCCCAATAGGATAGGCCACGGGATTTGGCTGCTTGGCTGATTTGATTGGATGGATTGTTAGATTTCAATTTGATTACCTTCTTTCTCTTAAAAATGAACTACCTTTGTTTCTTTGAATATCAAGCAGGGATTACCGCCTACTTTCCCATAACACTTTCCAAAGTTTGGCTTACTTCGTATGCACTTTAGGCATTCGTCATTCATGACTGTCCTAAGTAAATAATCCGTGAATCCCTTTAGGTTTGGTATGTTTTCGGTTTCCGTCCTGTGTTTTACTGCGCCATCTATTAGATTGATTCTGCTTTCTTCGGATAAGGGTTTTTCGTCGTCAAGGTTAATTTCGATTCTAATCACTTCCTGTTTAGGCTTGTCCACCTAATTCAAATACTTTCCCTGAACCGTCTTGCTAATTGAAAGATCCAAATTAAACTTTTCGTTAACTCCCATAAGGTTTACGGTTTCGCCAAGGACTTCTTGACGTTGTACTAACATTTCAGGAGTCATTTCATCCTTCTTGATCATCTTTGGATAACCAAACATTGTTGATACCGTTTTATTGGCAACGGTGTTGGCTTTGATGTAGTCAACTTTGATAGGTTGAGATAAATTAACCTTAAGTTGAGTCATGGCTTCGCGTTGGTGTTCCTTGTCGAGCATACGGAAGATTTGGAAGCCTTCTAGATTGGTAGCTTGACGAAGCTGCTTGAGCATTTCAAAAACCCATCGCTTGAATTCCTTGGCTTCCTTTTTGCGGCTTTCAAATACTGTCTCGTAAATTCCGTATTCGTTGACGATGATCATGTCTTGAATTCTTCCGAGGGTATCGAGGATGGGGTAATTTGAAATTACCTCCTTTGGTAATCTCTGTTTAACTCCCTTGGCTGATAATTCCACAGCTGTCGTTACGTCGGCTAGTACCGCCCACCAATCACTAGGGTTCTTTTCTACGAATCTAATTTCATGGCCTAGCCAATTTTCAGTACGAATGCTCAATCTAAATCCTCCTTAGCCATTACGTTATTTACGCTGCCCTCGATACTGATTTGCAGAAACTCCAAGTCCCGCACCTGCTTTTTCAGTGACGAAATCTTTTCGCCGATCATCGCATTTAAGAAGAAGGCTGAACTCGCCTTATGCGTCAACGAGTGATTATTGAGCACTTGATGAACGAACTGCCTACTAACTCCGTACCTTTCGGCAATACTTCCTCCATTGAAACCCGTCAGTCGTTTGAATTCGCTTACTAATTCCTTTTCGATTGTCTCCACCTCCTTGACGAAACGATTCCAAAACATTCATTTTCTAATACTTTTTTGCAAATTTGTCATAAATTAATTGAAAAACCTCTTGTAAAGCTAGTCCAAATGATGTATATTAGACACAGTTAAACAAGAGCGTAGCAAACAAGCCCCTTGGACTACGGTTGAGTTTGATACAGGTACTGAAATACCTGAATCGTTCTGTGGTGGGACGAGAAATTAATTAGAGCGTGGTTGCTCAATCGACGTACTTTCGGCTTATCAATACTGGTAATATTGATGGACTGGAAGTGCGTCAATACGCTATAACTTCGACAATGATGTCCTCCTTCTGCTTGCGTGGTAAGTGCAATCGGAAGGTTTGTTTGAGGTTAAAGAACTTTTAAAAGAAAAAGATTACTCCGCCTGAAATAGATACCCGACTTCGACCCCAAGGGCTTCGGCAACCCTTTTAAGTGATTTCATACTCGGGCCGTGCTTACCGTTCTCTATTTCACTCAGAGTGCTTTCTCTCAGCTTTGCGCGTTCTCCAAGCTGACTCAATGTCCATTTCTTTGTGTTCCTACATCTTCGAATTTGGCTGCCGATTGTCAATATTTTCACCTCCTTGTAAAAATACCTTATAGAGTAGTTCTGGTAAGCTACTCTATAACATATATATAGTATACTTCGAACATCTCGAATAATCAAGCTTTGTTTCATAAATATTAGTTATTATGTAATATGTTTATTCGAGAATAACGAATGTATAAAAGGAGAAACTACAATCCTACAACTTATTTTAGATAGGATGATGATTGATGGACTACGGCCACAAGATAAAGTATGTTAGAGAAAAGATAAGGGATATATCCTTGACTGAGCTGCACAAAAGAACAGGCCTTTCCTTGTCTTATCTATCAGACACGGAAAACGGTAAATGTAACATGTCAATCAGGGCATTAGAGAAGGTAGCCAAGGCACTGGGTGTTGATTCGGCTTATCTCCTTGATAACGACATCATGTCTCTGCGTAAACTCACTGAGATGAATAATGTTGATATACCGGATGATGTAATAGAGTTCTTCGCCAAACAGGAGAGCTTGCCATATGCCCTACTAGCCAAGGATTTATATAACGAGGATATAGACCCCATCTTCTTTCGCGAACTCCTAGAGTCGATTAAGAAAATGAAATCAAAATAGAATATTTTTGTGAGCATCCAATCGCAATACATCGGATGCTCACTTTTTTTTACACATTTTTAGATATAAGGAAATATATAGTCGTAATTATGGTTTTGATTACCCCCTTAATCCAAAGGAGAGATATTGTATCATGAATGTGAAAGGAAGGTTTGCGAATGATTATCGAAAAGGATTTGCGAGGATATTTCAAATGGATAGTAGTGGATGATGAACTGACTATACTTGACCCGCTTTATCTCTATGAGTTTGTTACTTATTTTTTTGGGTGATTATTTTGAAGGATAATTTGTTGAACCTGTCGAATTAGAGGGAAAAGGAAAAACCTCTCCGAACTACCCACCGCCAAAGTGATGTTCGAAGAGGTCCGCCAGACAGGAATTATCCTGTGTTTTGTGCTGTTTAATTCAAGTATAAGACATTTGACAACTCCTGTCTAGTTTCCTAATCGAAATTGACAGGGGTTTTTTATTATGTTCAGATTGCCGCGCCCTAAGAAAAACTATACAGAAGTACCCAACGTAGTATTCGACCAGCTCATGCCAGATATTACGAATTTTGCTGCTCTTAAATGCTACTTTACCCTTATAAGAAAGTGCTGGGGATGGGAGAAGGTTGGGGATTACTTGGCTATGCCTCAACTCCTAAAACTAACTAAATTAT
>Ga0209000_1001753_pt1 | contig 13132 bp, 11 predicted proteins | sample RifGroD2_FD_183998 | JGI IMG/M metagenome (GOLD analysis project Ga0209000, IMG submission 183998) | Groundwater microbial communities from Rifle, Colorado, USA - Groundwater D2 (SPAdes) (version 2) | ecosystem: Environmental > Aquatic > Deep subsurface > Groundwater | place: Rifle, Colorado...
AGCAAGTGACGAGCGGGGCCGAACAGATATCTGATGCCAGCCAGTCCCTGTCGCAAGGTGCTACTCAACAGTCTTCATCACTCGAAGAGATAACGAGTTCTATGGCTGAGATCGGTTCGCAGACCAAGATCAATGCTGAGAATGCGAATCAGGCGAATACGTTGTCCAAGACAGTAAGAAGTTCAGCCGAAAGCGGACAGGGTAAGATGAAAGAAATGGTATCCGCCATGGGCGATATCAGCGATAGTAGTATGCAGATCAGCAAAATTATCAAAGTTATCGATGAAATCGCGTTCCAAACGAACTTACTGGCACTTAACGCAGCTGTCGAAGCAGCCAGGGCGGGACGGCACGGAAAAGGCTTTGCCGTAGTTGCCGACGAAGTAAGGAACCTGGCAGGGCGCAGCTCTAAAGCAGCCAAAGAGACTGCGGAACTGATCGAGTCATCAAAAATGAAAGTCAAAGCTGGTACCGAAATCGCGGAAATCACCTCGGAATCGTTCAAAGAGATTGTGAGCGGAGTAGTCAAGGTGACTGATATTATCGGGGAAATTGCCGCCGCTTCCAGCGAACAAGCCGAGGGAGTGATTCAGATCAATCAAGGCTTGTCACAGATCGACAAGGTGACCCAGCAGAACACCGCGAATGCCGAAGAGACTGCGTCAGCTGCTGAAGAGTTATCTTCTCAAGCTATCAGTTTGAAGAGGCTTACCGATGAATTCAAGCTCTCAAACACTGTCGTATCCCGTGAAGGCCCTCGGACTCAGGATGTGCCCGTCCAACCTAAGAAAAAAATGCCTGCCAAAGGCTGGGGCAGTCCATCGAATAAACCGGTAATATCACTGGATGATAACAATTTCGGTAAATTTTAATAATTTGGATTCCTGTGCGGGCGTGCCGTTGGTACGCCCCTATAATGCTCATATCCGATAACCGGGATTAAAACCATGGATCAACCAAATAACGAAGCTCTGTCAATACTGACGAGAATATCTATATCTGATCAGGAATATCATGAGATCACGGCTTTGATCTATGATCGCTTTGGCATAATTCTGTCGGAAGAAAAACGATCGATGGTAATGGGACGACTTCAAAAGTATATGAGGACCAATGGGTATTCGAGTTATAGCCAATATATAGATCATCTCAAAAGCAATAATGGTTACCAGGCACTTAGTTCGCTGATCGATAATATTTCTACCAATTACACCTTCTTTTACCGTGAGAATGACCATTTTGATTATTTTTCAAGGACTGTGCTCCCCGAACTTACCGGCAGATTGGCTGTGCGCGATAAGGATATCCGTATGTGGTGCGCTGCTTGCTCTACTGGAGAAGAAGCATATACAATCATGTTCTGCTTAATGGAACATTTGGGTTCGGCTTATGGACAATGGAACTCCGGGCTATTGGCAACCGACATATCCGAAAAGGTGCTCAAAATAGCGCAGACCGGGAAGTATACTTCAGAACAGATCGAAAAGGTCCCTCTTGCTATAAGGAATAAATATTTAAAATTGAAAGAACCAAAAATCTGGGAGGTTACCGACAAACTCAAAGAAGAGATTACGTTCCGTAGGTTTAATTTGATGAACCGTGACTTCCCTTTCAAAAAGCAATTTCAGGTAATTTTTTGCCGTAATGTTATGATCTATTTTGATCAGCCTACGAGGGAAAAGCTTGTTAAGAATTTTTCTGATTTTCTTGTTCCTGGAGGGTATTTGTTTATCGGTCATTCCGAAAGCTTGCGACGTACCCAGGACAATCTGAAATACGTTATGCCTTCGGTGTACCGAAAGAAGTGACGAGGGGGGGCTGCCCCAGAGGTGATAGTATGCTAAACAAAAAAATAAGAGTTCTCATCATCGATGATATGGCGCTGGTAAGGGATATCCTCGCAGCGGGTCTTGCCAAAGACCCGGATATAGAGGTTGTGGGTACGGCTGCCGATCCGTATATCGCAGCTGACAAGATACCAAAACTAACACCTGATGTACTTACTCTGGATGTAGAAATGCCCAGGATGGACGGCGTAGAATTTCTGCGTAAGTTAATGCCGCAGTACCCTCTTCCTGTTGTTATGGTCAGCTCTCTTACCGAAAAGGGACAAAGGATTACCCTCGATGCCCTTCAGGCCGGGGCAGTTGATTTTGTCCACAAACCTTCGAGTAACATAGACCGTGGTCTTAATGCGATGATGATGGAGTTAAGAACTAAAATCAAAATAGCATCTATCGCTAATGTATCGCATTGGAAAAGTTCGGAGAAAAGATCGGCTATCGCATCGAATATTGATCACTCAAAAGCCCTTGCCAAGTCTACTGACAAAATAATCGTTATTGGTGCGTCTACCGGCGGGACTGAAGCTATTAGATCAGTTATAACCGAATTTCCGCCACTGATGCCGGGAATTGTTATTGTACAGCACATGCCTGCAGGGTTCACGAAAATGTTTTCGGAACGGCTCAATACACAGGCACAAATGGAGGTGCGCGAAGCTTGTGACGGAGACAGAATTATAACCGGGCGAGTATTGATAGCTCCTGGCGGTAAACATATGCGTATTATACGTTCCGGAGGTATCTATCAGGTTTCTGTTTCTGATGGACCACAAGTAAACGGGCATTGTCCGTCAGTTGAAGTATTAATGCAGTCTGCGGCAACTCATGTTGGGAATAATGCCATCGGGATTATGCTAACCGGCATGGGTGGAGACGGCGCAGACGGGATGAAAGCCATGCGCGATGTCGGTGCCAGGACTCTGGCTCAGGATGAGAGTACCTGTGTTGTATTCGGAATGCCTAAGGTGGCTTGGGAAAAAGGTGGAGCAGAAAAGCTTGTACCGTTGCAAAATATCCCTGAAGCCACTATGCAATTATTAGAACAAATGAAATAGAATGGGATACTATGAATAATTTGATGATTGGTATCGGTGACTATAATGCCAGCAAAGCCAAAGGGGTAGCGATCAAAACTCTGGCACTTGGCTCGTGTGTTGCCGTTATCCTGCTTGATCCGGTGACTGAGGCTATAGGAATGGCGCATATCGCCTTGCCGGAGGCTTCCATCGATTTTGAGAAGAGTAAATCAAAGCCTGGATATTTCGCAGACACTGCAATTATCGCGTTGTATAGACGAATGGGCGAGTTAGGTTCGTTAACGAAGATACAGGATATGTACATTAAAATTGCCGGAGGAGCGAATGTTCTCAATAATTCAATGGATATTGGCAATCGAAATATTCTTGCAATAAAAAAGATCCTCTGGCAGATGGGTACCGGACCAGTTGCAGAAGATGTTGGACATAATTATAGCAGGACAGTTACCGCTTATACTGATACCGGACTAATCGAAATATCGAGCCACAGCAGAGGTGTGTGGAATTTATAAAAATATTGCAAAAGGTTAACGCTACTATGAAATCTATAAGCGATAAAATAATAGATAGAATAAAAGACTTGCCCCCGGTATCCAAGAGCTTTTTTCAAATTATGAAAATAACCGGAAATCCGAATTATTCCTTCCAGGAAATAGCACGGGTTATAGAATACGATCCTGTGCTTACGGCAAAAATCCTAAAGGTGACAAACTCGTCAAGCCTAGGACTGAAAAGAACCTTTGATTCGGTAAAAGCAGCTATACCATATTTAGGTGAAAAAACTATTATCGGCATGGCTGTCGATAGTTGTGCACACGGTTTTTATAACTCTCCATTAGATGGGTATCTTAGTTTGGAAGGTGAACTATGGAAGCATAGCATAATGACAGCCTTGATTGCCAAAGAAATTATTGTGACCGCAATCAACAGAGTTCCTGACCCTAACCAGGTTTTCACTGCGGGAATCCTTCATGACATAGGAAAAATGGTCATTTCAGGATTGTTGTCAGAAGCAGGTGTACTGGAAGCTAATGGAGTGTTGGATGTTCATACGTTTTTGGATCGGGAAGAAGCCTTGATTTCAATTAATCATTGTGAAGCAGGAAGGTTATTGGCCCAACACTGGGGTTTGCCTGAACTCTATCAGCAAGTGATCTTTTATCATCACAATCCGCAGATGGTTGATCAATGTTATGCTTCTATTGTATACGCCGTTCACTTGAGTGATATTGTCGCCATGGAATATGGTATGGGAACGGGCGTTGACTCCCTGCAATATCGATTGGACCAGGATTACAAAAACTTTTATGATATATCTACTGAAAAGTTATATGGCATAATTAGTAAAGCTGATGATGAGTATAATAAAATAAATGAGTTTTTTAAAGCTTAACAGCTGCGCTAGTATAGCTAGGTAAAAAAAGAAAGAGAAGGATAGCTATGAAAAAAATACTGATAGTTGATGATTCGGCAACGGCAAGAAGTTTTATTAAACGGTGTTTAGAAATTGTTGGTTTGCGAGGCTGCGATTTCCTTGAAGCTGAGAACGGTTTGCAGGCCCTTGAGCTGATGAACAAGAACCTAATTGATCTGGTATTTACCGATTATTTTATGCCGCAAATGACAGGAGAAGAACTCCTGAAAAAAATAAAAGCCGATCCTGGGAAATCCAATATTAAAGTCTTTATTATCAGCAGTGCCGGATCTGTTACCAAAGAGAAAGAATTACTTAGTATTGGGGCCAAAGCAGTAATCAACAAACCGATCTCCCCTGCATCTATAGCTCCTTTTATCAGAGGAATAATTATTGAATAAGGTGGTGTTTTATGTGGAATACAAATGCATCTCAACAGCAAAATAGTCCAGAAATAGTTGAACCTGTAAAAGATAGCAGGGCCTTATTGCAACAGGCTGTAAATAATATTGAAAAAATGGCTTTTTTACCGGTAAGTGAAGCTCATCTTTATTATTCAAAGATTAAAATCAAAACACCAATTAAAGGTGAAATGGTCATATTCGTGACCGAAAGCTTAGCGAAGGAGCTAACAAATAGTATATACGGACTGACAAGTGAAGATAATCCTCTTCAGAAGGAACGTGTGAAAGATGCTGTCTCCGAAATGCTGAATATTATAGCCGGGCAGTTTATGCGTACTATTCTTCCTCTTGATCAGGATTTTACTATAGGCTTGCCTATTACGGAGCAGTGTGAAGAGGTGTCCGGTACTTCAAGCATGATACAGCGTTTTTATACAGTGAATAATAATCTTCTTCCTGTTGCAATAAAAGGAAAAGAACTTATCAATTTTTTCGAAAACAATAGAAGCAGATAATGGTACTGGCTGATTAAATTTTAAATCCTAGTTTTGCTATCTGAGTAAGTAGTTTTTTCTTATTAATCGGCTTAACCAGATAAGCCTCACACTGGTTATCAAAAAACGCCTTCCGAACGTTCTGTGCATCTGCGAGCGCTGTAGTGAAAATAACTTTTACACCATCAAGACCTTCAATTCCGTGAATTTTTTCAAATGCTCTTATTTGTTTTAATACGTTATGACCATCAATTTCAGGCAGCATAATATCGAGACAAATGAGGTCGTACTTATCTCCTTGCTCAAGGGCAGTGGAAAAAACATCAATAGCTTCTTTACCGTTGGTCGATATATCAGTTTCTCCATATGGAGTTAGCAACAAACGCATCATTTTTCTGCTGGTAAAATCATCTTCTACGATCAATATTTTCATTGTGGTTCTCCCTTTATTCGATCAATCGAAATACGATTGGCATGGCAGCTGCTAGGTCATTTCCTTTAGTTTAGAAATTAATACGTCGTAATCATTGATTATATTCTGCACCATTTGTTCGAGGTCTGTCAAATTATCTGATTCGGTGGCCTGTTCAAGAGCTAAGGCAGAATCACTGAGATTACTTCCCCCGATATTACTGGATGCTCCTTTTAGTGTATGCGCTGCTATCTTGAGTGCCTTTTGATCGTAGAGATCAGCTGATGATTTTACTCTCTCTATGAGATTTGGCCCATCCTCAATAAAGGCGGCAATCACCTCCCGTACGATCTCCCGGTCACCGCCCATACGGCTTAACAGCTCTTCATATGAAAAAACCTGTACCGGTATTTGCGGTTCTGACGGGTCGGGATATCTTCCTCTATCCCCGGCATTAATCCACTTATCAAGGGTATTCTTGAAGTTTTGGTAATGTATGGGTTTCGTTAGATAATCGTTACTTCCTATAGCTATGCAGTGTTCCCGCTCACCTTCGAGCACATTTGCCGTTATAGCTATGATGTGAATATTGTTGTTAGGACTGTTTCCGGATCTAATTTTTTTTATGACTTCATATCCGTCCATTACCGGCATATGAATATCAAGGAGCAACAGGTCATAGGTTTTTCTTTCCAGTTCGGCGAGTGCATCAAAACCATTCGAAACTATCACCGGAGAATAGCCTATTTGTTCTATCATCAACTGGGCAACTTTCTGGTTTGTGGTGTTATCTTCGGCAACCAGAATGTGAATATCGGTTTTGAGAGCTTTATTTTGATTTTCTGACGTGTAGTATTGATCCAGTGCCGTTATCGCGTCCTGAGAGCTATTTGGGATATGCAATGGTATGCGAAATGTGAAAACGGAACCTTTCATCTCTTCGCTCCGAACGGAAATCGATCCATTCATCATCTCGGCAAGTTTTTTTGAAATTGAGAGGCCTAGCCCGGTTCCCTCGTACTCTTTAGCCGTGGATGAATCGATTTGTGTGAAAGGTTCGAATATTGACTCTATTCTATCAGCCGGAATACCAATTCCTGTATCTGTCACTTCAAAAATGATTACAGGATGGCTTGGATGTTCTTCCATGTGTACTGATAACGTTATCGAACCTTCTTTTGTAAACTTTAAAGCATTAACTAAAAGATTTAATAATATTTGGGAAATGCGTAAGGAATCTCCTTCTAAGGTTTCCGGTATCGCCAGATCGACAGGCAAAAACAGATCGATGTGTCGTGAACTTGCCATGTATATTATCTGAGTGTAGATATTTGCGAGCATATCCCTAACGTTAAAGACGACTGTCTCGATAGACATTTTTTCTGCTTCAATCTTTGAGATATCTAATATGCTATTTATTAATTTCAATAGAGTTTCTGCGCTGCTCATTATAGTATTTACGTATTCTTGTTGATTCAAGTTTATTTCTGTCTGCTTGAGCAGTTCGGTCATTCCGATAATCCCGTTCATGGGCGTTCGTATTTCATGACTGATGTTCGCAAGAAACGTGCTCTTAGCTCTGTTGGCGATCTCAGCGTCTTCCTTTGCTTTAATAAGATTTTTTTCTACCACAATGCATCCATATATTTGTTCTATCAGCGCGTTATTGCTCTTAAGCAATTGATTTGTTCGTTCATTAACGCGCTTTTCCAGCTCTTCATTAAGTTTAAGGATACGTTCCTGGATTTGTTTTCGTTCGGAAATATCCCGTACAATAGCTAGCACGGCTTTTTGCCCTTTATATTCTATCAACCGCGTGTTCAGCTCTACCGGAATCTTTAGTCCGTCTTTGGTGACATGTATGCTTTCGAATAGGGAAGAACCGTTTTCAAGGATTGCTTTCACTCGGGCAGGATAATTCTGTACATTTTCAGGCGGTATAAGATCTTTTGGCCCTAGAGACAATAATTCTTTTTTGCTGTAGGACAACTTTTTGCAGGCAATTTCGTTTACGTCTAAGAATTCTCCGGAAAGATCATGTATGTAGATACCATCTCCGGCATTCTCAAAAAGATTCCGGTACATTTGTTCAGATTCTCGTAACGCCTCTTCAGCATGTTTCTTTTCGGTAACATCTTCTTTGATGGCGATGTAACTTCTAATATTCCCTAGAGCATCGAAGATCGGAGCAATACTAGCCGTCTCCCAATATAGGGCTCCATTTTTTTTCTGGTTATGAAATTCGCCTCGCCATTGTTTTCCTGATTTAATGGTATTCCATAAGGATTCATAATATTCTTTGGGGTGTTCTCCAGACTTTAGTAGACGCGGGTTTTGGCCGATTGCTTCGTTAATCCCATATCCTGTCAGCTCTGCGAACTTGCGGTTAACATATTCAATTCGGCCTTCCGTATCTGTAATGATGATAGTGTTGGCACTTTGTTCTACCGCGATATTGAGGCTGAGAATGCGTTCTTCATTAAGCCTGCGATGGGTTATATCGTCAAAAGTTTCAATTCCTCCGATAACTGTGCCGTAACTGTCCTTGATAATATCTACATTCTTGCTGATAAGAAGAAGGTGTCCGTTTTTATGCCTGACTGAACATTCTCGATTATAGTAGGGTTTTCCCACATCATTATTTAGCAGACCACAGGTCTCTTTACAGGGATTATGTGAAAAAAAAGTACAATGTTTTCCGATTATCTCTTGGGCACTATAGCCGGTTATTTCTCCTGCCCGTTTGTTCCAACTGGTGATAACTTGATTGTTATTAACAGTAAAAATGGCTCCGGGAGTGATATCGTAGATCTGTTCGGAAAATTCTTTTGCCTTTTTAAGCTGAAATTCAGCAATCTCTTTATTCTTTAATGCTGTCTTATATTTATTGACTAGAGCCCTGTGTTTTTTGAACCACAAAAAAGTAATGATACCAAAAATCAGGGAAGTCGAAACCGCGGATACAATGTGTGATCTATTTGTTGTTACTGACGTAAAAAGTAATTCTTGCAAATGCTTAAAAATATCGAGGGTAACAATAAAAAATATCCCAACTAAGATAATAATAGGATGGATTCGATGCCCAAATATTTTCATGAATTCTCCCGGATTAATAGGAAATATTTGAATGACTTGTCTAATTATAGCATGAATGCGTTGGTTTCTCAGGATTAATGGTGGTTTAGATATGGTTAATACGGACCCCTGATTAATCACACACCTACGTTGACCCTGATAATTCCATTTCCTTTCCCAGAGTCATTACTTACTATATCAAACAAGCGAGAGCGTGGTAGAATAGTGTGCCATTTCATACGAGATGTCCAAGGTCCTGGAGTGAGTTGACATGAACTTAATATCTGTAGAAAAAATATCCAAATCTCAAGGAGCAAAACTTCTATTCCGAGATGCTAGTTTCGGGATTAACGAAGGGCAGAAGATTGCCCTTGTCGGGGTTAACGGCTGCGGCAAAACGACTTTGCTCAAAATACTGTTAGGTGGTGAAAATATCGAAAGCGGAACGATTATGAAAAAGCGGGACCTTCGAATGAACTTCCTGAGGCAAATCCCTTCTTATAATCCTGATAACACTGTTCTGGAACATATATTCAGCGGCAATAATCCTCAGATACAGGCGATCAAAGAATACGAAAAATGCTGTGCTGACCTTCACAAGAAAAGTAATGAGGAAACAAAAAAAAGAATGACCGAGTGCATGCAGCTTATGGATGCGCTTAATGCCTGGGACTACGAAAACGAAGTCCGATCTACTCTTGCTCAACTGAGTATCGATGACCTTGACCTTACGATGGAAACCCTTTCAGGCGGGATGATTAAAAAAGTCGCTTTGGCCCAGGCGTTGCTTGACGATTCTGAGCTGCTTTTATTGGATGAACCGACGAACCATTTGGATATCGATACGATTGAGTGGCTGGAAGACCGGCTTTTAAAGACGAAACGGACTATTTTGATGGTAACCCATGACCGATATTTTCTTGATAAAGTCTGTAGCGATATTTATGAAATCAATAACCAGAGTTTTTTCAGCTACCAGGGGAATTATTCACAGTATCTGGAAAAGAAAGCTGAAGAAGAACGTATACTGATGCGCCAAGATGATAAGATCAGGTCAATTCTTCGTACAGAGGTGGAATGGCTGCATCGTCGCCCTCAAGCCAGAGCTACCAAGCAGAAAGCCAGGACATCCCGCATTCACGAAATGCTTGACCGCAAACAGCTTCAAAAAGATGTAATGTTTGAGCTGGGAGTCGCGGGGAGAAGGCTTGGTGGCAAGGTCCTTGAACTTGACGGCATCAGCAAGTCGTTCGGTGATAAAACCATTATCAAATCTTTTTCGTATAAGTTTAAAAAAGGTGACCGGATAGGTGTGGTAGGAGCGAACGGTTCGGGCAAATCTACCCTTCTTAATCTGATTACCGGGACGCTTGCGAGGGATGCAGGAACGGTCGATAAGGGAGATAATACTCATTTTGCTTATTTTGATCAACGCAGTATTCATCTCGATGATAGTATGAAGGTTTTGGATTTTATTAAAATGTCCGGAAACTATATTACTCTGCATGACGGCAATACATTAAGCGCGACTCAACTATTGCAACGATTTTTGTTTCAGCCGGCTTGTTTCTATAACCCTATCGGCAAACTTTCCGGGGGCGAGAAAAGACGGTTGCATCTGGTTTCTTTACTTTTCGCTAACCCGAACTTTCTCATTTTGGATGAACCGACGAATGATCTTGATATCAAAACCTTGTCGGTGCTGGAAGATTTTCTGGTTGATTTTTCCGGCTGTGTATTGGTGGTTTCCCATGATCGTTATTTCATGGACCGTATTGTCGATAACCTGTTTGTCCTTGACGGTAAAGGTACTATTTCCGGCTATCCCGGCAATTACACCGACTATCTTGATTTCAAGAAAGAGCTTGATGCCGAAATCGAAAAAACGAAACGTGAAGAAAAACAGATAGAATTCGAAGCTTCAAAAAAGACAGTCATTGCAGTGAAAAAAAAGCTCTCGTATAAAGAGCAGCAGGAATATGATTCTATTGAAAATGATATTGAAAGACTGGAAGCTGAGAAAGAAACATTACAAAGTATCTACAGTGCGCAGATGTATGACCCAAAAACCTATGAAGATACCAATCGGCGACTTCAAGATATCGAAGTGTTGCTCGAAACGAAATGGAATCGTTACGAATACCTTTTACAGTTTGTTTGAAAATATATCTTCAGAAGCTCCTCAATTTTTATTGGCATTACTTGGTGTATCGAGTTGCATTTGTAAGTTTTAACCTGCTTCTGTGACTTTCTATCACTATTTTCTATTATATATTATTCGGATTATTGTGATTGATATCGTCCCCGTAATGGTGTACTATAAAGGGCTGGCGCCCATTATGTTGTAAGGAGTAAACATGGATCATTTTGATGTTAAGGAACTTAAAAACTCTGGTTCTCGAATTGTGAATGGTATTCTGGATTTTCTAGCTGAAATACCGTCAAGTAATCAGCCGAAGGTTATCGATAAACCGGAGGAAAAGTGCAGGAAGATTACTAAAGATGCATCCATTAATGCAGCGATGATATCCGGGTCATTGGCAATACCGATAGGACCGTTGGGGATTGCTACTGTTTTACCTGACTTAATATCCATATGGAAAATACAGGCACAGTTGATTGTTGATATTGCAGCAGTCTACGGCAAAGATGCTTTAATATTGAGAGAACAGATGCTGTACTGTCTTTTTAGGCATACGGCGAGCCAAGCCTTTAGAGATTTTGTAGTAAGGGCAGGCGAGCGGGTTTTTGTTAAGCAGGTATCGCTCAGTGCTACAAGGAGCTTGCTCGAAAAAATTGGAGTTAAAATATCTCAGCAACTTGGTGGAAAGGCAGCAAGTCGATGGTTGCCAATTGTAGGAGCTGCCGGGGTGGCATTTTATTCGTTTTATGACACTACTCAGGTAGGAAAAACTGCTGTAACGATCTATAAAGAAATCGTGGATGATAATAGCTCAACATCTGCAGCGGCTTGATGAGTTGAAGTGGTTTATTGCCAAACCTGCTGTAATATGGAGTTGATGTGGGCCTTGCTTTGAAATATGAGATAAAAATATAGCTTTATTTTAAGGGATAGGGAGAACTGAAATTTATTTATTCAAAAAAAATGAACCTGGGGAGCATAAGAAGTTTGCCAGGCCAGTACAAAAATCATTAGGTGCATGTCCTCGTTGCGGAGGAGATGTTATAGAAAATCAGTCGGGTTATAGTTGCAATAAGCATAATGAGAATCGTTGCGAGTTTGTTATCTGGAAGGTCATAGCAAGGAAATCAATAAACAAAACTCGTGTCCGTCAATTACTTATGTTCAAGGAAACTGATAAAATCAAAGGGTTCACCAGTAAAAAGGGTAACAAGTTTGACGCGTCCCTTGTAATAAATAGCGGAAATGTCGAATTGAAGTTCTGGTAATTGTCTGACTACTTCGATATTTTCCTGACTACCGGGGCCTTTGAATTGAAGCTTTGTCTTCTTTTTGCTCTTTGATCAATGATCCTGCCGACATATTGTTCGTGAAATGCGTCATCCAAAAAACCAACTCCCGGAGGGTCCATTGACTCGATAAGACTATCGATGATTGGTTTGTCTTCATTAAGAAATGACTCAAGATGGGCAAGATAGTCTATCCCTTGATAATTCTTTTGCCATGCAGATTTATTTATCTTTCGATATCCTGTGCATTTGTTTGCTGTTTCCTGCAGAAAGGGGATTGTTCCTTCAGAATCCTTGGCAGACAAAATGACCCTGGTTTCTCGTTTGTTTGTTATCTCTATACAGATATTTGGTGTCTTGTTTGAAGCTTCGCCTGCTGACCAGAAAGATACTGACAGATAGTTGTCATCGCCTAAGAACCAGTATCCCTTTGCAAGCCGATTATCTCTATCAACAATACGAGGCCTGAAAAAGAAATCTTGATCTTGAGACTTTCTTTTCATAAGATATTCAAAGACTTCATGATGAAGCATAGAAATTTGGAAGACCATACTAATTTTCTCCTTTTGGGTATCTATATAAGTATATTGATTATTAATTTTTGACTGTACCCTCTCTGAGAGGGAATATCTAGTTAATTAGTACCTTAGGTTTGTTGGCTCTCTGCTGAAATAAGAGAGTAATCATAGGTTTAACTTCGCATTTCCAATATGCTGACGTGGGTTTAACTTTAGCCTTATTTTGGTTTGTTCGTTTTCAGTAAGAGGTGTTCTTACAGATAATGGAAAATGCGTAATTCAGTATAGTCACTGGTCAGCTATTTGTAAAGTAGTCTTGAGTCACGCGCAGTAGTTCTAATTATAAAGAGCAAAGGTTAACAGAAATAGTTAGTGAGTTAAAAAAATAAACAGGCTAGCATCAAGTAATCATAAAAAAACATCTCCAAACTGACAAAAACAGGTCAAAATCCAACAAATGGATACAGTTATCCTGTATTCTGGATACAGTATTTTGAAATAT
>Ga0209000_1001756_pt1 | contig 13105 bp, 15 predicted proteins | sample RifGroD2_FD_183998 | JGI IMG/M metagenome (GOLD analysis project Ga0209000, IMG submission 183998) | Groundwater microbial communities from Rifle, Colorado, USA - Groundwater D2 (SPAdes) (version 2) | ecosystem: Environmental > Aquatic > Deep subsurface > Groundwater | place: Rifle, Colorado...
AAGATATTGATAGTAATGGTGGCATCGTGATGATTAAAAAGAAGAAAAAATATCATCAAGGTGGTTGGGTTGGAGACATGCACAAAAACCTTGAACCAGATGAAATTCCTGCTATTCTTCAAAAAGGGGAGTTCATTTTAAGTAAATTAATGATTGATAAAATATCAAATCTTCCTAGTTTACCTAATTTTAAATTACCTGATTTAAGTAATATTAAATTACCAACATTAAATAATGGAGTTAGTGGTAATGGTGGTAATTTAATAACTATAAACACATTAAATGTCACAGCAAAAAATGCTAATGATTTAATTTCTCAACTAAAGAATCTTCAACGTCTAAATAGATAATTTCAGGAAGAAGAGATTTATTAATTAAGTCTCTTCTTTTTGATTGTTTAAATATTGTTGTTTATAACTAATTATTTCTATTATAAGAAAGGAGTGAATAACAATCGCAATTTATCAAAGTTCATTCTTGTCTCCAAATAATATATCAATAGATGCAAGTTTACCTATAACATTTACTGCAAAAATTCAAGGAACAGTAGCAACTCATTATCAATTAAAAATCTTAACAATGGCAAATGTTGTAGTTTTTGATTCTACAAAATTAATCCTTTCTCCAAATCTTTACCAAAATGATACATTTTCATATGTATTAAATTCAGGTTTAACAAATGGAATCCAATATAAATGGACTTTAGAAATATGGTCTGATACTTTATCAGCAATATCAAGGGAAACTCCTTTTTATTGCTATGCTACCCCAACATTGATATCTACTGTTCCAGAATTAATTACATCGAAAAAATATACATTTCAATTTGTATATACTCAAGCAGAGAATATTCCTATTAATCGTTGGTATATGGTTTTCATGGATATTTTTGATAATATTATTCTTCAAACGCCATATTCCTACAGTGGAAATATTTCTTATGAATATGATGGTTTTGTTTCATCTCAAACATATAAAATTTATACGATTGTAGAAAATCAAATGAATGTAATAACACAATCTCCTATTTATACATTTAATGTTTCTTATTCTGCTCCTTCAATTAATTTTGTTCCAAATGTAACTTTATTAGAAGACTTATCTGCTGTAAAAATTAATTGGTCAAATCCTGTGCAAGTAAATGGAGTAGTCACAGGAACAAGTTCATATGTTCAAGATTTATTTACTCAAGGAAATGTAGGATTAAAATTAAATGATGCAAGTTATGTTGAGTTTGATGTAGGTATTCCTTTAAACTTTACAACAATAATTGATTACATTCCTGACGAAACTTTTACAGGTGGAAAAATATTAGAACATATTAATGACGAAGGTATTACATATGAAATTGGATATGATTCAGTTTTAGGTTGTTTCTATTATCAAAATGGTTTTGTAAGAATAAATGGTGTTCCAAAAGAACTACCCCCATTATTCTTAATTGCAGTAAGAAGCATTGATGTTCTAATTATAGTTAATAATCAAATTTATGAGCGTTTGACTCCTTAAAAGTAAGGTGGTGCAATAATTGTTTTTAGCAGGAAGTTTCCTTGGTTTAAGTACCTTTCAAAGTATAGAAGGTACAAATATTCCATTAAGAAAAACTTATTCTAAAGTACGTGTTTATGGTAACTCAATTATAGATAAATTACAAATAAAAAATATAGAAATGTCAGATAGTGAATTACAAAATATAATTATGACTGATAACTTAATTTGGGATGCAAACACATTGTTAATGGCAGAATTTGAGAATGATTTAGTTGCAGGTAATATTGCTGATTTAACAAATCCTATTATTAAATGGCAAGTGAATAGAAGAGAAGTAGGTGGGAGCACCTTAAAAGCATTAGATATTGTAGATGTAGGAATTAGTGAATATGTTGATTATTCTGCACAACATGGCAAGAATTATATTTATTCATTGTTTGCCACAAGTGAAAATGAACAATCTGAACCTTTGGAATGTGAAGAAATTGAAACTGATTTCTTTGGTTATTATCTTGTTTCTGAAGAAGAAGGAAAAGTATTTAAATTTGATTTAAATGTTCAATCTGGAACAAAACAGTATTTAGATGATGTTTCCATAATGGACAATTATACAGAATATCCTTCAATTGCAATGGGAAAGCGAAAATACTTTACGAGTTCGATCAGTTGTATCTGCGGAACAGTAAGTATTAATGGTCAATTACAACAAAGTAATGAATATGTATCTGAATTACGAAATTATATTTTAAATGGTAAGAAGAAAATCTTCAAAACTCGTAAAGGTGAAATTTATAAAGTTTTCACTTCAAATTATTCTGAACAGCAATTAGATGATGGAATAAAAGAGCAAGTGATTCTAATATCCTTTAATCTAACCGAAGTTGGTGAAGTCTAAATGAACTTCGATAATTACATTAAATTACTTAAATCTGGAATATATCGACAAAGGTTAAGGGTTGAGTTGCTTAGACCAGAGGATGAATCTGTTGTTTCCGAAATAACAAATTATCTTGATTCTACATCAGGTTCAATTAATATTTCCTATACAAATGGTATAAGACGTACCTGTAGTTTTGAAATTAACAATACTTTAGATAATCCGTATTACATACATCCAGATTCATTAAATATTAATTCTATGTTTAAAATTTGGCTTGGACTAGAAGATGAAAATGAAAATATAGAATGGTTTTCACAAGGAGTATATTGTATTGATAATCCAACAATTTCTTCCGATTTTAGCAATAGTAAAATTAGTATTCGTGGAAGTGATAAGTTTTGGAACTTCTCTAATATAAAAGGAAATCTTTCAGGTACTTATATTATTTCTATAAATACGAATATTACAACTGCAATACAATCTATATTAGATTTAGTGAAAGACACAAAAACTCCTATTTTCCATTCTTCACTTTTGGATAAGAAAACTCCTTTTACCATAACAAAAGATGCGAATAGTAAGTTAAGTGATTTACTTATTGAGTTAGCATCTATTTATTCTATGAATATCTATTACAATTCTGAAGGGGTTATGGTTGTTGAACCAGATACAGAGAATGAAGTTAAATCTAGTGTTTGGGATTTTAATCAAAATGAATTCCAACATCTTGGAGGCTCTTTAGAATATTTATGGGATGATCTATATAACTCAGTTAAAGTGGTTGGGAGTAACATTAATGGAAGCACAGCAAATTACACCTCATATAATAATTCACTTTTATCTCCTACAAGCATTCCAAATATTGGTTATGAAAGATGTTATTTACATACAAGTGATGTCTTAGATACAGAAACAAAGTGCAAGGATTTAAGTGAATATATATTAAAACAAAAAATGAAAGAAAATAGTGAAATATCAATAAATAGTATTCCTATGTATCATATATCAAATTCAGAATCGGATATAATTACAATTTCAGATTCAAATATGAGATTAAATGAAGAAAGGTTTTTAGTTACTGCTTTAACAATTCCAATGTCAGTAGGTGGTCAAATGCAAATAAAAGCAGTAAAAGAAAAAGAATTAATAATTTATTAATTTAATAATTAAGTAGGTGGAATATAAATATGGATATTGATATTGAGGCTCCAGAATTTGCTCAATTTCTAGATAAATTAATAGACCAAAAAGCTAGAGCAATAGTTCAACAAGAATTACAGAAATATGGGGTACTCCATGTTTGGGATGCTATAGTAACATCTGTTAGTGGGAATACAGCAAGTGTTAAATTAATAGGTGAATCAAAAATAATACCTGATTTAAAAAATAAGACTAATCAAGTTTTAGTTGCAGGAGATGAAGTTCAATTACATTCTCCATCTTCTCTTACAAATGCTTACATAGGTATTGCAAAACATAAACCAGTTTAAAGGATGGTGACAAATAGAAAATGACTAAACAGAATTTACCTAATGAGTCCAGTACAAACAATAATCTAGTTTCAGAAAAAAATTATTATCTTTATCTTTATGATCTTAAACCAAGAAGTGCAATAGGAAATGTTAGTTTTACTTCAACGACTAGTGGTGAAACTTATTCTACAGAAACTTATCTATCAGGTTACTATAGTAATCAAGGGCAAGAGGGGTTATTATTAATTCTTAAAGATGTTTTAAAGGATTATTTATTTGCAGCAGAGGATTTAAATGACTTTACTACTAATTTTAACAACCTCTCTGATAGTGTTGCTACAAGTATTGAAGATATAGACGCTAAAATAAATCAACTCTATAGAACAAATGCAGAGCAAAACCTGCAATTGTGGGAGTTACAAGCACAAGTTATCAATGATAAGGAATCAATGCTAGGATGGCAAGGGGATGGGTTCTTCTCTAATCAAAATGAGATCGTAGATACACCAACTAATATGACTGTTCTCAGAGGCGAAACACTTACAGATGCTACTTCTAGGATTTTGTTTGGTAATCCTGATCCTGATAATTGGGAAGCTTTACCTGATAGAGCAGTGGGGGGCAATGTTAGAGCTTTAGATTATTCCCCTGATAATAAATACTTAGCCGTTGGTGTAAGTAATGGTTATTTTTATATATTAAAACGTGATGGTGAGAAGTATGTTACAGTAAAATATGCATTTTTCGATGTTAGTGTGAATGGTGTGGCATTTAGTCCTGACAGTAACTATGTAGCCGTTTCACATACTGTTTCACCTTATATTACTGTTTTTAAACAAACTAGTGAGGATGTATTTACTGCCCTTCCTGCTCCCGGAACATTGCCAACCGGAGAGGCCAGTAGCGTTGCTTTCGATCAAACTGGTATTTATTTAGCTGTCGGACACGCTGTTACTCCTTTTGTTACGATTTATAAGCGTACAGAAGATGCTTTTAATAAGATAGCTAATCCAACTAGTCTACCAAACGAGACTGCAACGAGTGTATCTTTCGGAACTGACCCCGTAACGGGTTACACTTACTTAGCAGTGGCTGTACAACATTATACTGACTCTTTAGAAATTTTTGTACGACTTAGTGGTGATACGTTTAATAACGTAGAATTTGTCTCTCTCGGTTCAAATTCCGCAGGTGTCGGTGTGTCATTTACATCTGATGGAGTGTATCTTGCTTTCGGGTATAGCCTCGCTCCTTACTGTACTGTTCTCAAGCGTACAGGTGACTCAACTTTTACTAACTTAAACCCTCTCGGTGCGAGTGATGCTACAAATGTTTCTGTTAGATTTAGCCCTGATGGTAACTATTTAATTGCTAGTAATTTAGGTTCAAGTTACGCTCGTCTCTATAAACGTAGCAATGATGTGTTTACTGTGTTGGAAGGTAGTACAAGTTATTCTTCATACGGTACGGTGGCTTTCGCTTTTACCTCTGATAATTCTTATGTGGCTTTAGGTAGTGGTAACTATCCTAACGTGGCTTTACGTGCTACAACTAAAGAAGTCCTCACTCCTACGAGTGGTAGTTTGATTACGAAAGCTATTACACTCCCTGAAATCAGTAATAGTATATTTTTTCTTGAGGAATCTCATGTTGATGCAGGTGTTAGTTTAAAATACGAGGTATCGCTCGATGGAGGTACGACTTGGGAAGAGGTTGCTACTTTTGGTGAGGTTATAATGTTGGGTCATACAGGTACGGAGTTAGTAATTAAAGCAAGTTACACAAGGGATATTTCAGGTGTTGGAACTGGTTATATTGAGTGGTTTGTTTGTTGGGGAGGTGTTAATTAATGCTTAATAAAATAATGTTAGACAAATATAATGCATTATGTCGAAACAAAAATAATAATACACAATTAATAACAAAAATATCAGCTTTAGAAGAAGAAAATAGTTATCTTAAATCCAAACTTTTACAAACGGAACAAACATCTTCTGAAATTAGTTCGACACAACAAAATTTATTAGAATTATTAATTGATTCGGGGGTAATATAAATGGCAGTAAATATACTTTTAGTTAGATCATATGCTACTAATGTTTATCTTACAGGTAGAAATTCATTATCAAATATTGAAGCAGTTCGTCCTGAATATGTTTTACCAGTTATGCAATACGCATCAGATACTTATTATATTGACAATATAAATTATGCATTGACACAGGGTTGGATTACAACAACAGAACATGTTGACACATTAGCATTAAAAGATGTAAATGATCCACAATATCTAGATGAAGTAAATTAAGATAACATAAAATACTAATTTCAATGGAATATCGTCTTCTGAAAGTCGCTTGTATCAAGGGTTTCAGAGGATGATATTTTTGTATTTTATGAAAATTAACGAGTATTAGTGTATATAAATGTATATAATGTTGTATTATGTCTAATTAACAAGGATTATGTAAGAAATAGTAGAATTATAAATAATATAAATTGCAATTATTATAAATAATAGATGTTTTTTAATCAAAGGCTCATGTCGTGAGACAGCAATAAGTCCTTTGATTTTTTATGTCTAAGTTTATAAATTTATAGAGAGGTAGTGATATTAAAAATGGGAAATTTTCGTAATAGCAGTGCGTATTTTGGAAGTCCAGATATACAGACTTCGACTGAAAACCAAGAAATTATTCAACAACATAAACCATCGGAGTGGTCAATAAAAAAACTTACTGTTTCCAGATTTAATTTTTATAATGAACAAAATTGTCATATAAAAATAAATGAAGGTGAACCAATATTTATTCGTGCAGGTCAGGGATTTGAAATGGATATGTATGATGGTGAATTAATATCGTTTGTAATTGTGGAAGCTAATATTAATTACAATTATATGGGCAATTATTAAATTATAAATAATTAAATAAAGATAATTAATATGAAAGCGAGGTTGTAAAAATGGGATTCTTTAAAAATCCAATACATATTGCTGATAATGAAGAAATTTCTGTAATAGGCATGGGGATGGTGGACACAACTCCCGTCCTAGATCCAGACCAATTAACAGCGAATCAATTAGGATTATTGAGAGGATTATTGAAACAGTTACAAGATGGAACAATGAAGACAGAAATAAATGGGAGTTTAGCGAACGTTGTTGTTGATGAGACAGGAGCATTAAAAACTACGGTTTCTGGGATAGAGATCGCGTCTGTAACCGCAACAAATGTAGACTCTACAATCAAGGACTCGACAGGTGCTAATACATTAGCCATAGATGCATTGGGCAATGCGCCAGTTATTTTAAAAGGGAGTTATGTTGAAAGATATACCTTGTTAGCTGGCGCTGCTGATGGTAATTATCATGTTATTGGAGCAAATAATAAGAAAACTGGTGCAACTACCGACTTCCTACCATTTGATGTGCGGCAACAACCAAAGAAAATAATTATTATTAAAGATAATACTAATGTTGGGCTTAAGGTGAAGCTCATATTAACTCGAACTTCTACAGCATTTACTGCAAGTGGAGTAGCATACACTGTTCCCGATTATAACAATATTATTTATGTTTCTTCGGAATTTACAATTCTTCCTGGTGGAGTGAAGGTATTTTCTTCCGAAGAAACAGATGTTGATAAATATGACAGTGCACTAGATAAGTATCCGCATGCAGGTGTCTTCGTGCAATTAGTTAGGGCTGCATCAGGTGGAATCGGAGATGCAAGCATTATATTATTGGGAGGGGTATAATATGGCAAGTTGGCTAAATTGGTTAGATCGCCTATCAAAAAGGCAAGAGGCTATAACGACAGAGATATTTGGACTTGACAAACTTACAAATAGTTCTGTAGAAATCAATGCGGAAAAGGTCGGTAATCGTTGGCATTTAAAAACCATCAATGATATAAAATCACCTATATCACCTTTAATCGACAATCTTAATTATAATATTGTTTTAAAGCAAGTTCCTAATCGCATAGGTGCTGTTGGACCAAACGGGAGAATATATGCTGGTTTTAGTAGTTATATTCAATACAGTGATGATGATGGAGCAACGTGGTCTGGTTATGTTGTGGACGATACAGATATACCGACTTATAGACAGTTAATGGCTTTAGAGACAGGGGAATTATTGATATTAGGTGTAGCAGGTGAAATATGGAAATCAGACGTAAATCAGGCTAATTGGACTCAAAAGTTAGCAGATGTTGGGGGCAGTGGTTTTGAGGATGGTGGATTTAAGAGATATGAAAATGTAATTGTAGCTTGTAATTATGGAGCAGATTTAGTTTCCCTGCAAGTTTGGTTAAGTACAGATTATGGAGATACATGGACTCAAATTATGAATGAAAACCCTGCTGTAGGTTGGAATCATATGCACGATGTAGTCTATGACCCTTATGAGAATATAATATGGGCTTGTAATGGGGATGATTACACTGGATATGTTAGTAATGTAAGCAGGGTTTGGTATACAGCAGATTACGGTGCTCACTGGGAGTGGATTGGCGGAGTCAGGGCTACCGCAATAATCCCTCTGCCTGACAGGGTGCTATTTTTAAGCGATATGTCTGGTCGTCAATCCGTTTTTTGTCACGAAAGACCATCAAGGGGTACTAATATAATAAGGAGTGTAAGACCTGCTACTTATACAGATAGCATGGGTTTTATTAGCACAGAAGAATGGAGACCTCCATATGGTATCAAAGAAATTTTCTTTGGGCAGGTGTACGAATCGGAGCTATCTACTGCCGCTGCCTGTTGGGGCACTAATCCGTATATTAAATATGGCAAAGATTATAAATCTTTATTTGGATATAGACCTAATGGTAAACCTATAATCCTCTGGGGAACTACTGATGGCACAAGATTTATTCCTTTATGGAAATCTAATAAAAATGTAAGTAACGGTTATGGTATAGGTGGTGTTTATGGCACTGAGGATAAATTAGTTGTCGCTGTAAATATGCCTGATGCAACGGAAGTTCTTAAAAATTATATGTTAATACTAACACCTAAAGTGTGATAAACCTTCGCTAAAGATACAAAAGTCGCACATTAATAAAAAACAAAAAGGAGTTATATTATTATACTCCTTTTTAAACACCATTTGTTTTATATTCAAATAAAAACTAACTTTTATTGGATATTTTAAAAATTTATAAAAATAAAAGTCGCTAATATCAATGCTTTCAGGGTTGGATATTTATGGATATTAATAAAATTTTGTTAAAATTTAATATTGTTGTGTAAAAGGAGATAGTTTTATAGTTTTATGAATTATCTCCTTTTTGTTGTGTGTTTAATTGGAGGTAAATGAAAAATGTACAATGTATTGAAAGAAAATGATGAACCTAGAAGAGAAGTTAATTTAGATACTTGGCATAAAGCAGGTTATGACGGTCTTGGTGTGAATGTTTTGGTCTGTGATTTCAACGGGAAAATCTATGATTACATGAAAGATTATGCTGTTTTAATTGATCCTGAAGGAATAACAAAAAATGAAGGAGACCACAATACTCATGTTGCTCAGGTAAATCATGAGGCAAGTCCAAGAGCTACAATTTATGTTGCACCATGGACTCATTCTTCTAAAGAAATTATTCAATGGCTTAGAGAAAATCCAGACTTGATTGATATTGCAGGTGCTAGTTTAACTTCTCCCCCAACAGATGCTTATAATATATTTAAAGAATTGGATATTCCATTTACTGTATCTAGCGGAAATGACCACGACAAGGGTAAAAATGGTGTGAATTTTCCAGCAAATATAGATGAGTTTATTGCAGTTGGAGCTTATAATTGGAGAGACAAAGGCATTTGTAGAAATGATGTTTTAGGATATTCAAATGGTGGAGAGGATCTTGAGTGTCTGGGATTGACTAATATCTATGTCCAGAATGAAGATAGAACAAATACTTTCGCATATACGGGAACATCGACTGCACGACCGTTTTTAACTGGTATGCTTGCGTGTTACATACAATGGAGAAAAGAACATGGTTTATCTAAATTAACACAAAAAGGTGCAAGAGATTTTGTAATAACAAATTGTGTTGATTTACATGAGAAAGGTTTTGATTACGCTACTGGATTTGGGTTGTTTACGATGCCTAGATTAGAGGATTTGGAAAAAACTTTGCCTAAACCAAAAGAACCAAATCCACCTATTGAAGTTAAACCAATTCCAGAGAAACCTAAAGAAGATACAAAAGAACCAGAAATAATTATCGAAGAACCAATTAATCCTCCCTCGGCTCCCTCCTCTCCCACTCCAGAAGTTAAAAATAATACATTTTATCGCGTGGTGACAGGTTCATTTGAAAGTAGAGAAAATGTCAATAAAAGAATTAATGATTTAAAAGCAAAAGAATTTGATAGTTTTACACTTATTGCAGAAGTAAACGGTAAACAAATGTTTAGATGTATTACAGGTAGTTTCAATGATAGAAGAAAAGCTGAACAACGTATTAGTGATTTAAAAGAAAAAGGTTTTGATAGTTTTATTGCTATTTATAAAAAGTAAATAATAAATTAGAAGGTGAAAATAATTATGTTGTATCCAATTTCAGAACAATTATTATTATATAATCGTTCACATCAATCATTTAAACCTCAAGGTTTTGTCGTTCATAGCACGGCAACACCAAATGCAACTGCACAAAATGAATATAAATATTTTAATTCTGGTAATCGTTCAGCATCGGTACATTATTTTGTAGATTGGACTCAAATTATTAAATGCATTCCAGAAAATGAAGTAGCTTGGCATGCAGGTAGAACAGCAAATTCAAAATTTCTAAGTTTAGAAATGTGTGAACCATTAAATAGTGTATCAAAATTTCAAGAAGTATGGAATCGCACAGTTTGGTTAGTAGCTAGTGCTTGTGTTAGATATGGTTGGAATACAGAAGATAATGTTTGGAGTCATAGAGGAATATCTAATCTTTATCATGAAACAAATCATACTGATCCTATTTCATTCTTGGCATCCTATGGAAAGACTTGGAATCAATTGTTGCAAGCGATTGATAATGAAATCACTAATCTTAAAAAGTCTCAATCATATACACCATCACGTTCAACAAATAACAATCAAGGATGTGAAGATATGCTAGATATAGCTATTTTATTATACGGAAAAGAAGATTATTGGGCAGGTACAGATGTAAGTGATAAAAATGGTAATTGTGCAATATTTATTAGACCTGCTGATAAATCAGTACCTAAAGATGCTATGAATTCAAAAAAATTATACGTAATTGGTGGAGAAACTGTAAAACATCCTAATGAAATTCTATTAAGTGGTAGTAATAAATATGGAACTGCTCAAGCAGTATATAGTTATCTTCAAGGCAAATAATTTAAGTATTTTTTATATTTACTATAAGTATTGAAGCAAATAATATAATAAAATAGAAATCAATTTTAAACTAATAAAATTTAAATTGACATAAAGAGGTAAGCGTTGTATTGCCCTACAACGCTTACTAATGCCTTGTCCATTAATGGAAATGGATTTGGCAACATAATTATATCACACTATTTGAATTTTGTAAAATAATAATGAAAATTGTAAAGGGAGGGCAGACATGGAAGGAGTGTTTGAAGAAATGGCTATTGAAGATGAAGTATTAGGCAAACTTGATGATCATGAGAAACGTATCTCTAATAACTCTAAAAAAATTGAAGAACATGACAAACAAATTACAGAATTACAATTAAAAGATGTTAATTTCGAGGGAAGGTTCAATAATATCGACAACCAAATTGGAGAAATTAAAAATAGTTTAACACGTATGGAAAATACATCTCTTCAAACAACAAACATTTTAATGCAAACCTTGTCCCAAGTAGTAATTAATACAAGTTCAACAAAAAATGAAATTGCAAAAGAAGATAATAAAAGTGAAAAGGAAATCATCAAAGGGAAAATGGATAATAATACGAAAATTATTTTAAAAATCTTAGGGGTAGCAGGATTAGTAATTGGTTGCGCGTTTGCTGCAAAATATGGTATTAGTATTCCTGCGATTATGTAATAAAAATAATATTTTAAGGAGAATGATTTAATATGCTAGAACAGAATACACTTTATTTAGGTATTTCATTGTTAATTTTAATTTGTGTGAATATAACATTAGGCTCAATCGATTCGGTTTTTAAATCGCAATTTGATAAAGCAAAATTTCTAATGGGAGTATTAAAGGGGTTAGTGGTCAGTTTTTGTTTCTACTTGATTCTTTTGGTTGGTCAGTTGAATCCAGATATTCTGATCGTAAATGTTGATGGAAACGAAGTAAATTTATCTAATGGAACTTATTTGCTTATGATGTCTGGATATCTCTATTATGGTAAGGAGTCTTTAATTAAATTGAGTGGTTTTATTAGTGGAAAATACAAAATCAATGAAAATAAAAGTGAAATACAATAATCATATTCAAAATTAAAAACATCAAATAAACCATTTTAAATGCCCTCTAAGCCTTCCAATATTCACACCCTAACAAACACTCACATAAACAATTCTGACTTAAATTAGGTGTGTTTTTGTGAATGTGGTTATTTTGTATGGGCTGTAAGCATTGATATTAAAGGGTTTCAGGGATGGGAAAAATGGGTTAAAAACAAAAATAGATATATAAGGTGTAAATATGATTCTAAAAACAATAATTGTAGGTATTGTACTTTATTCAATTTACATTATGAAATTGTGTATGGGCGAAAAATAACTTAAAATCGGAGTTTTATTCCATATTGTAAAAATGGATTGGGTAGTAAATGGAAGCAATCAAGAGCATATGGAAGAATGAGCGAGGTAGATTTTTGAGAAATTGGGAGAGGATGAAAATTCTCTCCTTTTTGGTGTGATTGATTAGAATTTTAAAGGAGATTTGATAAATGAGTAGAGATAATAGAGTTTTAAAAGTAGATGATGAAAGAATAGATTTTCTAATCAGGTTATTAGAAAATTATCAATTAAAACCAAATGAAGATAATAATAACATTTATATAGCTTTCGAAATTTTACAAGATTTAAGAATATTAGATATTGATATTGACTGGTAAATAACAATTGAAAGAAGGATTTGAATGATTAACAATAATAATTTTGTATTTATCTACAATATGCGTCAAGCAGAATTCTACTTTAGTAAAGGCATTATGCCTCTAAGTGTTGGGGTTGGCTCTAAGAAAGACACTTATGTAAAGTTTGCTAAAAGTGGTGAACTGATGTCTGCATTTAAAGAAT
>Ga0209000_1001758_pt1 | contig 13102 bp, 9 predicted proteins | sample RifGroD2_FD_183998 | JGI IMG/M metagenome (GOLD analysis project Ga0209000, IMG submission 183998) | Groundwater microbial communities from Rifle, Colorado, USA - Groundwater D2 (SPAdes) (version 2) | ecosystem: Environmental > Aquatic > Deep subsurface > Groundwater | place: Rifle, Colorado...
AGGAGGGGCGGTATAATCCTAAAAAACGCAGTTGAGGTTTGTGTAGGTGCGAATTTATTCGCACGAACAATTAGGTTATGTGCGAATAAATTCGCACCTACAAAAGCAAGGCAATACCATGAATAAAAATAGTATTCATCATCAACTGCGTTTTTTAGGATCATAACGAAGCGCGAAATACTCAATAGTGCAGCTATATAGCAACCATCCGTGCAACCTCAAGGATTGCCGGTACATTGACGAACAAAGCGGACGAGGGTTACATGTCAGAGATAAAGGGATTGGAACACTGGGTAGCAGCACTCACTCATGCGGACTTGCCTGTTCTGAAACATACTGCTCGCGACTTATCCGCACTGCGCGCGGATGACAAAAGGCTGAATGCGCACTCCATCGCCGGGATCATCGCATGTGATCCCATCATGACCGTCAAACTGCTGCGCTATCTGCAACGGCATAAGAGCAAGGCGCAAATCACTGAGGTCGTTCAGGTTGAGCAGGCTTTGCTGATGCTTGGTATCGAGTCATTCTTCAATAATGTTGCCCCCCGGCCGTTGGCAGAGGAAATACTCAAGTCGCATGCCGTGGCGCTTCCGCCAATGCTGCGCGTAGTGCACCGCTCGCACCGCGCCTCCGAATATGCCAGGGAATGGGCGGTGCAATTGCGCGACCTGCATTATGAAGAAGTGCGCGTTGCCGCACTGTTGCACGACATTGCCGAGATTCTGATGTGGTGTTTCGCACCGGTTCCGATGCTGGAAATTCGCGACCTTCAGCAGAACGACAAAACGCTGCGCAGCCGCAGTGCCCAGGAGCAGGTGCTGGGGTTTGCGCTGGTCGATCTGCAGAGGGAGTTGGCACTGCAATGGGGGTTGCCGGAGTTATTGCTGACGTTAATGAATGATTCCGGCACGAAGCAACCACGTGTACGCAACGTTGAGCTGGCGGTCAATCTGGCACGGCACTCCGCCAACGGCTGGGACGATGCCGCGCTGCCGGACGACTACCAGGGCATCGGCGAACTGCTGCGCATACCGGCAGCGCAGGTAATGGTCATGCTGGGAGCAGATGCCGGTATCGTGTGTGACATCAACAAGCCGCACTGAGTTGTTTTCCCTGTTTGCGCTTCCCGGTTAATGCCATTCTCGAAGAAGTAAGCTAGACTGCCGACCCAAACCGCGCTGCAGCCAGAAGCTAATACCTGGGCTTGCTGAACGAACCCAAAGAAATACTGATGAGGCAACGCAAGCAACACCATATGATGGGGCTTTAATCTCCCGCCGGTGGCTAACATTGATGATAATGGCATGAAAAAAATAATGAAACAAATAATCTTCTCTCCCGCCATCGCGCTGCTGAACCGCCTGAACTATACCAAGAAATTTTCGCTGCTGTGGCTGCTGTCCATGATCGCGGTCGCCGTGGTAGCGTACAGCCTGTTTGTCAGTCTGGACCGGGTTATCCAGCCCTCGCAGCGGCAACTTGAAGGTCTCGCGCTGATCCAGCCGGTTTGTGAAACCATACAATCCATCCAGTTGCATCGCGGCATTTCGGTCGCGCTGCTTGGCGGCGAGGAGACGATGCGCGGCAAGCGCGCGGCGCAGGAGGAAAAAGCCTCAGCCATATTCAAGACAATGGAGGGGCGGCTGCCCGCCGGCTTGGCCTCGGGCGATGACTTTCGCGCTATCCGGGCAAGCTGGGCGCAACTGCGCCAGGAGGGGCCGAGTTGGACAATGGAGGTAAACTTTGCCGCGCATACCAGCCTGATCGAGCAACTCCAGTCATTCAAGGTATCTATCGCCGATGAATATTTGCTGACGCTGGATCCGGAGATTGCCTCATATTACCTGATCGACACCAGCATCAACAAACTGCCGCACGCACTCGAACGCCTTGGGCAAATCCGCGCATATGGCACCGGCGTGCTGGTCAAGAAGCAGATCACCCAACATCAGCATATCAAATTGCATACGCTAATGGCCGAACTTGACACTTCGCTCCAGGATCTCAGGACCAACCTCGACAAGGCCGGCCGCCACAATCCGGCCATACACGATGCGCTCCGGACAATGGCGGACGAGATTACCCGTTCGGCGCGGCAAATCACCGAACTCGTCAAAACGGATCTTCTCGCGGGCCGCCTTGCCACCTCAGCCGAAAACTTCCTGGAGATCGCCACGGCGGAAATCGACAGGAGCTACGCGCAAATGCATGACGTACTGCTGCCGACCGCGGAAACGCTCATTCGTGCGCGCATCGATCAGGCAAAGAACGCGCTGTATATCAATACTGCCATCGCCACGCTGGTGTTCCTGCTGGTGGTCTATCTGTCGGTCAGCATCTATTACGCGATCATCGGCAACATCCAGTCGCTGGTGCGCTCCCTGCGCGCCTTTGCCGAGGGCGACCTGCACGAACGGGTCAAGCTCGACACGCGCGACGAGCTCAGTCTGGTAAGTGACAGCTTCAATGAAATGGCGTGCAAGTTCGGCGCCCTGATGGAAATACATCGCGAGGATGAAGCGCGCCTGCTCGCCACCCTGGAAACCGCGATGGATGCCGTGATACAGATGAATGCCGCAGGCATCATCACCAGTTGGAACAGCCAGGCGGAAAAGATTTTTGGCTGGAGCCGCGAAGAAGCGCTCGGGCAGGTACTGCATGAAACGATCATTCCGCCACGGTATCGTGAGGCACATGTGCGGGGTCTGAAGCGTTTCCTGCTTACCGGCGAGGGGCCGATGCTGAACTCGCGGGTCGAGATGCTGGGGCTGCATCGCGATGGCCATGAGTTCCCCGTCGAATTGTCCATCGCCCCAATCCAGACGGCGGGCAAATACGAATTCAGCGCTTTCATTCGCGACATTACCGAGCGCAAACAACATGAACAGGAAATGCGCATCGCTGCTGCCGCCTTCGAGGCTCAGGAAGGGATAACCGTTACTGACGAAAATGGGGTCATTGTCAGGGTTAACCGTACCTTCACCACTATCACCGGATATTCAGCAGAAGAGGCCATCGGCAATACTCCCCGTGTGCTCAAATCCGGCCGCCACGATGATGAATTCTACCGCCGCATGTGGGAAGACCTGCACCGCAATAAATTCTGGCAGGGTGAAATATGGAACAAGCGCAAAAATGGAGAAATTTACCCGGAATGGCTCACCATTACTGCGGTTGTCGCGGAAGACGGCAAGGCGAACAATTATGTCGCGATATTTTTTGATATTACCGAGCGCAAGCGGGCAGAAACCGAGATAGCCGCAATCAATACCCAGTTGCAGCAGGCCAACGCCCAGATCGAAGAAGAGCGTGCCAACCTGGCAGAACGGGTAATGGAACGCACGGCGCAACTGATGTATGCAAATCTGGCCAAGGATTCTTTCCTGGCCACGATGAGCCACGAAATTCGCACGCCGCTGGGCGGACTGCTGGGCATGATGGAGCTGATCAGCCTGTCCCGGCTCGACCGTGAGCAGCGCGAAATGCTGCAGGCGGCACGCGACTCCGGGCGAAGTCTGTTGCGTATCGTCAATGACATCCTCGACTGGTCAAAAATCGAAGCGGGCAAGCTGGAACTGGCTCCGCAAGCCGCAGCTATTCCCGAGGTATTAAAGGGTGTGGTGAGCACCTATTCGTCGCTTGCCAGCACAAAAAGCCTCCTGCTGCGGCAGCGGGTGGACAGCAAACTGGCCGCAGCACATATCTTCGATTCGCTGCGCCTTTCACAAATTCTCAACAACTTTACCAGCAACGCGGTCAAGTTTACCGAACAGGGCACAATCGAAATCAGTGCGGAGCTGGTCGCGCGGCACGAGGGCACTGAACAGGTGCGCTTCTGCGTCAAGGATAGCGGAGTCGGCATCAGCCCGAAACAACAGGCGCACCTGTTCAAATACTACGAACAGGGGAGCGCAGATACCGCGCGCATGTATGGCGGAACCGGCCTGGGGCTGATGATTTGCCGCAGTCTGGCCGAGTTGATGGAGGGAACCGTCAGCGTGGAAAGTACACCCGGGGTCGGCTCTACCTTCTGCTTCACGATCAGCTTGCCGGTCGCAAGCCCGGCGGAGCAACATGATTTGCTGTTGAAGCAAACCAGGGAAGAGAACGATGATGACACACCGAACATCACGCCGCTGGTGGAGGATGGCAAGCTGGTGTCGGCGCTGGTAGTGGATGATCATCCGGTGAACCGCAAGCTGCTCAAGCAACAGCTCATGCAGCTCGGCCTGCATACGGAAGATGCGGCATCCGGCATCGCGGCGCTATCGCTGTGGCAGACCGGACACTTCGACATCATGATCACCGACTGCCACATGCCGGAGATGGACGGCTACGAACTCACGCGCAGCATCCGCGAGATGGAACAGCGCGATGGCCGGCAACGGACACCGGTCATCGCCTGGACGGCCAACGTGCTTGCCGAAGAAGAAAGACGCTGCCGTGCTGCCGGGATGGACGATATATTGACCAAACCGACCGAGCTGGCCGATTTGAGTGCGATGCTATTGAAGTGGCTGGCCAAGACCGGGATACCGGCCATCGCAGCGCCGCCGCCCGGAGCATCCGCAAAAGAGGCCGCGCGGAGCCAGGCAACGGTGGATATGCCGATTGATTTCAATGTGCTGAAGAAAATCGCCAAGAGCCATGCCGCCCAAGCCGAGATGCTGCAGGAATTCAATTTGCATAACCGCAGCGACATCGCCAATCTGAAGGCGGCATTGAAAGATGGCGATCCGGCAGCCGTGGCGCGAAGTGCCCACCGCATCAAGGGAGCGAGCCGCATGGTGGGTGCCCTGGAACTGGACCGTATTTGCACGGCCATCCAGCATGCGGCCAAGCAGGGCGACCTGAATGGTGCACGAAAAGCGGCAGACAACGCTCTGGACGAGACCGTTGGGCGCATCGAGGCAGCCATCAGCGCATTTATTGCCGTGCCGTGAACAGGTAATGTGCGTTTTATTGCTCCACTCTTTCCACATGGCAAGAGCATGGCAGCAATAACCGTAGCGCAGGCGGATAGCAACTCGTTACAGAGCTTTCCGGGCTGAAAAATGGATGCCGGACCCCGGACCGGGTGCCGGCATGATAAATCCTGATATTCCCCTAAAGTTCTATACAAAGCTGCCGATATATACAAACGGATCTCGCCGGGAACGTTAAACATTTCACCGGACGCGACCATCAAGCGCTTTGAAGCATTATCGGCACATTCATCAGCGAGCAGTGAACAGGCACCCCAATTTGAAATATCGAGGAGCAAATGAATATAAAAGCATTGCGCATCCTGGTGGCTGAAGACCAAAACTTTCAGCGTAAGGCCGTGGTGCATATGCTGAACTCTCTGGGTATCGAGAATGTGTTGCAAGCCGGCAATGGCAAGCAGGCGCTGGAGATATTGCAAAGGGAACAAGCGCAACCAATGGACATCGTGCTGAGCGATCTGGACATGCCGGAAATGGACGGCATGGAATTTATCAGGCATCTGGTCAAGCAGCACCTGGGCATCTCAATCATCATCATGAGCAGCATGGATAGCTCGTTGATCGCCTCCGTGGAGAAGATGGCTCGATCATATGGTCACAAATTGTTGGGGGCAGTGGAAAAACCGCTGTTCCCCGAGCAACTTAAGAAATTGCTGGTGTTGCATCAACAGGCGCAGAAAAGAACCGCGCCAGCAACGGCCTCCGTAGCCAGTTTTACACTGGAGGAGGTTTTGCAGGCGGTACGTGAAAGGCAAATCGAGCCGTTCCTGCAGCCCAAGGTAATGTTAAAAACCGGCCGGCTCATCGGTGCGGAAGCCCTGGCGCGCTGGATTCATCCAGAACATGGCGTGACCGGCCCTCATGCCTTTATTCCTCTGCTCGAGCAAAGCGGCAACATGGAAGAGCTTACTTTTCTGATGCTTGAAAAAACTGCCGGTGCGTGCCGTATGTTGCTGGATAAAGGCCATACACTGGCCTTATCGATCAATCTTTCGCTGTCCTCACTCGGCGACACCACACTGGCAGAGCGGATTACACAGGTCGTACGGAGAGCCGGGGTTGACCCGCATCACATTATTCTGGAAGTCACCGAGTCGGCCGCCATGACTAATGTCGCTCACGCATTGGAAAATCTGGCCCGGTTGCGCATGCGCGGCTTCGGTCTGTCCATTGATGATTACGGCACCGGATTTTCCAGCATGCAGCAATTGACGCGGGTGCCGTTCAGTGAACTCAAGATTGACCGGTCTTTCGTGACAGACTGCACTGTCAACCACTCCTCGCATGTGATTGTTGATTCGAGTATCGATATGGCGCGCAAGCTGAACGTAAAGAGCGTTGCCGAGGGGGTGGAGACGCAGGAAGAGTGGGATATGCTGAAAAACATGAACTGCGATGTGGGACAAGGTTATTTCATTGCCAAGCCGATGGATAGTGCCGCGTTCCTTAATTTCTGCGCTGATTATGCGCCCGCGCAACAGAAATCAACTCAAAAAATCGGGCATGCCTAAAATAATTCACGTGAATCTCAATACGTTGATTAAAAATGAATAAATATTTACCAATCGCCCTAAAGTTTTTCCAAATACTGCCGATACTATCAATGTGAATTAGCTTGAACCCTTGCGGGCCAATTTTCCACGCTGACACACCACTTAATAATTAAGTGGTGTGCTTGGTTGTTTGTAAGAAAATATCCTACATGGCCTGCCTCCATATCCCTACAAAAAAATAGGCGCACTTCCGATTCCCCGCCCTTTGTCTCGTCCGTAATAATGAGGCCGTCGAAATTCGATAGGCAGCGCTAGCAATAAATGCAGCTGTCGGAATGACACCGTTAATTTTCAGGTTATCCTTTTTTCACTGGCTTACAGGGGGCTTCATGAACACCATGCAATTGCAGGAAGGTATACGCGACATCAATCTGACTTACCTGATGCTGGCTCAGCAAATGATCAAGAAAGACAAACCGGCCGCAATTTTCCGGTTGGGTATCAGCCAGGATTTGGTGGATATGCTCGCCAATCTGACACCCGCACAAATCATCAAGATGGCGGCATCCAATATGTTGCTGTGCTGCTTCCGCTTTGACGAAAACCTGTTGCTCAACATGGTCACCGATTACAGCAAGGATCGCATGATGTCACAGACACATGCGGCAATCATGATGTCAGCACAACCCGTCGAAGCGTTGGCATAACGGAGGTTGATGTGGCAACCAGAACCGTGGCAGGAGAAGCACAGCAGGTCAAGATCGCGATTGATTTGATTGAACTTGGGGCACGCTTGCAACTGTTGCAAGAAGAAACCTCGCTGAGCCGTGAACGTCTCCTCAGGCTCTACAAGGAGATCAAAAAAGAGTCGCCTTCCAAGGGAATGCTGCCTTATTCGACTGACTGGTTTATGCGCTGGCAGCCGAATATTCATTCGTCCCTGTTCGCGGATATTTACCAGTTTCTGGTCAAGAATGCCGGGATTGACGGTGTGCAGGCGCTGATTACCGCTTACCGTTTATACCTCGACCAGGTGCAGGGCATCGAAGGCGCCGAACCGGTGCTGAGCATCACCCGCGCATGGTTCATGATCCGTTTCTTTAATGCGGGGATGCTGCAACTTGTTTCCTGCAAGGAATGTGGCGGGCATTTTGTGAGCCATGCGGATGATTTGTACGGCGATTATGTGTGCGGCATCTGCCACCCTCCCGCACGAGCCGGTAAAACCAAAGCATCCAGACAAGTTTCAATTACTGCCGCACAGGCCGCCTAAAGTTTTTTTTTAGCCAGCCGTTATAGAAACAAGCAGTGTGTTGCGCACGACCAGGTATCGTCAATGCGGATTTGCTCTAAATATAGGTGCGCAGAACTTCATCGGCCTCGTCCGTAAAGGGTATGCCGGGACGGTAGCGCGGATAAAAAACAACAGGGAACGCGAGTATGTTAGTCATCATCGGTTATGTCGTGGTGTTAGGCTCAGTGTTCGGTGGTTTTGCCATGGCAGGCGGCCATCTGGGCGCTCTGTGGCAGCCGCTGGAGTTACTGATGATTGGCGGCGGTGCATTAGGCGCTTTTTTTGTGGGCAACACCATCAAGGCCATCAAGGCCACCCTGAAAGATTTGCCAACTGTATTGAAGGGTTCCAAATATACCAAAGGCACCTACATGGAGCTGATGGCTCTGATGTATGAGTTGCTCGGCAAGGTGCGCAAGGAAGGCTTGATGTCCATTGAGGGCGATGTCGAAAAACCCGAGGAAAGCCCAATTTTCACCAAGTACCCGAAGGTGCTTGCCGATCACCATGTGGTCGAATTCATGACCGACTATTTGCGTATCATGGTCAGCGGCAACCTTAATGCCATGGAAATCGAGAACCTGATGGATATCGAAATCGAGACGCATCATCACGAGGCACTGGTGTCCTCTCATGTAATGGCCAAGCTGGGCGATGGGATGCCGGCATTCGGCATTGTCGCGGCGGTAATGGGGGTAGTGCACACTATGGAATCGGTCGGGATCCCGCCAGCCGAATTGGGGATATTGATCGCTCATGCGCTGGTGGGAACTTTCCTCGGCATTCTGCTGGCCTACGGGTTTGTCGGTCCGCTGGCATCACTGCTGGAACAAAAAGCCGAAGAGGGCACCAAGATGTTCCAGACCATCAAGGTGACACTGCTGGCCAACCTGAATGGCTACGCGCCGGTAATGGCTGTTGAATTTGGCCGCAAGGTGCTCAACTCCACCGAGCGCCCCGGCTTCGCCGAACTGGAAGAGCACGTCAAACAAAAGCGTTGAACTGACTGGACGCGGAGACGGGCATGGCTGAAGACAAAAACAAAAAACCCATTGTCGTAAAGCGCATCAAGAAAGTGGTGGGCGGGCATCACGGCGGCGCGTGGAAGATTGCCTATGCCGACTTCGTCACGGCGATGATGGCATTTTTCCTGCTGATGTGGTTGCTGGGTTCGACGGCCAAGGGAGATCTGGAAGGAATTGCGGAATTCTTCAAAACTCCGCTGCATGTTGCCCTGTCTGGCGGTTCGGGTAGCGGCGACAGCTCCAGTATCATCAAGGGCGGCGGACAAGACCTGACGCGCAGCGAGGGTCAAGTCAAGAAAGGGGAATTGCCCACGGAAAAAAGAATTATCAACCTCAAGGCCGCACAACAGGAATTTTTGCGCACCGAGCTCATAAAACTCAAAGGGCTGAAAGCCAGCATCGAAAAAATGGTTGGAAGCAACGCCAGGTTGCAGAAATTCAGTAACCAGATACTGCTCGACATTACCAGCGAGGGGCTGCGCATCCAGATCGTCGATGAACAGAACCGCCCGATGTTCCAAAGCGGTCGCGCTCAACTTGAACCCCATACCATAGAAATCCTGCATGAGATCGGCAAGGCGCTGAACGATGTGCCCAACAAAATAAGCCTGTCGGGGCATACTGATGCGGCCCCTTATAATGGCGGCAGCAAGGGTTACAGTAACTGGGAGTTGTCGGCAGACCGCGCCAACGCCTCACGCCGCGAATTGATCGCAGGCGGCATGGATGAGAATAAAATAGTTCGCGTGGTGGGCTTGTCTTCCGCCGTGCTGTTCAACAAGGAGGAGCCGTTAAGCCCGGTCAATCGCCGCATCAGCATTGTTGTAATGAACAAGGAGGCTGAGGAGGCGGCGCAACATGACGGCGGGGTGGTGAAACTGGATGCTGAAGCGGAAGATGGAAAACTCGGCGGCATCACCGAGGATGCGGTTCAAACAGAGACGCCGCAAGGCGAGTAACCCGCAAGAGTCCGTCGCCCCTACACCTAAGCAACAATCAGAGATAATCGAACAATGAAAGCCCGGCGACCTTTACAAAAGTCTGCTGGGCGGCCTGCAAACCCATCGTCTGCCTGGCCAAATCGCTTGCCGCCTTGTTGTAATCGGTATCCTGCAGCTTCGACAAGGTCTGCTTGAACTGTAAGCTCATATCGTCACCCACAATCTGCAACGCATCAAGTTCATTAAGGCGCAAACCCATAGTGGCTTGAACGGTCAGAACATTATTCAGCGCTTTATCCAGATTGTTTAGCCCGTGACTCAAGCTGTTGGTCAGATTGGCTCCAACCACCGGTGAGTTCAGCGCATTGATCAAATCTGAAATTGTTGCAAATAGACTCTCATTAGTGCTGGGTGTAACGGTAAAAACATCGCCATTAGCCGGTCCCCCTTTGATGTCGAGCTGTATTCCATCAAAACTGATGGCCTGCCCGCTCACATATGGCTGTGCGGTCATGCCTGCAACGGCAAAACCAGTGGTCGTATTGGTCACATCATAAGTAGTTACCGGCGGCGCACCGGCCACCACGCTGAAAGACACGCTGTAGTTATTGCCAGTCAATAATGCAGGGTTGGTTACTGAGCCTGAACTCACCACGCCACTGCCGGTATTTGCAGCCGCTGGCTGTGTAACAAACGTGCCATTACCATTCTTGATACGCATAAATACATCGGCCCCGCTGTCACTGGAAGCCATTTGCCGATTTGCAGCGACTTGCACCAAATGCTGTCCGTCATCACCAAAAAATCCCACCCCGGCCGCAGTATCCACAAAAGGCTTTGTCCTGGATTGAAACCCGGCGAACAAATAGTTACCCAGTCCGTCCGTACTATTTGCCAAACCAAGCAACTCTTGCAACCTTGCTGTCAGGTCCGTAGCAATAACCTTGCGACCACTACTGTTGAGCGAGCCATTGCCCGCAGATATCGTCGAAGTTTGTACATCCCGTATTAAGGATGTAACGGCCTCGAGTGTGCTTTCCGCGATTGTCAGGGTATTGCGTGCCGCGTCCCTGTTTGATGCATATTGCGTATTTGCCGCATCAGACTGGCTGATTTCCAATGCCCGAGTTGCCGCAACCGGATCATCCGATGCGGTCAATATGCGGCTTCCGCTTGCAATCTGCCGCTGGGTCTGCAACAAACGGGCCTGCTGCTGATTCAGCGTAGCCACACTGCTGTCAAAAATCGTATTGGAACTGACACGCATCACACACCCGCTTTCCTATGAATTCATCGCCAAGATGGCATCAAACATGGTCTGAGCAATTTGCATCGCCTTGGCCGCCGCCTGATATGCCTTCTGATAACGTATCAAGTTCGCGGCTTCTTCGTCCAGATTCACACCTGAAACTGCCTGCTGGGAGGCAACTGTTTGAGCCAGCATGTTGTCCTGCGCCTGACTGATCAGGCCAAATTCTTGAGTCTTGGCGCCAACATCACCAACTAATTGTCCATACACCCCCTGCAAACTGGCCGTGCCGTTTGCCATCAGGTTTTGTGTCTGCAAACCAGCCATCAACAGGACATTGCGGCTGTCGCCGGTAGCGTTGGTGTTGGCGACCACATTGAAGACATCGCCCACAACTGGCGAACCGGAAATTTGAGTTGTCCAGCCATTAAAAGATAATGTCGCGCCCACATTTGGATCGTACAACGTGCCCGGGGCAGCCACCAGTACTGTTGCCGCCGTATTGTCGGTAACAGTGAAATGAGTCGAATCAATAAATGTTATCGTTACATCATTCCTGAGGTTGGCGTCGGCTGGCGGGGGTGCATTCACCGTCCCACTGCTGATATTTGCAGTTCCACTATTGGTCAACGCGGCAGCTGTGCGCATCGGGGCTGCGGCTGCAATCCTGGCGGCATCATTGGTGACCAGCGCAATATCACGCGCGGCGTTTGCGGTGGGGCGTATCATGAAACTGTCGCCCGCCGCGACGGGAACCGGCGCATTAATGGTCATGCCATCCACAGTCTGGGGCAACGTTGCATAGCTTGTCGTCACGTTATCCGACAGGCGCAGCAATGTGTACTTTGCACCGTCAAATTTGAGTTGGTAATCGCTGGTTGTCAATCCTGCTATGTTTGCAATCGTAACGGATGGCACTCCTGATGCCGGGTCATTATTTGTATTCCTGTCAACACGCGGTGAAACTGCATTAAAAAGATTACCTCCTGACGCGCCATTCAAATCCTGCCCCAACTGGTTTTGCTGATTAATACTCGCAGCCATCCCCAGCGCCACTCGGCCAAGCGCATTACGGGAAGGTTCCAGGCTCTGATCACGGAAGTCAAAGTATGCCCCCAGATTACCCCCCTGCAGACTACTTTGCTGCAAGGCGCTGGTTTTACCGTTGTTGTTATAGACAACCTCCACTTTACCTGGATCGCTTGGTGATTGGACAGTCAGCAACTGCATCGCCTGCTCATCGACAACCAGCGGTTGACCGTTGCCGATATATACACTCACCGTCCCATCCGAATTCTTCAGAGCGGTCGTTTTAATTTCCTGATTTACTTTGCCAATTAACAGATCCCTCTGATCAATCAGATCATTGGGCTGCTGCCCCTGACCAAGCGCAGTAAGCCGCTTGATGTTGCCATTCAGAGCGGCAATCTGCTTGGCATAACTATTGACGGTATTGACGCTGCTGGCAATTTGGCTGGTAAGTCCGTTGGCTATATCCGTCAGCCGTTGATCTATGGATTGAAATCTGTTTACAACAAACTGCGCATTGCTGAGTAAAGTTTGACGTGCGGGAACAGATTCAGGATTATTGGCGACCCCATTCAGCGCATCAAAAAACCCCTGTATCGCCGGCGATGCGCCGGCAACAGGATCTGCAACCAAATTGTCAATTTGCTGGAGTGAGGTGTGGTAGGTGCTGAGATAGCTGGCTCGATTTTGTTCCAGCTGAACCTGAGTATTCAAAAATTCATCATAGATTCGCCTTACACCAGTTACATCAACCCCTTGCCCGATAAATCCGGAACCAGACTGCTGCCCGGCACGCGAGCCAAGCACAATCTGCTGTCGCGAAAATCCGGGGGTGCTTGCATTGGCGATGTTGTGCTCAGTGGTCGCCAGGCCCAACTGAGCCGCGTTCATGCCACTTAATGCTGAGGTAAACAAGTCTGCCACAATATTTCCTTCACTAGCCAACACACAGGTTCGAGTGTGTTATCGGCACGTCTAAAGAATTCTTTAGGGTGCCAGCATTCTGGGTTGTCAGCCTGCCAAGTTCATTTGGCCCATGATTTGCGCCAGCTTGTCGGCATATTTCGGATCGGTCGCATACCC
>Ga0209000_1001763_pt1 | contig 13070 bp, 20 predicted proteins | sample RifGroD2_FD_183998 | JGI IMG/M metagenome (GOLD analysis project Ga0209000, IMG submission 183998) | Groundwater microbial communities from Rifle, Colorado, USA - Groundwater D2 (SPAdes) (version 2) | ecosystem: Environmental > Aquatic > Deep subsurface > Groundwater | place: Rifle, Colorado...
AGTATGCAAATGAAAGTACTAGAATGACAAATGCCTCTATCCTCAGAAGCGTAGGAAGATTTGAATTAGAAAAAAACAAAGACTTGAGTAAATTCAGTTATGAGGAGTTAAAAGAGTTATTAATCGGGATGAACAAAAAGTCTATAGATTCGCTTGAAGTGTCTTACACTATTATCATGCAATATTTAGATTGGTGTTTAGATAAAAATTATAGCTCAATGAATGTTTTGAAATTAATTGATAAAGAAGAATTGCCAAAATATATAAATCAAGTTGCTAAGAAAAACTCTTACTTTACCAGAGAAAGACTTTTTAGTGATGTGATCGATAAACTTTATAATTATGTTGATAAAGCAATGGTGGCAATTCTTTTTGAGGGAGGCAGAGGCAGAAGTCTTTCAGATCACACATTTGAAGAGTTACGTAATTTAAAGGATACAGATATTAATCCTGAGATAAATCTCATCACAGTTACAAGAGACAATGGAGAAGAAAGAGACATTAAGGTAAGTCAGAAGACTATGGATATCTTAGTATCTGCGACAAAAGAAATGGAGTATCACAAACTAAATGGTGAAGGAAAAGGCAGGTTTGCCATAAGACCTTTAAAACAAACGCCTTATATTTTACGAACTTTAGATGTTGAATTTTCTGATGGAGATAAGATTACATCTTCATGTATTGTTACACGTTTTACAAAATTTCGTGAGTATACAGGTATTAAATTTTTAAATCCAACATTGGTGTTCCAATCGGGACTGTTGGAAAGATGTGAAGAAAAGGAAAAAGAAAAAGGAGAGCTACAAAATGAAGATTTTCGACAAATTTACCTTAATGTGAATCTTGATCCTAGGAGGTGGTTCTCATTAAAAGAGATGTATGAAGCATTTAAAAAGAATAAAGCCCCAAACTAATTGGGGCTTTAAGATTCCTTGTATTTTGTATATTCTATTATGTGTGTAAATTCATAGAGAGAATATAATAATTAAATTAATAAGGTATATTTTGTCGAATTAATTGTTTATATTGTACTACAACAGTTATTTTGTGGTTATGTTGTACTTGATACAGTGTGGGTAAAGGTGTACAATATTATTAGAACGTTTGTTCGGAAACAAAGGCGTTTCCATTCTGGTATCACTATAAAAGATTAAAGGAGAATAGCATGAGATTAAATGACGGAGAAAGATTTGTACTAAAAGATGAAAGAAATAACTATGTGGGAAGCAATTCAATTTTATATGACAAAGAAACTAAGAAGTTTCTCTACTCTTATTCTGAATGGTTAACAAATGGGTTTTATACATATCCAACTGAAGCGAATGCCAGAGAAGCACTGAAAACACTTCAAGGAATAGCAACGAAAAATAAAATTAGTATATATTTCCATGTTGAGAAAATAAATAAACTCAAAATCTCAATCGAAGAAAACAAACTACCTGTGCCGAGAGATCCATTTACTACTGTACGGATTAACAAAATGGGGATGTTACATATTGCATAATCCCCTTCCCTTTTGTGTAGTTAGTAAATAATAATTTAGGAAAAGAGAATTGGTGGTTTAAGAAATAAAATTAATAGTTAATATAAGAAGGGAGAAAAAATGAGGAGAAAAAGAGAGGATTTAACTAATCAAAAATTTGGACATTTGATAGTAATAAAAAAAGATGAGACAAAGAAAAGATACTGGTTGTGCCAATGTGATTGTGGAAACGAAAATCTAATATCTGCGTTTTCTAGTAATTTAAAAAGTGGAACAGTATCTAGTTGTGGATGTTCATATAATAGAATAGTCAATTTAGTAGGAAAAATATTTGGAAGATTGACTGTTTTACAGTTTGACAGGAGAGATGGGGAGAGAACATTTTGGATATGTCAATGTAATTGTAAAGATAAAACAATTGTGTCTGTTGACGGAGGAAGTTTAAATTGTGGCAATACTAAATCATGTGGGTGTTTAAAAAAAGAAGGAAGTCCATTAATCAATAAGAAATATAATTCATATGATTTATCAGGAGAATATGGGATAGGATATACTTCTAATACCAATAAGCAATTTTATTTTGATTTAGAAGACTATGATAAAATTAAAAACTACTGTTGGATGGAGGATAAGTATGGTTATATATCATCATATGACTATATCAATAAAAAGCATGTAAAAATTCACCGTATAATAATGGATGTTATAGATAATCCATTAATTATAATTGATCATATTTTACATATTCTTCATGACAATAGAAAGTATCAACTAAGAAAAGTAACAAAAAGAAGCAATAATATGAATAAAAAAATTCTTAAAAATAATACTTCAGGTATTACAGGGGTAAATTGGAATAATAAAAAATCTAAATGGGTGGCTCAAATTGGCTGTAATGAAGGAAAGATCCATAAAACAATTCATCTTGGTTATTTTGTAAACTTTGAAGACGCAGTAAGAGTGAGGAAAGAAGCAGAAGAGAAATATTTTGGCGAATATAGTTATGATAATAGTATGAAATTAAAATTAATTGAAAAACCTTAAAATTTAATTATAGTGAGAGAATATGTTATGGAATGAGTTGATTACATTGAGATCAATTAAACAGATACTTGTTTTTGGTTTGCTAATTCTAGCATTGATTTTTTCCCAAGCAGGGATTAGTAAGATTATACATAAAAACAAAGACGTAAAATTAAACGAAAGTAAATTAGTAAATTCACAACCTATCCCAGAGATATTTAGTAAGTATCGTAGAATAGTTCTACCTATTAAAACAAGTGAACAAAAAATTGAAGAAACTAAGAAAAGTAAGCTTTTTGCCATTACTGCATATGACTTATCCATTAAATGTACAAGTAAATCAAGAGGTGATTCAGGGTATGGAATCACTAAAGATGGAACAGATTTAAGAGGTTTAACATGGAGAGCTAGAGTAATATCTGTTGATCCTAGATTAATGCCATTGGGTAGCAAAGTTGAACTTGAATTTGTTGATGAAAATTATAAGAAATATAATGGCATTTATTATTGTAGAGATACTGGCAGTGGAATTATTGGAAATAAAATTGATTTTTTCATGGGTGATTTTTATTCTGAAAGTCCAAGCAAAGAGACAATAAAATTTGGAGTCACAGAAGCATATGTAACAATACTTGATTAATTAGAATATATTAGACAGAAAATAATAATAAGGAGATGTTTTTAGATGCTATGCAATGATTGTACTGTTTTGTATTTTGATGGGAATTTTAAACAGAGATTAGAAGCACAAAACAAACTTGAAGAAGAAATGAAAAAAAGATATGGAATAAATCAAAAAGGCGATTTTAGATACAAAGTATATTTTGATGACAATTGTATCTATGCGGAACATATACCTGATACGGAATTAGCATACCGCCTAGAGAATTGCGATACATAATAATTAAATGGAAATACAGATGCATTACTTCTTACTATTAAATACGCATAGAGATTGTTAATTAAGTGTGCCTAGAATAAATTAAAAAGAAAGAAGAGTGTAATATGATTGAATATAATTACATCACCACAGATAATTTAGAAGAGGCTACACACTGGATTGCATTAAGTGATGATAGGTATGAATGTGGCATTATTAAAAAAATACATAGATTTATTAGCAGTAAATTAACTAGAAAAAGATATAGTGGTGACACTCGTGTTATTTTAGATATCCCATATAGATTATTTGATTGTAGAGATGATGGAGAATTAGTCATTATTGATAATTCTGGACATGATATACCACTTTGGCTTGCTCATAATGGATATTTTGTCAAAAAGGTATATAAACAGAGATAATTCAAAATGTCATCCTCTGAAAGTGGCTCTACATAAGGGTTTCAAAATCACAAAATAGGATAAAAGAGACCTTTTATGGGTTGTAAATAATTATATTAAGGAAGGAGGTGTTCGTTTATTTTATCTGGGTTTATATTTTAAGCAGTAAATAATAAACGGAGGAATAATATATTGGATAATAATTTGTATTTGGACTTGCCAATTCCCTCTTATGATGCGATGATCGAGAATGACATTAAGGAGGAGTTCGGCCTGAATATTGGAATTATAGATGCAGATTTATTAGGAGATAAGCATCACAGATTTCCTAATTTGGCATTAATGAAAATTAGTGCATATCATAAATTTAGACGATCAGATAAAGTAACATTGTTAATGAACTATAGCGACATAGAAAAATACGATAGAGTTTACATTTCTAAAGTATTTGATTATACGAAAATACCGATTGATTTAAGGAAATATGAGAATGTTTTCTATGGTGGAACAGGATTTTGGTATGATAGGACTCCAGACCTTCCAGATTTTATTGAGCATATGAAACCAGATTATATTTTATATCATACATGGATAGGAGATATGATGCGTTCTGGCAGGAAAAGAAAAGAGTTTGAATACTATTTAGACTACTCGATTGGATTTACAACTAGAGGATGCTTTCGTAAATGTGAATTTTGTGTTAATAAAAAATATGATAATGTGTAAGCACATTCACCAATTAAAGAATTCTTAGATACAGACCATAAATACATATGCTTATTAGATGATAATTTATTTGGTTATCCGCAATGGAAAAATATAATAGAAGAATTAGTTGCTACTAAGAAATCATTTCAATTTAAACAGGGGTTGGATTTAAGGTTAATGACTGAGGATAAAGCAAAAACTTTATCAAACGTTAAATACAAAGGAGATTACATATTTGCATTTGATGATATTGAAGATAGAGATTTAATAGAACATAAATTAGAGTTATGGAGAAAATACAATACAAAAACAACAAAACTTTACGTTCTAGTCGCATATGGAAGTCAAGGTATTGGCGATATATATTCTATGTTTGAAAGAATTAAAATACTTATGAAATATCAATGCTTACCATATATAATGAGGTATAAGGATTACAAAGATAGTGAATTTTATGGTACATATGTCAATGTAGCTAGGTGGTGCAATCAACCTTCACAATTCAAGAAAAGAAGTTATAGAGAATGGTGTCAGGCAAATGTAATTGTTAATGGGGAGAATTGTTCCACGAATGTATATATGAAAGATTTAGAATTAAAATATCCAGAGGTTGCAGAAAAATACTATGATTTAAAATTTAGTGATTTCTAAAACCCTTCCTACAAGCGACTTTCAGGGGATGCCAAACCCGATGAATTTTATGTTTTATCTTATTTAGAAGGAGGTGAGGTAATCAAATTTGATCAATATATTTTTAGATGATATTAGACCATGCCAAGAAGGATTTGTATTAGCATGTAACGCTACAGAATGCCCTGTGTTGCTCAGAAACAATAAGGTTAATACATTCTCTTCAGATTACGATTTAAGAGTCTCAGATGCTTTTACAATGCCCAATGAATAAAAAATAATAATATAGGAGGATAATTCAATGAAAAAATACATTATCCTCCTAATTGTTGGAGCTTTAATCGCAACACATTATAGTAAAGTAAATAATTTATCTGCATCAGCAAATTCTAAAAATGTACAAATACAGCAAAATCAATTAGGAGAATATCAAAAAGAAAAAGATAGAGAAGAAGAATTAAGGAAACTTCAAGACCCAACCATAATAAGAGATAAAATAAATAAGGTAGGAAAATTAACATCACTTGAGGGAAATTATAAATACTGGAGTAAAATTACAGATAAAGGACTATTTGATTTAACTTTAAGAGAAATCACATTAGATTTTAGTTTTAAATTTGGCATTGGAATTTCAATGGAATACATAAATGTCTATAAAGTAGATGGAACTACTGTATTCGTGAAAATACCTCGCAACCGAATGCAACTTCAATACATACAAATGAATCCAGATAGCAAAATTATTGATGGTAAGAAAATGTTACTAGTGTCGCAATTTAAACCATCAGATGTAGAAGTTTTAATTGAACAATCACAACAAAATGTAGTCAACAAAATAGGAGTCGATTCTAAATTATTTGATTCTGCTTTATATAATTTGCAAGATGAATTAGAAAAATTGATTAAAGGATTAGGGCACTACGAGACAGTGATTTTCGATGAGATTGTTTAATTAATAAATTGATAGAAAGGATGTGGATTATGATTGCTGTGATAATATTTATATTTGCAATGGTTTTTATTGCTTATCATTGGTTTACTTTGAATCCAGATGGTTATACGGGTAAAAGAAGAAATGTCAGACGGAAATAAAGGAGAAAGTTCAATGAATTATGTTCAAAAATTGGGCGAAGATTTAGGTGTATGTAGTAGAGATTGTTGTAGATGTCAAGTTATTGTTTTAGTAAATATTGATGGTGGTAGTATTTATGACTATCATATTGTTTCAGACATGCCAGCATATTTAAGAACTTTAGACGAAATATGGTTTAAAAAGTATTTAGTCAATAAACAAGATGGATTATATATTGATTGGAGCGATACAGAACAATTTGAAAAAGTTAAAACTGTTGAGATTAATGGTCAAATATTAATTCCAGAAGAGTGTCAAAGCACATATGATTCTGTCTCTATGTTAAATTATCATAATAAGGAAGAAATAAAAGTAATGGAAGATGGATGGTATGAATTATTAGTGGAAATAGGTTGTTGGTCTTCGTATTGTCATGATTATGGTTGCTATGAAGGGGATGGAGATGTTGCTTTTAAAGTATTGAAGAGTAATGTTGATCCGAATGATTATGATGTAGAGATAGAAGAAGATTAAATAATTTAAATTAGAAAGGAGTAATTAGATGAGTGATGCAATTTATTACATGGATAAAGCAAATAGATTAGAAAGGCAATTAAACAAGATTATTGAAATATTAGGTAGTTCTTTAATTGATATTTGCCCAAATGAATTTGGTTTAAGTGGTGAAGATGCTTGCCCTAAACATATGGATTGTCAAAGATGTTGGGAAGATGGATTAAAGACAATAAAATAATGCTCTAAATACAGATTTAATCGGAAAGGAAGATAATAATGATTATAAATAAAAGGGTTGAAGAGGTACAGGGGTAAGTAGAATATGAAACAATTTGGGATCATGATTTTATATCTGACGGAGGAACGGATTGTGAATATAGAAATTTTAAAAATCTAAGGGAGTTTTTTAAGTTGATTAGTCAAGAAACATTAGATGAAATCAAGGATGAAACAGATTGCGACAAAGTAGTGGTCTCAGGTATTGCTATCTATGGTAAAGGTGATGGAGCAAATTTTAATGGGTATATTGGAGAACGAAAACTAGAAGGTTTTATTTCGGCAGATATTAATAATCAAGATATTGATAAAAGGATTACTAATAATCTCGAAGTCATTAAAAAGATAGTTGAAAATACATTAAGTGGTTATCCAATAGCGTATAAAGCTTAAATTAGTTAATTTATGAAGTGAAAGGAGATAAATAATTGAATAAATATTGCATATTCAACAAAGATATTTACGATGGTGAACAGGTGGTTTGGAAGAAGGATGAAAAATATAAAGTGGGTTTTGAAAATGATACAACTTATTATTTTGGCAAACTAATTAATGATATTGATTATGGCATAGATAAACAGTCTGAAAACAAAGGATATATTGTAATTGAAGAATAAAATCTAATGACTAAAATAATAAACAACCATACTCACAAACGGAGTTGAAATAACCATTAATCCTAATATTATAATTACAATTCTTTTGAAATTCAATAATATCACATCCTATTAATTTGTTTGATAATTTGACATAGAAAAAGTAAAAAGAAAGACCTTACCAGACAGGCAAGGTCAATGCTAAAGGATGAGAGTGAAATTGTTGATGTTATTGTATCCCAAGTAAGAGTTGATTATACGGAATCAGATAAAAAATGTATTTCATTCTAAAAATAATAAACATAATATAATAAATAAAGGAGAGGAAAGATATAGAATTCGATAAAGAAAATTTAATAAAAAGTCCATTGAATTATGTAGGGGGCAAGTACAAATTACTCCCTCAGATACTACCTTTATTACCAAATAATATTAATAAATTTATAGACTTGTTTTGCGGAGGGTTGGATATTGCCATAAATGTAAAAGCTGAAGAGATAGTATGTAACGACATTATTACTCCTATAGTAAATATGTATGAAAAGTTCCAAACATTAGATGCAGAGCAAACGATTACTCACATACATAATAATATCTTAAAATTTGATCTAAATAAACACAATAAGGATGGATATTTAAAGCTTCGAGAGGAGTATAATAAGAATAAAAATCCATTAGACTTAATGACATTGATTGCTTATTGTTACAATAACCAAATACGCTTTAATTCTAAATGGGGATTCAATAGAGCATTTGGAGAAAATAAAAGTGAATTTAACGAAACAATGAAAGCAAATCTAATTAAAACAATCAATAAGATAAATGAAATCAATATTCAATTTACCAATATAAATTATTCAGATATAGATATTAATCAATTAAATGAAAATGATTTTGTATATGTAGATCCCCCATACTTAATTACTAATGCAGATTATAGTATTCAAGCATTGTGGAATAAAGATAAAGAAAGAAAGTTATTAACTATTTTAGATAACCTAAATAAAAAAAATATAAAATTTGCACTATCAAATGTTTTAGAGCATGACGGAAAAATAAATGAAATTCTACTAGAGTGGAGTAATAAATATCATGTGAATTATCTAAATCATACATATTCTAATGCAAATGCAGACAAGAAGAAAAAGAAAAAAAATTCATCAAAAGAAGTTCTAATTACAAATTATATTCCACTAGTATCTAATGTCGGCTAGTAATATAGATACAAAGACGGCATGAAATCAGGAGTTTATTAGATTTTCGAAAGGAAGAATATCTGTGTCTGGATTAACACCTGAAAAGAAAGAAAAATTAAAAGAGTTAATGGGTAGTTGTTCATCCCCTATTAGTTGGAGTTTAGTAAGTTTGGAGGAAAGATATAAAATGATTAGTATTGAAGATTTTGAAACAATAGAGTATATAGACATTATAAAGGCAACTACTACTATGTTATGAATATTGCAGAGCATACTGAAACAAATGAATTGATGGTTGTGTATCATGCTTTATATAGTGATTATGAAACTTATGTTAGACCATTTGATATGTTTGTAGAAGAATTGGATGATGTTACAAAGCTTTTGTATAAACAAGAATATAGATTTGTCCCAGTTGCTATGAGCAAATAAATGAGAAGTTTTATGACATATTAGAAAGGAAAGACAAAAATTGATAGGATTACAAGAGTTAGTAATTAAAAAAAATATAAAAATACCTGATTTAGCAAAAGAAATAGGTATACACGCAAGTACTTTATGGGAATGGTTTAGAAATAATAAAGTACCTGAGAATAGATTGGAATATTTAGCTAAAAAATTTAATGTAAATAAAGAATATTTAAATAAACAAGTAAATAATATTAATACATATAGACCAAAGGTAAGAGGATTTAATGATTATGAAATTAGAGGAGATATTACTGCAATATTCCTCAGAAAAAGAGATGGTAGAATATTTGAAACTATAATTGATACAAAAAATTTAGAAAGAATAAAAAATTTAGGTATAGGATGGAATGCTGCATGGATAAAATCAGTTGATAAATATTATGCAAAATCAAGTGAATATAGGGGAAGTGGTCAATATGGGAAAACTCGATATTTACATATTGAAATTATGCAAGTATCTGCTGATGAATATGTTGTAGATCACAAAAACAATAATAGATTAGATAATCGAGAAGAAAATTTAAGAGTCACAAAACAATTATTAAACACTAAAAATAGAACTAGTAAACCTAAAAATAATACAAGTGGTTACAGAAATGTTTCATGGCATAAAAGAGACAACTGTTGGGTAGTTCAACTACAAATAGAAGGTAAAAATACTGTATTAAAAAGATTTCATTATGAACAATTAGAAGAAGCTGGTGCGTTCGCAGAAGAAATGAGACAAAAATACTATGGAGAATTTGCTGGTAAAAATTAAAATAAAGAAAGAAGGAATATAAAATGACTAACAAAAATAATATTACCAATATTAGTGATAAATTGGAAGAGAAATTATTCTATACTCATATGCAAACCATGTTTGATTTGGTTAATGAATTACTTGAACGAGAAGAACTAACCGAGGCAGAAGATGAATTTTTAAGTGCATTTATAAAATGGAATAACTTTTTGTGCTAGGAAGAGGATGAGTGTGAGGTAGAAGAAGATATAAAAGATAATATGAAGGATAGTGAAGAATAAATCATATAATTAATAAATTTAGTAATAAGTCAAAAATAAATATTTGACATCAATTGCTTCTCTATGATATAATTTTAACTAATAGAGAAGCAATTATTTTAAGAAAGAAGGAGTAAAATAAATGGATAAGATTGAACAGATTCAGGAATTAGTCAAGGAACTAAATCAATATCGACACGAATATTATAACATTAACAAACCTTCAGTCAGTGATGCTACATATGATCAACTCTTCAATAAACTTCAATCTCTGGAGCAAGAGACAGGATTTACAATGTCTAGTAGTCCAACACAATCCGTAGGGTTTGAAGTTGTTAGTAAATTACAGAAGGTAGAACATCCAATTCCCTTAAAATCTCTTGATAAAACAAAATCCATAGATGAATTAAACAAATGGAGAAAAGGTCAAGATATTTTACTTATGTTAAAGGCAGATGGATTGACAGTTGAATTACTTTATGAAAATGGAGAATTACAACAGAGTTCAACTCGTGGAAATTCTTTAATTGGTGAAGATATATATCATAACGCGAAAACCTTCAAAAATACCCCATTATTGGTTCCATTCAAAGGTAAGCTAAGAATATCTGGCGAGGCAATAATTCACAAAAAAGACTTTGATGAGATTAATTCAATTTTGTCAGAAGATGATAAATATGCAACCCCACGCAATCTATGTGCAGGATCGGTTAGACAATTAAATTCAGGTGTATGTGCTGAAAGAAATGTATATTTTTATGCATTTAATATTCTTGAATGTAGTGAAGAATTGTCTGATTCAAAATACGAAAACTTTAAGTGGTTAGGTAAACAAGGATTTTGGACTATCTTAAATACAAAACTATCTGATGAGATTACTGAAAAACTTATTGATGATATGAAATCAATATCAGAAGAAATAGGAATACCAATTGATGGTATGGTGGCATCTTTTGATTCTATAAGTTATTCAAATTCTCTAGGAGAAACATCGCATCATCCACTCCATAGTTTAGCTTATAAATTTTTCGATGAGATAGAGGAAAGCATATTACGTAGTGTAGAATGGAATACCACTAGAACTGGGCAGGTAAATCCCACAGCAATCTTTGACACGGTAATTTTAGACAACACAGAAGTTAGTAGAGCATCTTTATTTAACTTAACTTTTATTAAAGAATTGGCATTAAATATTGGATGTCGAATTAAAGTAAGCAAGAGGAACATGATTATACCTTATATTGAAGAAAATCTTGATAGATGGATTACACCAGAAGATAAGCATATAGAATTACTTGAAATACCTAAATTTTGTCCGGCATGTGGCAAAGAAACATCAATCAAAAACACTGGCACAGCAGAATTTCTTTATTGTACCAATGATGTTTGCTCTGCTAAGTTGGTTGATAAATTTGTGCATTTTGTTAAACGAGATTGTATGAATATTGATGGGTTATCTGAAGCAGGAATTGAATTATTTATCCAAAAAGGATTTTTAAAGACTTTTGATGATTTATATAACCTTGAGCAATACAAAAGTCAAATCACTAAACTAAATGGTTGGGGTGCTCGTAGTTACAATAAACTTATTGAAGCAATTAACAAATCAAGAAAAGTTAAATGTGCCAATTTTATCTATGCTTTAGGCATACCTAATATCGGAAAATCAAGTAGTAAAGCAATTGCTAAACATTTTAATGATGATTGGTTTGCTTTTGAAGAAGCTTTATGTAATGACTTTGATTTTAATGTTCTTGAAGACTTTGGAGCGATTACAAATGACAGTTTACACAATTGGTATAAGAATGATGTTGAACGGCAAATGTGGATTAAACTGACTTATATGTTGGAGTTTAAAAAAGAAGAAAAGAAGGAAGTGATTAATGTGGGTGAAAATCCGTTTCTAGGAATGCATGTGTACCCAACCGGAAAGTTTCAATATAAGAAGGATGAACTAAAAATTAAACTAGAATCTCTTGGAGCAATTGTAGAAAGTGGTTATAAGAAAAGTTTAGACATGTTGATTTGCGGTGGAGATATGTCTAAGAGTGGCAAAGCAGTAAAGGCAGAAAAAGATGGAGTCAAAATGGTTTCTGAGGAATATCTCATGCAATATATTAAATAATAAAAATAAATATAATTGAGCATGGGAATGAAAAAACCTTGATCCAGTCACAACAAAAACAGAATCCCAAACTGTGTGTTAATGATAAAACTGGGTAATGCTCAATTTAATCTCAAATTATTAGAAAGGAAATAATAAATATGATACTCAAAGAAGAAAAACGCAATCTATTTGAAGTAGATGACAAATATTATCTGGCACATTGTATATCTTCAGACTGTAAAATGGGTGCAGGGATAGCAGTTGATTTTCAAAACAAATTCAAACTAAGGAATAAATTACTTAAATATGACACCAAACATCCAACATGCATCCAAATAGGTAGAGTGTTCAACTTAATTACAAAGGCAAAGTATTGGAATAAACCTACACAAAATTCTTTAGAAGAATCTGTGGTTATGATGAGAGAACTTGCTATAAATGAAGGTATAAAGTTTATTGCTTGCCCTAAGTTGGGTTGTGGTTTGGATAGATTGCAATGGGGTAATGTCAGAAAAATGCTGAAGGATGTTTTTGAGGATACAGAAATTGAGATTTTAGTATGTCATAAGTAAACATTTAAATTATTGATTTCAATCTAAAATTAGAAAGGATGAAGAAAAATGAGACATAGAATTGGTGGATTAGAAAATGTGTATATGGGTTTAGGAGTAGACAATCTTCCTTATGAATTAGACAATAGTTGGAGTCG